>MDTG01124172.1_pt1 | contig 156808 bp, 131 predicted proteins | sample 811421 | NCBI WGS metagenome assembly MDTG01 (sample SAMN05326645, study PRJNA326480) | marine metagenome | isolation source: seawater | place: Pacific Ocean: South East | collected 2011 | reverse complement strand
GTGGATTTTTAATACCTGTTGATACTGACGGAGATGGAACTCCTGATTACATAGACACGGATGCCGATGGTGATGGTGAATCAGATTATATTGAAGCCTATGATACGGATGATGATGGTATTGCTGATACAGCACCAACTGCTCTAGATACGGATGGAGATGGGTTGTTAGATGGGTTTGAATTAGTTGTCCAAAATAGTGGAAATGCGAGTTCCTCAAATGTGAGTAATTCTCAAACATCATCCAGTTTTCCAAATACCGATGTGCCTGCTAGTCCTGAAAGAAATTGGAGACAAATACCAGATGATATTGATGGTGATGGACTGTCAAATGAAGATGATATAGATGATGATAATGATGGAATATTAGATATTGTTGAAGCACCTTTGATTGAAGATGTTAGCTCTACTACTTCGGGTATTGGAACATACAATGTTCCTTCTACAGGTCAATATACTTTTATCCTGTGTGGAGCAGATGGAGGTGGCGGATCTGCAAATTCCGGTGGTTCAGGAGCAACCATAACAGCCACCTTTTCTCTAACAGCAGGCGACGTGGTTCGGTATGTTGTTGGAGAAGGAAGTTTAGGTTCTGCTTCTAGTTCAGCAGGTGGTGCAGGTAGTTCAGGCCTATTTATAAATAATGATTTGGCTTTAGTTGCTGGAGGCGGCGGAGGAGGAGATAACAGTGGAGGAGCTGTTGGCCTTGGTGCAAACTCAACAACCAATGGAGATAATGGTACCGGAGGTGGAGCAGGTTCTGGTGGTGCTGGCGGTGCTGGTGGAACTGTAGGAACAAGTGATGCCGGTGCCGGTGGAGGAATAAACTCAGCAGGAGCATCAAGTGTTGCTGGTGGAGGAGCTGCTGCAGATTTAACTCCAGCCAATGGGGTGACTTTAGTTTCAGGAGGTGCTGGAAATGGAAATGGTACCGCAGGAGGAGATGGATTTACCGGAGGTGGTGGTGGATCAGACGGGGCTTACGCTGGTGGTGGCGGCGGCTATTCCGGAGGTGGAGCATCAGGAGCCGGTGGTGGTGGCGGTGGAAATGGTCGCGCCGGCGGTGGTGGCTCTTTCTTGAATTCAGCCTTGGGGTCTTATGTGAGTGGTACAATTACCGCTGGTACAAATGGAGGTGGCGGATCAACAGCTTCCAATGGTAGCGACGGTTGTATTACAATCTCTAGAATAGATGAAATTGATACTGATGGAGATGGTATACCTGATTATTTGGATATTGATTCTGATAATGATGGAATAACGGATAATGTTGAAGCTCAAACTACGGCTTCGTTTTTGGCGCCTACTGGTGTTGATTCTGATGATGATGGTTGGGATGATCAGTATGACCCAGATAATGGAGGAACGCCAATAGTATTAAGTAACAATGAAGGTGCAGGAAATCCAGACTTTCAAGATGATGATTCTGATGGGGATGGTTTCCCAGATTGGCAAGAAGGGTTTGATGATGACCAAGATGGTGATGCACTTCAAGATTTAAGAGATAGAGCAAATTCTTATGAAACAGCAGCAGGAAATCCTTTGAATTATGTAAATGCTGATGATACTGATTTGGATGGAATCCCTGATTGGATAGAAGATGATGATTTAGATGGTGTTCCTAATTTCTTAGATCCTGATGATGAATTCTATTTTGATACAGATGGCGATGGTCTAGTCGATTTATATGATTCAGATAATTTCGGTTCACCTTCAAATGTACCTGATACGGATGGTGATGGAGAATATGACTTTAGAGATACTGACAATCAAATTTCTTTACCCGTTGAACTTATATTGTTTAATGCCTTTAAACAGAATGATAAGGTAAAATTGGTATGGCAAACCGCTACTGAGATAAATAACGATTATTTTGTCGTAGAACGCTCATTTGATAATAAAAATTTCAGTTTTGTGGCTCAAGTTAATGGTGCTGGAAATAGTAACCAGATACTTGATTATTTCTCATTCGATTTACAGCCTAAAAGTGGTTATAATTATTACCGATTGAAACAGGTTGATTTTGATGGGTCAATCACTTATTCTGATCTGAAATACGTGCACTTTAGTGGAAGTGAACTAATCAAAGTATTTCCAAATCCTTCTAAAGGTGAAGAATTATCGCTTTTAATAGAAAATCCAAATTCAGATAAGTATACAATAGAAATGATTGATGTACTTGGAAAATCTATTTTTAAACAGGAATTGAAAATCTCCTCAGAAGTAAATCAGAAAAAAGTGAATCTGTTAAAGTCAAGGAAACTATATAGTGGCGTATACATGATAATAGTCACATCTAAAAATAAAAAAGAGACCATTCAAATTGTTGTGAATTAAAATATCCAAAGACTGATGTTTTTTTGCGTTTTGTCGATGCAGATTGCGATTTAGTCGAATATTTAAATGTTTTTGTCTAAAAAACAAGGGTTAAAAGGCTTACTTGCTCATTTTTAGAGCTGTAAGCCTTATTTTTTGTCAAAATTTGCAATTGCGTAAAACTGAATTTTGATGAAGCCTATTCAAGTAAGACTTTTAGCAATGTGTTCTTTTATGTTATCAGTTACGATAACCTTAAAGGCTCAAATTTTACATGACAATTCTTGTTCTTCAATCAGTACAGATTTTACTTTAGATTGGGCATCAAGTCCTGGTGCGAATCAATTTAATTGGACCCCACAAGGAGCTACTACTTTTACGGCATCAAATATTGAAGGTAGTGGGTATCAAATTGATTTTACCTTAAGTGGTGCGACAGGAACATTAGCTACAGAAAATGGGATTTCAACTCCAGGTATTACCAACTCTTTAAGTGGTGGAGTTGATGCCTTACATATATCATCTAGTGGTTTATTTGCAACACAAGAAATACGACTAGAAATGGAATTTACACCTGCATTGGCCGGTAATATTTCATTTGATATTTACAATATTATTGAACAGTTTATTGCAGGTGACGATCCAGGTCAACAGATTGAAATTTATGGTTTAACTACTACTGGATTTGCCATAGTTCCCCAATTAACAGATAATGGAAGTCCCTCATGGGAGCTAGAAGGTCCTGGAGTAATTGATGGATTTGCCGCTAGTACAGCAGGAACAAATGACCAAGTAGGAGTTAACTTTAAAAGTATTTCAGATATAGAAACTATAACTATCATCCTGAGAAGATGTTCAAGTTGTGATAATATTGGAAACACCGAATTTGCTATTGGTGATATTGATATTTGTTTAACACCAGACACCGATCAAGATGGGATAGCCGATACGCAAGATGATGATGATGATAATGATGGTATTTATGATGTGATTGAAAAATGTCCATCTTCAGCACCGGTCACAGCAGAGTGGGATGATATGCCCTATACCAATGGTGATCCTTCAAATACCTACAATTTACCTGACGGTACAAATATGACTGTATATGTTTCTTCTAATGGTGCATCTATAGTAGCAGGAGAGACGAATTCGGATTTAACAGGAGGTAATGGAGGAGGAACTGTTGGTTTATTCTTAAACGGGAATCAAAATCTACAAGTTAATAGTATAGATGTTAGTTTTTCTTGGGATCAGGCAATAAAAGATTTGTCGTATACTATATTTGACGTTGATCAATTAGGCGGACAATATGTAGACTCCATAACCATTATCGGATATTATAATGGATTTGTGGTATTCCCTGCTATGTCAGCAAGTGCTAATAATACAGTAACCCAAAACCGAGGAGTAGGGGATGTAAGTACAGATGATAATTTAGCAACAGCAAATGTAGATGTAGCTTTTTCAGAACCAATCGATAGTATGGTGATTTATTATGGTAATGGAGCAACTGCACCTGCTGCACCGGGTAACCAATGGATTACGATATGGGACTTTACCTATGTAGGTGATTGTGGATCAGTAGATAGTGATGGAGATGGAGTTCCAGATTATTTAGATATAGATGCAGATAATGATGGGATAGTAGATTACATAGAATGGCAAGCCTCAAGTTCAAGTCCAATAGCCCCTGCTGGTGCAGATGCCGATAGTGATGGAATAGATGATAATTTTGAAGTCGTTTCAGCACCAATCGATACCGATGGTGATGGAATCCCTGATTTTAAAGATCCTGATTCAGATAATGATGGAGATTTAGACATACTTGAAGGTTGGGATACTGATAATGATGGAGTTGCTAATACTTCACCTGCAGGAACAGACTCTGATGGGGATGGATTAGATGATGCATTTGATAATCAAGCAGGTTTTAACTCGACAACTAACATTACCAACAACGGTCAAGATTCAGAAGACTTTCCAAACTTGGATGGTGTAACTGCAGAAAGAGATTGGCGAGAAGATGGCGATATTGACAATGATGGCATACAAGATTATGATGACATAGACGATGATAATGATGGAATATTAGACGTTAACGAAGGGAAAGCGGATAATAATCCAAATGGTGATGAAGATGGGGATGGAATTCAGAATTGGTCGGATGCTACCGATAATGGCAATGGTGGAGATGGCTCCATAACTGATTATACCGATAGCAATGGAGATGGAATACCTGACACATATGATGCGGATAATGATGGTATTCCGAATCACCACGACCCTGATTCAGATGGGGATGGCATAGCAGATATTATAGAAGCAGGTGGATTAGATGGCAATGGCGATGGAATTGCTGATGATGAGACAGATTCGGATTTAGATGGATGGCCTGATTTATTTGATAGTGACAATTTAGGAACACCTTTAGCAGATATTGATATAGATGGAGATGGATTACAGAATCACTTGGATATTGATGCTGATGATGATGGAATAGTAGATATTATTGAATCTCAACCTAGTGGAGCTTTAATCAGTCCAAGTGGTTCAGATAGCGATGCTGATGGTATTGATGATAATTTTGATACCGATGAAGGAAACAGTTTAACCGATCCTGAAAATACTGATGGGGCAGATAATCCTGATTTTATTGATTCTAATGCAGATAATGATGTAGACAGTGATTTAATTGAAGGCTGGGATACAAATAACGATGGTACGGCCAATACTTCACCAGCAGGCACTGATAGTGATAATGATGGTTTAGATGATAATTTTGACAATGTTGTTGGTCAAAACACCACAACTAATATTACCAATGGTGGACAGACTTCTGCAACTTTTCCAGATCTAGATGTCCCGGGTGGAGAATTAGATTGGCGAGACGTAAATAATACGAATGATAATGATGGTGATGGCATTGCCAATGATGATGATATTGACGATGATAATGATGGCATACTCGATGTTGATGAAGGGTGTTCTTCAGTGGTAGTAAATTATCCCGCAACCCTAACTTCTAGTTCAGGTACTACAAATCCTGGTAATGCAACAGGCTCACCTGATGGTAGTTTTGCTCAGCTATATACAAATGGTAATAATGTAGTACTTGATTTTGGAGCTGTATTTCCGGCAGGAACTCGATATTTGGTAACATGGAAAAAGCGATCTGGTGATAATGGAGCAAACCCGTCGATTCCAATCATAGAAGAATCTACAGATAACTCAGCATATACAACACATAGTAGTGTTTTAAATACAACGAATGGTGCCACTTTTCAATCAGATATTGTAACAGCAGAAAATGATTTTAGATATCTAAGATTTTCAAAAGACGACCCTCCTATAGTAACAGATTATGAGTTAGATGCTGTTGGTGTCTATGGTGAGTCAGTAAGCAGGACTACTAGTGGAACAGGCTCTTATACAGTGCCTTCTAATGGAGTTATGACATTTACTATTAACGGTGGTGATGGAGGAGGAAGTGGAACTACGAATGGAGCGAATCCAGGAGGAAGTGGTGCTACCATAGAAGCAACCTTTAATGTAACAGCTGGTGATGTAATAAGATATGTTGTAGGGGCAGGTAGCAATACTGCTTCAACTTCAGCAGGAGGTGCAGGTAGTACTGGATTATTCATAAATAGTGACTTAGTAATGGTAGCCGGTGGTGGCGGAGGAGGAGATAATAGTGGAAATGGTTTAGGAGCTAGTGCAACAACTACAGGAGTCTCGGGGTCCGGTGGAGGTGCTGGAGCAGGCGGAACAGCCGGTTCTGGTGGTGGTGCCAATGCTGGAGCTTCAGGCGGCGGAGGAGGAATTAACTCTGCAGGAGGAAGTGCTAATGCTGGTGGCGGTTCAGCTGCTGATTTGAATCCATTAGATGGAGTAACTTTAGTTTCAGGAGGAGCAGGAAGTGGGAGTTCAGGTGCAGGAGGTGCAGGGTTTACCGGTGGTGGCGGTGGTGCCCAAGGTGACTGGGGCGGCGGCGGCGGCGGCTATTCAGGCGGAGGTGCAGGAGGTGACGGAGGACTAGCTGGCGGTGGAGGTTCATTTTTAAATACGTCAGTTGGTTATTATGTATCAGGCTCTATTACAGCAGGTGTAGCCGGTGGTGGAGGAGCTGCAGCTTCAAATGGACAAGCGGGATTTGTAACTTTTTCATTCTCAGAAAATGCAGGTTTGACTTGTCTTGATACAGATCAAGATGGGATTATAGATGCTTATGACTTAGATTCTGATGGAGATGGAATCGCAGACATTGTGGAAGCAGGAGGTATAGATGCAGATGGAAATGGTGTGGTTGACGGAGTTTTTGCCGATAATGATAATGATGGTTGGAGTGATGTTTTTGATCCGGATGCTGCTATTCCAGGAATACCTCTTACAGACGGAGATCAAGATGGTGACGGATTAGAAAATAGAATTGACATTGATTCTGATGATGATGGCATTGTTGATATCATAGAGTCTCAACCTAGTGGAACTTTAATTTCACCTAGCGGAAGTGATGGTGATGGAGATGGTATTGATGATAATTTTGATACGGATAGTGGGAATTCCTTGACAAATCCAGAGAATACTGATGGTACTGATAATCCAGATTATATAGATACAGACTCTGATAATGACGGAGATAGTGACTTAATTGAAGGCTGGGATACGGATAATGATGGGATAGCTGATACATCACCTTCTGGAACAGATTCAGATGGAGATGGTTTAGATGATAATTTTGATGATGTTGTAGGGCCGAATTCAACTACAAACGTAACTGATGGAGGAGAAACTTCAGCTTCCTTTCCAAATTTAGATATTGCTGCTACGCCCGAGTTAGATTGGAGAGAGGATAAAGATTATGATGGAGACGGTATAGCTGATGTTGATGATGTTGATGACGACAATGATGGAATTTTAGATGTTAATGAATGCCAAGGGAGTGTGATTTTTGAAGGTGGATTTGAAGGTATTCCTGGCGTAAATAATTTAAATGCAAATAATCTTGGAGTCTCAATAGCTCCATGGGTATTAACTTCTGGAGGAACCAATGTAATTGCGGTAGATGGTCCAGGAGGAGGTACCTACGGAATAGGAGGGCCAGAAGTTGATGCTAGAGGTGGAGCTGGTAATTATTTCGATATTGATGGAAGTGGTCAGATCTATCAAACCTTTACCATGGTGAATACTGCAAAGTTATTTTATCAAGGGTTTTTCTCTGCAAGAGATGGAGGTACCGGAAATGGAGTGATTTCTATATTATCAGGTTCAGGTGTTGGTGGTGCAGTACAAGCAACCACAGGAACCATTACAACTAGTGATAACAATGCATGGACTTATGTTTCTGATACCGTCACTTTAAACCCAGGAACCTATTCCTTTGTAGTGACAATGGATAATCCATTGAATTTTGATGAAGGTGGAATTTCCATCATCTGTGATACTGATAATGACAACATTCCAGATCAGTTTGACTTAGATAGCGATGGTGATGGAATCGCCGATATAATTGAATCAGGTGGAGTTGATAGTGATGGAAATGGTATTGTAGATGATGAAACTGATACAGACGGGGATGGATGGGCAGATACTTTTGACCCAACTAATGGGGGTACAGAACTAGCTGATTCTGATACGGATGGTGATGGCCTACCAAATCGGGTAGACATTGATGCTGATGATGATGGTATTGTTGATATCATTGAGTCTCAACCTTCAGGAATCTTAATTACACCAAGTGGTTCAGATGCAGATGGAGATGGTATTGATGATAATTTTGATACGGATTTAGGAAATTCCTTAACCAATCCTGTAGATACAGAAGGTGATGGAATTGATGATTATGTTGACACCAATTCAGATAATGATGGACAAACAGATGATATAGAAGGATGGGATACAGATAACGATGGAGCAGCAGATATAACACCTTCCGGAGTTGATGCAGATAATGATGGTTTAGATGATAGTTATGACAATATTGTAGGACCAAACAATACTACAAATGTTACCAATGGAGGGCAGTCTTCAGGTTCATTCCCCAATTTAGATAATGGAAATACTTCTGAAAGAGACTGGCGAGAGATCGTTGATACCGATGCGGACGGCATTGCTAATGAGTTTGATGTTGATGACGATAATGATGGAATCCTAGATGGCGATGAGCCTTCTTGTGCTTCTTTTGATGCATACTGGACACTTGATAATACCACTGATGATGCATCTGGAAATGGAAATAATGAGCGTGCTGAAGGAAATGCTCCTGGCTTTTCAACAGAAGCAATTCAAGGAACACATTCGGCGAATTTTAATGGGACTAGTCATGGAATAAGGTATAGTCAAAATGGAGGTTTTATGGAATTAACTTCTTCTCAGATTAGCATCTCTGCTTGGATTAAACCAACAGATGTTAGTGGAGATAGAGTCATATACGAAGAAGGTGGAGGGCTAAATGGTATAATTCTTTGGCTAGATGATGGATTACTTACATTAACTGCAAGAAATGGTGGAGCAGGTAGTGAAACTTCAATCGCATCCTCAGTTAGAATAACTGACAATTCTGGGTGGACTCATATAGCTGCTACTTTTGATAATGGTGAAATGACTGTATATGTAAATGGTGTTTCAAGTACAACTACTGCTCTTTTCGCAAACATTCCTAACCATACTAATGATGGAGGTATTGGAAGTGCCTTTGGAGGATCTGCAAATGGTGTTCTTGGATTTTACGCAGGTTTGATGGATGGAGTTAAATTTAGCAATACCATTGCTTGGAGTGCAAGTGAAATAGACTATAATTGTGACACTGACAATGATGGAATTTCTAATTTCTATGATTTAGATGCCGATAACGATGGAATCGCTGATATTGTTGAAGCTGGCGGTATTGACGCTAATGGAGATGGACGAGTAGATGATAATACTGATTCAGATGATGATGGATGGGCTGATACTTTTGATTCAGATAATTTGGGCACTGCTTTACCTGTTGAAGATTCTGACGGAGATGGAATTGAAAATTATCTAGATTTAGACTCAGATTCAGATGGCTTGTTAGATAATTTAGAAAGTCAAACAACACTCGGATATAGAGCACCTGAAAATTCAGATACAGATGGCGATGGTTGGGACGATGAATATGATAGTGATAATGGTGGAACTGTTATAGTATTTAGTAATAATGATGGTGCAGGTGAACCTGATCATCTCGATGCAGATTCAGATGGTGATGGTTCACTAGATTTTATTGAAGGTTTTGATGATGATTCAGATGGTGATGCCTTGAATGATATAACATCTAGAGCAACCCAGTTTGTTGTAAATGGTGGAAATGTTAGTTTTTATGATAACTCTACAGATAGCGATGCAGATGGAATTCCAGATTATCTTGAAGATAATGATGCAGATGGTGTTCCTAATCATTTAGACCCTGATGAAACTTATTACCATGATACTGATGGTGATGGATTGATTGATTTATATGATTCAGATAATGGAGGTGTTCCGGCTGGATTACCTGATTCTGATTCTGATGGAGAATATGATTTCCGTGATTTAGATAATTCCGCAGGAGGACTACCAATAGAGTTGATAAGTTTTACTGCAATAAAAGAATTAGAAAGATCAAAACTAGTATGGGTCACTGCAACCGAAATTAACAACGATTACTTTGAAATTGAAAAATCAATTGATGGCAAGTCTTTTGAATTGATTTCAACAATAAAAGGTGCAGGAAACAGCTCTTCAAAGTTAAATTACCTAACTTATGATAATAATCCTGTAGAAGGTGCTAATTATTATCGACTAAAGCAAGTTGATTTTGATGGTAAGTTTTCATATTCACCCATCAGAGTATTAACTTTTGATAAGCTTTCTTCCATGGAAATATATCCAAACCCTACTGCAGGACAGGAATTATTTTTAAGGTTGAATTCAACTACTCATGAAAAATATATTTACAGAATTCAAACAGCAAAAGGAAAGTTAATTTTAGAAGGGGAGTTTACAACGATTAAAGAAAGTAAAGGAGTGACGTTAGAGATCTTAAACGAACAGAAATTGGCAAGTGGAGTTTATTTTCTAGTAGTTTCTTCGACTAATGAGAAAAAGACATTTCGGTTTATAGTTCGATAAACAGTTAATTTAGATTAGGGTCTTCAGGAAAGTTAGCCATTAAAGCTATGTCTTTTTCGGCGCTTTCCATTACCTTTTTCCAAAGTTCATCGCTTTGGTATTCAAAAACGAACTTTCTATTTGAGTTTTGAACAAACCATGAATCGCTTTCTAATTCTTGTTCCAATTGTTTTTTGTCCCAGCCTGAGTAGCCCAAAAAGAATTTAATGTCAGATTCCTGAATTAAAGATTGCTCAATTAAGCCTTTCAACACTCCAAAGTTTCCATTCCAAAAAAGGTTTTGGCTTACTTCTGTAGATTCGGGAATTAAATCTCCCTTCTCATGCAAATAAAAAAGGTTTTGGGGTTGAACAGGACCACCTAAAAAAACTTGACTATTAAATTCAGGAAAATCTTCAATCAATTCATTCAACTTAATTTCCATTGGTTGATTTAAGATAAAACCAACACTACCATCTTTATTATGCTCAGTTAATAAAACTACAGAGCGCTTAAAATAAGGGTCATCCATAAAGGGTTCGGCTACCAAAAGCCTTCCTTTCTGAGCTTTCAGTGTACTTAATTCTGATATTTTTCTTTTAAAAGGATTATAATCCATAATTACTCAAATGTAGTATTTCTAAATCTCATTTCTAAAAGCATTAAATTCGCTTTTGAATGAATGAACTCAATTCTAATCTAAAGCTTTCAATAGCAACTAAATACCAATATTTGATAATTGGATTACTTGCATTCTTTGTATATGCAAACACCTTAAATAACGGTTTTGTGTTAGATGATGATGTGGTTTTCTTAAAAAATCAATTTGTGCAGAATGGTGTCCAAGGTATTCCAGATATTTTATCGCATAGTTTTTTGTATGGATTTAATCAGAAAAATGATCAATCATACCGGCCATTGGTACTGATTAACTACGCCATATTTCATTCAATTCTGGGCAACAATGCCAAAGCATTTCACTTATTAAACGTGCTTTATTTTATCGTTTGTTGTTTATTACTTTTTTACTGGTTAAATCAAATTTCAAGACTTTCTAGTGTAGCCTTTTGGGCAAGTATACTTTTTGCACTTCACCCAATTCATACAGAGGTGGTAGCCAATGTTAAAGGAACCGATGAATTATTACATTTCATTTTTGCAATGCTAACGCTTATATATTTCTGGAAATACAATAAAAAAGGAGCACTAAAGCATTTGTGGTTATCCATATTGTGTTTCGCTTTAGCTTTATTGTGTAAAGAGATTGCGCTGACATTACTTTTTATCGTTCCACATAGTCTCTATTTTTTTACGAAGGAAAGTATTTCAGGAATTGTTAAACAATCTTGGCCATTGGCCATTGTCGTTGTCGCCTACTTTTTGGTTCGAAATGCCATATTAGATACCGTTGCTTTTGAAGAGCAAATGAAGGTAATAAACAATGGAATAGCAGCTGCTAATTCTTATTCAGAGCGATTAGCAACAACTATTTTTATACTCAGTGAATACATTAAATTATTGTTTTTTCCTCATCCACTAGCATGGGATTACTCATACCCTCATTTTCCAATTGTTGGCTTTAATCATTGGAGAGTGTTTGCCACTTTAATCACGTTTAGTTTAGCTTTAATTGGAGTTATTAAGGGACTGAAGAGTAGAAATGTATTTAGCTTTCTATTCTTCTTTTTTTGTGCATCCTTCGCCCTAACATCTAATTTTATAATTCTAATAGGCTCAACTCTCGGGGAACGCTTCTTATTTTTTCCTTCCATCGCATTTGTGATTTTTATTCCGATGATTGTAAATATGGCTGTCGATTCTTTTAACTTAAAAGCCAAGCAAAGCAAGTTATTTGTTATTGCGATTCTAGGAACCATTTCAATTTTGTTTTTTCTTAAAACAATAGATCGAAATAGAGATTGGGAAAGCAATAGCACCCTTTTTGCCTCAGGAGTAAAAGCAACACCAAATAACTCAAGAGCTCAGGCAGCAATGGGGTCTGTTTATCGAGAAATTGCTGAGCAAAATCCAAACCCGCAGTTGAAGCAGAAAAATTTCAAATTAGCAGCAACTCATTACAGAAAGTCAGTTGAATTGCTTCATGACAATTCTAACGCTTGGTACAATTTAGGAGTAACTTATATGGGAATGGGTAATACAGCCAAAGCAAAACAAGCTTTTGAAGAAACCATACAACTAGAGCCTTCCTATTTAAATGCTTTGAATAATTTGGGTGTGCTTTATTTTAATGAAAAGGATTTTAACCAGGCTGAAAGCTATTTTAAACAATGCTTGGAGTATAATATCAACTTTCAAAATGCATATGCTAATTTAGGAGCAGTTTATCACAATCAAGGTCAATATGAAATGGCTCGTCAGTTTTATCAAAAAGCATTAGAATTAAACCCAACTGATGTGAATGTTCAACAGAATTTACAGAAGTTACCCCATTAAATGAGATCAACATTTATTAAAAAGCTTGATTTATACTTAGGTAAACTCCTTTGCTCTATTTTGACATTTTGGCGTAAAACAGCTGAAAGAGATTATGTACTAATGCCTAAAAGTATATTATTTATTAAGTTGATTGAACAAGGGGCAACGGTGTTGGCATATAGTGCCATTAAAGAAGCAGTCAATCAAGTTGGAAGAGAGCATGTCTACTTTGTTTTATTTAAAGAAAATAGACCAGTATTAGATTTTATGAATCTAATACCCAATGAGAATATTTATGAATTAAGGAATGATAGCTTTGGAAACTTTCTTCATGATTTTATTTCTTTTTTGTTAGCTATCAGGAAAAAGAAGGTAGAGGCAGCCATTGATATGGAATTCTTCTCTCGAAGTTCAGCCATCATGGCTTATTTATCTGGAGCAAAATACAGGGTAGGCTTACATCGGTTTAATGCTGAGCAACCATACCGTGGTGATTTATTGACACATCGCTTAAACTATAATCCATTTTTACACATTAGCAAATACTATTTGCTTTTGGTAAAAGTGTTAGGGGAAAGTCCTTTTGGCGGACCTGAGTTAAAACACTTAAGCTCTCAAAATCTACAAATTTCAACGCCAAACTTCCATGCAAGGGAAGAAGCAATACAAAATATGAAGGCCAAAATAGGAGAGAAGCAATTAGCTAAAAAGCTCGTTATTTTAAATCCCAACGCAAGTGATATGTTAACATTGCGCAAGTGGAGTCAAGAGAACTTTGAAGAACTAGCCCAATTACTTAGTAAGCAGAAAGACGTGCATCTTATTTTCACAGGTATAGCCAAGGAGAAGCATAAAGTAGAAGAAATTTGTGCAAGCATTAAAGAGGAGCATTACATCAATTTGGCAGGAGAAACAAGTTTTGAAGAACTAATGGCTTTGTATCAATTGGCAAGCGTTTTGGTTACCAATGATAGTGGACCTGCTCATTTTGCTTCTTTGGTGAATTGTCCAACGGTTGTGCTTTTTGGCCCAGAGACTCCGAGTTTGTTTTCACCCATTGGCGAAAATGTGGAAATTGTTTACAAAAATTTGGCCTGTAGCCCTTGTGTAAATGTTTATAATCATCGATTTTCGCCTTGTAAGAATAACCTTTGTATGCAAAACATCGGTGTACATGAAGTGTTAGAAAAAGTAAAACGATTTTTATGAAAGAAATTCGTGACCAAATCAATTCCATTCGGAGAGATTTTCAGTCTAAACCGATCAGTAAAAAGGATGTGCCTGAAAATCCTTTAAGCTTACTGCATGAATGGCTTGAATCGGCTATTAAAGCAGAAATCAAGGATCCCAATGCATTTACTTTGGCAACTGTAAAAAATGGGCAGCCTGATAGTCGAGTGGTTTTATTGCGAGATGCTCATGAAGAGGGATTGCAATTTTTTACCAATTATTCAAGCAAGAAAGGAGAAGATTTAGTGAGAAATAATCGCGTTTCCATGAATTTCTTTTGGGCCGATTTAGACCGTCAAATACGAATTCATGCTACTATTGATAAACTCTCTTCGGAGCAATCTGATGCCTATTTTGCTTCACGTCCAAGAGCTAGTCAAATTGGAGCTTGGGCAAGTAGTCAAAGCAATGAATTGAAAAGCAGAAAAACCCTAGAGAGTAGAATTAAAGAATTGGAAGTTCGCTTTGAAGGAGAGGCTGTTCCAAGACCTGAATTTTGGGGTGGTTATTTGGCAACTCCTAATTATTATGAGTTTTGGCAAGGTCGAGAAAGTCGTCTACATGATCGAATTGTATACCAACTAGCCGGTGAAAGTTGGCAAATTAAACGTCTTTTTCCTTAATTGATTTTTGAACGCTACCTTCTTAAACAAGCTTTAAGGCCTGCTTTAATCCAAAAAAAGGCAAGTAAGCATTTAGGTTTAATCGTAGTCATACCTGCTTACGATGAAGAAAGCTTAATTCCTTGTCTAAACAGTTTACAACAAAGTGATAAAACCGAAAAGGCTGTAGAAGTCATTGTCGTTTTTAATGCTTCAGAACTCACCTCAAATGAAATAAAAGAGAAAAATAAAAAAGCAGCACAAGAAGCAGATGAATGGTTTCAAAGGCTAGAATCGCCCAATTTTTCGCTTCATTTTATTATTGAAAATGAATTGCCTTCCAAACATGCCGGAGTTGGCTTAGCTCGAAAAATAGGGATGGATGAAGCAGTGAGACGTTTTGAACAAGTTGGTAATCAAAATGGAGTAATTGCTTGTTTTGATGCAGATAGTCAGTGTGAGCCAAATTATTTAACCGCGATCGAAGCTCACTTTCAAACATATCCAAAAACTACAGCTACTTCCATTTATTTTGAGCATCCGCTCGATGGTCAGCAATTTGACCAAAGCATCTATCGTGGAATTTTGTTTTATGAGATGCACCTTCGTTATTATAAACAAGCGTTGGCTTATGCCAACATGCCTTTTGCCTTCCATACTGTTGGTTCTTCTATGGCAGTTTCAGCCAAAGCTTACTGTTTAGAAGGAGGAATGAATAAACGAAAAGCAGGAGAAGACTTCTACTTTTTACAAAAGTTTATCAAAGCGGGAAATTTTATGGAAATAAAGAATACTAAAGTTATTCCTTCGCCACGTCCTTCGCATCGAGTGCCTTTTGGTACGGGAAGAGCTATACAAGAAATGCTAAATGAGGAGAGAAAAATTGATGAAAGCTATGCTTGGGAGAGTTTTGAAGTATTGAAAGAGCTAAGTACTCAAGTTCCCCTTTGGTGGAAGCATGAGGCAAAAGTTCCTAAACTTTTTATTGACTTTGTATGCAAGGAAACTTTCCTTAATAAAGTAGTTGAAATAAAAAGGCAAACAAGTAATGAGACCAATTTTGTGCGTCGTTTTTACGAATGGTTTGATGCATTTCAGTGTTTGAAATTCATGCATTACTTAAGAGATAACATCTATCCCAATCAAAATTTGTTGAAAGTAGTTCCGCAATTAATCGGTCAAGAGTTCAATGGAGTAGAGGCGAAAGACCTCTTAAACAAATTAAGAGAAATTGATAGAAGCTAATTCTGAAATGCGCTTCTCAAACGCTTTAAAAACTTGAAATTGCTAGCATCTGAAACATAATGGCCTTTTTCTATCATATTGAATAACTCATGTTCACGTTCTAATTGGTAGGGTTTTAAATGAACAAAGGATTTGTAAGCCATAATTTCAGAACAATTTGTTTCATCTAAAGATAACATACTAGTGAAATCTAATTCAGAAGAGGTTGGAGCTTGAAGTCCAATGATTTCCATTTGCTCTTTTTGACAATGGTAAGCATATAACACTTTTGGTGTTCGGTATTCAAGATACTCTATGGATTGCATCACTTTGTCAAAAGTTTGATCACTATACTCTCCCAATAAATTTACAGCTTGTTCAGAATGTTGATCTTGAAGTACACGCCAATCAAATCGACTAAAGCCTTGAGTATACAAGAAGTCAGAAAAGTCTTCTTGCATTACGGTCAATTCTTTATATGTAAGTTGTCTATATTTCATGGTTTAGCCTTTTAAAGATAGAAGCTATTTTGGAATTACCAAAAAAAACTACAAACTTGGTTCGTAGTTACTTACTTTTTCTCTTACTTCTTCAGGTATTTCAATGCTCTTTTGAGTTTTTGGGTCAAACGTTACTAGGGTTTGTATTGCTCTAGCGGCAATAACTTCTTTCTCATTTTTTTGAGCACAAACTACGCATTCAAAATCAAAACTTTTAGTCCCCATTCGAAACACACGGGTATGAATAACAACTTCTTCACCAAAAAGTATGGGCTTTATAAAGTCAATTTCAATTCGGGCTACAACTACATTTAGCTGTTTAATATCTCTAAACAAACCTAATACATCTTGCGAATAAGCAATCCGGGCTTCTTCTAGAAAGTTTAAGTAACGAGCATTGTTAACATGGTGTAAAGCATCTAAGTCCATGAAGCGGACGTTCATCTTAGTAAGGTGCCTAAATTGGCTTAAATCAATTGCTGTCATAGCCAATAAAACTAAGTAATTCTTTCACAGATTTTTTGTGAAAAGAACTTAAATCATTCACAGCTGAAATGGGTTGGAAGGTGGCTAATTTTAAGAATTCAAAATGCTCAAGTTTTAAGTTGAATTCTTGAATTGAAGTATAATTTGAAGCTTGAACATCATGTTCCCATTCATCACGATCGACACTAAAAATTCCCATTCATCACGATCGACACTAAAAAGGATATTCTTTTGATTTTAAAGTAGCCAAGCTAGAAATTAACGGTAGTTTGAATTGCTTTAGGTACTTGCCTTTCAGATGCAGTGTTACGCTAATTTGCTTTCCCCACCAAACTAAAGTTCGAATGGCAAACACATCCTCTTGCTTAAAAATTCTTGGAAAGTCCATTACCCGATAAGGCAAACCGTTTAAGTTTTCTCCTTTACTTAGCTTGGCAGGTGGACTGATTTTTAGCAGCTGTGGATAGTTTTCTTGACTGTTTTTTCCCAATTGAATTAACTCACTTTCTATGGTTAAGAGTAAATCATTTTTTTGAAGAAGAAATTCTGAATCCTGAATTAATTCTATCTGACGCCTACTATACTTTACTTTTTTCACATTTGAAAAGTACTTGATTTATTGCATAATTAGTTGTATTATTGTGATATCAAAATAATATCAATATAAATAAATTGTCATGAATATCAGTCACGAAAAAGAATCACAGCCCACTTCAGGCTACATCATGCTTATGGTTATACTAGCCATGATTGTATTTGGAATATTAGGAATCGCTTTGTTTAGAAATCCTTGGTCCATTGCTTTAATTCTATTCGCACTAGTTATGTGCATTGGTTTCTTTTTCGTTTATCCAAACGGTTCGCGAGTTTTAACCTTATTTGGGGAGTACAAAGGCACGGTAAAAAAACATGGTTTCTTTTGGGTTAATCCATTTTATGTAAGAAAAAGTATTTCACTTCGTGCTAGAAACTTTGATAGTGAGCGTTTGAAGGTGAATGATAAGCTTGGTAATCCAATAAATATTTCTGTGATTTTGGTTTGGCGAGTAAAGGACACTTATAAAGCGGCCTTTGAGGTAGATATTTATGAAAACTTTGTGCGTGTTCAAACGGATGCGGCTGTAAGAAAATTAGCAGGAATGTATGCCTATGATAATTTCGATGATGAGGAACAAGAAGTGACTTTGCGCAGTGGCATGGAAGAGATTAATGATAATATGGAGAAAGAAGTCTCAGAGCGATTAGCCATTGCAGGTATAGAGGTATTGGAAGCTAGAATCGGATATTTAGCCTATGCTTCTGAAATTGCTTCGGCTATGTTAAGAAGGCAACAAGCAACCGCAATTGTAGCTGCTCGTATGAAAATTGTTGAAGGTGCGGTTTGGATGGTAGAAGAGGCCATTACTCAATTAAAGAAACGTCAGGTTATTGAATTGGATGAAGATAAAAAAGCCGCTATGGTTAGTAATTTAATGACTGTATTATGCGCAGATAAGGACGCTTCTCCAGTTATTAATACCGGGACTTTAAATCATTAGAAATGGAACGTTATCGAATTGTCACCAAAGGAGTTTTTGAAAGCAAAGGCAAGTACGAAGAACGAATAAATGCCCTCGCCTTAGAAGGTTGGAGAGCAATTTCAATTAGTCAAAATAACGGTCAATACGTTGTTTTGATGGAAAAGGCCAAATAGAATATGGCACAAAAGAAAGCATTTGCATTACGATTAGATCCTGAAGTTTTAAAAGCGGTTGAGAAATGGGCTGCCGATGAATTCCGTAGTACTAATGGTCAACTAGAATGGATGATAACACAAGCTTTAAAGAAAGAAGGTAGATTTAAAAAGAAGAAAGATCAAGACAGTTAAGTAAGTTACTCTTACTTAACTGTTTTATTATTTTGAAAATGATTCTAAGGCCTTCTTGGCTTGTACAATATGCCTTTCGTTGTGAAACAAATTAAATTGAAGCGTACTCCCTAAATTCATTTTGAGCAGTGGTAAGGTTAGCTTGCAACTGTTTTTGTTTAAATCCACTTGTTTTGCCTTCTCTAAAAGTGTTAACCAAGCGTCTTGTTGCTGAATAAAAGTGTCAATCGTTTTTCTACTTAACTGAATAGCTTCTGGGTTTTTATCAGCAAAGGTTTTCATTTTAAACATTCCTTTTTTAGGAAGCATCATGTTGGTAAATAGTTTACCCCAAAAGCCTGGCTTAAAATTTTTGTTTGTAGTCTGTTTTTTAGCTTTTGAAACTTTATTTTCAATTTCAGCCAAATAAAAATCACCATAGCGGTTCAAGTGCTCAAGGCATTGTAGGGCATTCCAAGCGCCTTCAGAAGGATGATGATTTAAAGTACTATCCTTTTTGTCTTTTAATTTTTCAGCAAATTCTAAGTGGGCTTGTACGTAGTTTTTTAATTCTTGAATAACTTCTGTTTGCTTCATGACTAATAATTTGATGCAAAGATGTGGACATGAAAATAAAACAATCTTGATTGAACTCAAGAATTCAGCAAACGACTTAAAGTTTCAGGACTCATACGCAAATATGCTGCAATGTATTTGTGTGGCACTTCCTGAAACAGTTGAGGACTGCGAGCTAAAACCCTTTCTAATCTTAAACTAGGGGAGTTTTGCATCAAATCAATTTCTCTTTCTAAGAGGGAAGAAACCAAATCTTGCATTACCTTTTTGTAGGTAATTAAATGCTGAATATCACTTTCTACAAATTCTTCAAACGCTTCTTTTTGGCAACGAAAGACCTTACTTTTTCTGATGGCTTGAATGTATGTTTCAGAAACACTATTGTCAAAATAGGATGGTAGAGAAGTAATGATTGATTCTTTATAACCAAATCGAATGGTAAACTCTTCTTCCTCCACATAGGTAAATGCACGAAATGCACCTGAAACAATGAAGTAAATATGCCTTTCAACTTGTCCAGCTTCTATTAAATATTCACCACGATTACAATGAATCTCTTCCCAAGCTAAGTCAGATGATGCTAATGCCTCTTTAATCATTTAGCGAGTGTTGGTGCTTGTTTTCCTTTTCGTGCCAAGTACTTTCTTAAAATACCTCCTTTTATGGCATTCACATCGTACTCCACAATAAAAGCCTCCGGATCAATTTCATTGACCAATCGATGAACTTTTCTCATATCTAGTCTATTAACAACCGTATCAATAATTAATAATTTTTTTCGTTCTCCAGCTTTTCCATAGCCACCTTCGCCGTTGTATAGCGTTACTCCAACTCCAATTTCGGTTATTAGACTGTCCTTTAATTCTTCCGTTTTTTTGCTCACAATTCGCAATCCAATAAAATCTTCAAATCCTTTTATGATAAAGTCAATTACTTTGGCGGTTACCAAATAGGTTAATATGGAGTACATCGCGATTTCTACCGAAAGGGTTAAGGCGGTAATGCTAAAAAGGATAATGTTAAAGAAAAGAATCACCCGGCCAATGCTTAAGCCAAAGCGGTCGTTTAAATAGATGCCTAGTATTTCTGAACCATCTAAAACGGCACCATTTCTAACACTAATGCCAATTCCTGCTCCTAAAAATAATCCTCCAAAAATGGAGATTAACAATTTGTCTTCAGTGATTATCGTAAAGCTTTCGTAATGTATAATAAAGGCAAGACAAAGTATACTAAGTAATGATTTAAAGAATATTCTTTTTGAAAGAATAGTATAGGCCATTGCTAAGAAAGGAATACTAAATGCGATTAAGAGAATTGAAATGTCTACGCCTGTTAAACGACTTAATAATATGGCAATTCCGGTAACTCCGCCATCTAAAAAGCCATTGGGTAGTAAAAAAGCTTTTAAGCCTATGCTTGCTAAGGCAATTCCCAATGCAATTTGCAAAAATTCTGAGAAAGTGAGTTGATTATGTGAATGGGTCATTGGCATAGTATAAAGGTTTACCACATTTTTTCAAAGTCTACTTTTTCAAAATCTTTGTTTCGTTCTTGAAAGGTAGAATTAGCAGCTTCTTTGATTTTTAATTCGGTTTTGCCAAACAGTCGACTTAAAATGGCTATTGGACTTAAAATCAAATAAAAGATAACACTTAGAATAATTTTGGGCATAAACAACTGTAGAACATTTGCGATACCCATCCAAACTTGGTGAATTATTGCCGCCAAAAAAGGGATAAAAAGTCCACTAATAGAAATGAGAAGACAAGCATAAATCCAAAGCTCATTACTGCTAGCAGCAAAAGCCACCAAGCAAGCAATGCTCAATACAAGTGTTGTATTTCTGTGTTCTTGATTCACTTTTATGACTAAAATAAAGTATAGATAAATGGTGCTACAGCGCTACCTCCACCAAAAACAATCAGCACGCCTAAGAGCAGTAAAACAACTATAATTGGGGCTAGCCAATACTTTTTGCGTTCTTTCATAAAATCCCATAAATCCTTTAAAAATTCCATGATTTAGTCTTTTTTAGTTTTGGTATGCCATTTTGCTTCAGAAACGGCTGTTTGATTCTTTTTGAGGTAAAGATAATTTTCTAGAACGAGTACATCCATTTCTGAACTCATAAAACATTTAAAAGCATCTTCCACAGTGCAAACAATGGGTTCACCTCTTAAATTAAAACTGGTATTTACTAAAATGGGAACTCCACTTAACTTCTCAAAGGCTTTAATCAACTGTACCAACTTAAGGTTTTGCGATGCATTTACCGTTTGTATTCTTGCGGAATAATCAACATGCGTTATGGCGGGAATTTGACTTCTTTTTTGTTGCAGTTTCGCTTGTATACCTTCTGCTTTAATTGGAGCAGGTAAGTGGTGTTTTTTAGCAATTGGTGCTACCAAAAGCATATGCGGAGAAGGTGTTTGAATATCAAAATACTCACTTGCTCTTTCTTCTAAAACAACAGGAGCAAAGGGTCTAAAACTTTCTCGCTTTTTGATTTTTAAATTCACCTTCTGTTGAGTCTCTTGCAAAGTGGGGTTGGCCAAAATACTTCGGTTACCTAATGCTCTGGGACCAAATTCCATGCGACCTTGAAACCAACCAACTACTTGGCCGTCTGATAGAAGCTTTGCAACTTTTTCAACTAACTCATCGGTTTCTCCAAATTGTTCATAGCTAGCTCCTGAAACTTGATTAAGTGCATCAATTTGGCTATTGCTAGTTTCTGAACCTAAGTAATTGGAAACTTCCTTTAAGGTTTCCTTTTCTTCAAAATAGTGATATTGAACTGCCAAGGCTGCTCCTAAAGCGCCCCCTGCATCTCCAGAAGCAGGTTGTATATAAATTTGGTCAAATAGCTTGGCTTTTAATAATTTGCCATTAGCCACACAGTTTAAAGCCACACCACCTGAAAGACAAAGACTTTTGCAGCCACTTACTTTTTTGGCTTCTGCTGCTAACTTCAGAACAATTTCTTCGGTCACTTGCTGAATAGCTAAAGCTAAATTGCAATGTTGTTGTGTAAAAGCAGACTCTTCTTGACGCTTTGCTATTCCAAAAAGCTTTTCCCACTTTTTGGGAGAACACATTTTTAAAGCATAGCTATACGTAAAGTAATCTTGATTCATCCAAATACTGCCATCGGAATAAATCTGAATGAGTTTTTCTTTAATGATTGAAACAAATCGTTTTGTCTCTTCACTTTCTGCATCTCCGTAAGGAGCTAAACCCATGAGTTTGTATTCTCCTGAATTTACTTTAAAGCCTAGAAAATAGGTGAAAGTGCTGTACAACAAACCCACAGAATGAGGAAAGTGCATTTCTTTGAGAATGGAAATTTTGTTTTGTCTACCAACAGCTAGAGTAGTGGTAGCATATTCACCAACGCCATCAATGGTTAAAATGGTAGCTTCTTCAAACTGAGAAGGATAAAAAGCCCCTGCAGCATGAGATAAGTGATGCTCTGAAAAAAGCAATTTTAGTTTTTGCTTATCGTATGGCTCAACTTCTTTTAAGCCTTTGTAAATTTTTTGCTTTAAAAACAATTTCTCATCCAGCCAAACAGGTATGGCTTTTAAAAATGATATCAATCCCTTTGGTGCAAAAGCGTAATAGGTTTGCAGCATACGCTCAAACTTTAAAAGGGGTTTATCATAAAAAACTATGGCATCTAAATCATCAATGCTCAACTTGGCTGAATGTAAGCAATGCTTAATTGCTTCTACCGGAAAAACAGCACTGTGTTTCTCTCGATTAAAACGTTCTTCTTGGGCAGCCGCTATTACTTTATTGCCGACTATAATTGCAGCCGCAGAGTCGTGATAGAAAGCTGAAATACCAAGTGTTTTTTTCAATTGAACAAATAAGATTGAAGTGCGCCAAATTACAAACAGATGTTAAGTTTCTGTATTTATAAATAAGCTTTCTTAATTTTGAATCATGTCAATGAGCAAACGCTTCTTTTCTTTTCTATTGTCTTTGGTCTTTTTATTAAGCACTACTGGCATTAGCGTTTACAAACATTACTGCGGAGATTTTCTAGAAGGAATTAGTATTTATCATCAAGATAATCCTTGTATAGACGATAATGAAAGCGATGGATGCTCCATGGGATCTGCTATGAGCTGCTGTTCTGATGATATGGAGTTTTATCAGTTAACAGTTGACCTTCATAAAGTTTCAAATCAAAAGATTGAATTTGATCTTCAAGCGTTTGAAGTATTAAATACATTACTTCTTCCTGTTCTTGTAGAAGAAGATGAGAAGATCTTGGATATTCAAAAGGCTCCCCCTGAGCTATATGAACTACCTATCTACAAACAAAATCAACAATTAATTTTCTATAGCTAAACTGTTTTGTTGCGTTTCACGCATGAATAATTCTTTTAAAAAATTAAAATAAAACAGTTTATCATGAAAAATTTACTTTTCCTAATTGGCCTTTTGGTAGGCTTAAACTTAAATGCTCAAGAGAGCAAGAAAAACACAAATTCTACAAATGTTGAAACCACCATTAAAGTGAAAGGGGTTTGCAATATGTGTAAAGAACGAATTGAAAATGCAGCCCTAAGAACCAAAGGAGTGAAGTTTGCAGAATGGAATAAAGAAACTCAAATCTTAGAGTTGGTATTTAATGGCAAAAAGACTTCTGAGGAAGAAATCCATCAAGCCATTGCTGATCATGGGCACGAAACTGAATTAGTAAAAGCTGATTCAAGCGTTTATTCCCAATTACCCAACTGTTGTAAGTACAACGATGGTGCTGAGTGCGCCCACTAAAGCTTAGGGTTTATGAATATATATCGAATTTTATTCCTGCTCATGCAGTTAGGAATAATGACTTCATACGCGCAAAATAGTATTAAAGGGGTAGTTGTTTCAGAAGATGAAAAAGGAAAACTAAGTCCCGTGCCTTATGCTAATGTGTATTGGATGGATACCAATTATGGGACAAGTACTGATTCTTTAGGAACTTTTCAGTTGGCCGTGCCTGAAACTCCAACAGCATTGATCGCAAGTTATGTAGGGTATACTTCCGATACCTTAAAGAAATTTCATTTGGATCATATTGAAACCTTGGTATTGAAAAAAAGCCTTGAATTAGAGGCCGTTGAAATTACCTATCGAAGAAAGAGCACTGAGTTGTCGTTTATCAATCCTATGAAAATGGAAAATATTTCAGAAAGGGAATTGTTTAAAGCAGCTTGTTGTAACTTATCGGAAAGCTTTGAAACGAACCCTTCTGTAGATGTGAATTTTACAGATGCAGTTACTGGTGTGAAACAAATCCAAATGTTGGGATTGGATGGTCCTTATACGCTGATTAGTCGAGAAAATATGCCTGGTATTCGTGGTTTAGGAAGTGCTTATGGACTCACTTTTATTCCCGGAACATGGATTTCTTCCATTCAAGTGACGAAAGGAGTTGGCTCTGTGCTTAATGGTTATGAGAGCATTGCCGGACAAATTAATACCGAACTGAAAAAGCCCGACGAAGGGGAAGAGTTCTTTTTCAATTTGTTTGCCAATCAAGCTGGTCGAACTGAAGTAAATGTGGTAAGCACACAACGTCTTTCGCCTAAATGGGGAACTACAACCTTATTTCACGGAAATTATCGACCTTGGGAAAGAGACCGAAACGAAGATGGCTTTCGTGATTTTCCATTGCAGGAACAAGTCAACTTGATGCATCGGTGGAAGTACTTCGGAAATGCCGTAAGGGCACAATTGGGCTTTCAATTAATCTATGACGATAAAGAAGGTGGACAAAGTTCAAGTAAACAAGATGAACTTGTACAAAATGGCCAAAATCCGACTTGGAAACTAAATGTTGAAACCAAGAAAGCAGAGGTGTTTGGAAAGATCGGTTATATATTTCCAGATTTCAAATATAGAAGCATGGGCTTGCAATTGTCGGCAAATTACCATGATCAAAAATCACTTTATGGAGCGAATATTTATGATGCCAAGCAACGATCGGCTTATGCTAATTACATTTATCAATCCATAATTGGCAACACCTTCCATAAGTTTAAAACAGGGCTTAGTTTCCAATATGACCGCATGGAAGAGAAGTTAAATCTTCTTGATTTTGAAAGGGAAGAAATTGTCCCGGGTGCATTTTTTGAATACACCTTTGCTCCAAATCCTAATTTTACCTTGGTGGCTGGCATTCGAGTTGACGAGCACAATTTGTTTGGAACCATTGTTACACCTCGTTTGCATTTGAGGTATGCCTATGATGAACAAACTGTATTTCGTTTATTAGGTGGCAGTGGGCAGCGTACAGCAAGTATTTTTGCCGAACATCAGTCCATTTTTGCTAGTAGTAGAAATATTTCTCTTTTAGGTAATGGAAATACGCCCTATGGACTGCAAGCAGAAAAAGCTTGGAATATGGGCTTTAACGTGACTAGAGATTTTAAATTGGCGTATCGCGAAGGCTATGTTAGTTTGGATTTGTACCGAACTCAATTTGAGCAGCAAGTTGTTTTTGATTTGTATCAATCCAGCAATCAAGTCTTGTTTTACAATCTTGATGGAGAATCATTTTCCAATAGTGCACAGATTGAGTTAAGTTATGAAGTCTTCAAGTTTGTTGATTTGCGTTTGGCTTATCGTTGGCTAGAAGTGACTACGGACTATTTGAGTGGAAGTAAACAAAAACCGTTTGTTCCCAAACATCGGTTTTTCGCCAATATAGGTTATGAAACTCAAAAGAATTTGAAGGGTGGTAATTGGATGTTTGATTTTACAGCCCAATGGGTTGGTGAACAAGAAGTACCAGAAACAATGAACAATCCGGCTGAGTTTCAAAGACCTTCAAAATCACCTTTATTTAGTTTATTTAATACTCAACTTACTAGAAATATAAATAGCAGATGGGCGCTTTATGTTGGTGTAGAAAATATTTTGGATTATCGACAAGACAATCCAATCATTGATTCTGACAATCCATTTGGCAACTATTTTGATGCTTCTTTGGTTTGGGGCCCTATTTTTGGACGCACGGTTTATGGTGGTGTGAGGTTTAGAATTAAAGATGATGATCAGTAAAATTGTAAAATAGAGGAAGAGTTGAAAAGGGGAATAGCTAAAAGCATATCCCTTTTTCAGCAATTCTTATACTTATCATGTAAGCCAACTCCATCTTTAATCATAGGAATGATTTTATCTAATCGCTTCTGTTTGGTTTTTTCTTGCTTGGCTTCGGCAATGTGATTGGCATAGTCCTTTTGTTTGCCGGGACTTAGTTTTTCAAAACAAGCTTTCAGACTTTTATCCGCATTAAAAGCAGTTTGTAACTCTTCAGGAATGACCAAGGCTTTCTTTTCGGGCTTGAGTTCTTTGCCTGCTTTTTGATTTTGAATGGCTTTCTCAATATAAGCTTTTAGAATACTTTCATCCATTTCTTCCATTGAGGAAAAGCGCATTTGACGCAAGGCTTTGGTTTTACCTTCTTGCGCATTGACCAATAAGCCTTTTTCATCTTTTAAAAACACGCCTTGAAAAAACCATAAACCTACATAGCTTTTGAACGCACCTAATCCTACCACATTTTTACCTTCCAAGGTGTAAACTGGAGCACCCCATTTCAAATCTTCACTTAATTCAGATTGAACAAGAATGTTTCTTAAAAATTCTAACTCATTTTTCCACTTGGCTTTTTTACTAATAAACTCATCTACTTTTTTCATAAATAAACTTTTTAAAATAAAAATTCGATTCAATAAAAATAGCAGAATTTAGGTTTTCAACAGTATAATCTGATTGAAAACAGGCCTTTTTAATCGAATCATTTCACTTATCAACAGCTGCCATTTTCTGCTATGCTTTTGGCTACTTTTATAAGCCCCAAATCATCTTTTTATGCCAGATTTTTCGCATTTACATTGCCATACCCAATACTCTTTGTTAGACGGTGCTGCGCCTATTGCAGCCATGATGGAAAAAGCGAAAAACGACAACATGCGTGCGGTTGCGCTAACCGATCACGGAAATATGTTTGGGGCATTTCAATTTGTAGCCGAAGCCAATAAAAGAAACATCACGCCTATTGTAGGTTGTGAATTTTATTTGGTGGAAGATCGCTTTAAAAAAGAATTTACAGGAGGTAAAAGAGACAAGCGTTACCATCAGTTGCTTTTGGCAAAAAACCAGCAAGGATATGAGAACTTATCCAAGCTCTGTTCTTTGGGCTATATCGATGGTTTGTATTCCAAATATCCACGTATTGATTTAGAATTACTCAAGCAATACAAAGAAGGTTTAATTGCCACCACTTGTTGCATTGCTTCGGTTATTCAGCAAGCTATTTTGTTTAAATCGGAAGAAGAAGCTGAAAAGACTTTTAAAGAATGGTTTGAACTTTTTGGTGATGATTATTTCATCGAAATTCAACGTCATGGATTAGGAGAGATAGACGGCACTGGAAAGACACAAGAAGATGTCAATCAGATCTTAATCAAGTGGTCTAAAAAATATGGTGTGCCCATGATTGCCACCAACGATTCACATTATGTAGATGAAGACGATTGGACGGCACATGATATTTTACTGTGTATTAACACTGGAGATAAAGTAAGTACACCTAAAGGTGATGGTAAAGGCTTCCGTTTTGGTTTTCCGAACAGTAATTTCTTCTTTAAAACGCAGGCTGAAATGAATGCGCTTTTTAAGGACATTCCGGAAGCCATTGACAATACCAATTTGGTGGTAGACAAAATAAACCCGCCAAAGCTTGAGCGCGACATTTTGTTACCCAATTATACTTTGCCTGAAAACTTTAAAGATCAAGATGAGTATTTACGCTACTTGACTTTTGAAGGAGCGAAGAAGCGTTATGGCGAAATAACAGCTGAAATAGAAGAGCGACTCAATTATGAGTTGAAAGTAATTAAAGACATGGGCTTCCCCGGTTATTTCTTGATTGTACAAGATTTTACAACAGTCGCTCGCCAAGTTGGCGTTTCAGTTGGACCGGGAAGGGGATCTGCAGCAGGTTCTGCAGTAGCTTATTGTGTAGGAATTACCAACATTGACCCCATTAAGTATAGCTTGCTATTTGAACGTTTCTTAAATCCGGAGCGGGTTTCCATGCCTGATATTGATATTGATTTTGATGATGATGGTCGTTCAAAAATCATTGATTATGTGGTAGACAAATATGGGAAGAATCAAGTTGCACAAATCATTACTTACGGTTCTATGGCTGCCAAATCTTCTATTCGAGATGTGGGCAGAGTACTAGATTTGCCTTTGCCTGAAGTAGACAAAGTGGCCAAAATGATTCCAGGACTTTCTTTAGATAAGTTATTTGGTCTGGAAGAGAAAGAACTGAAAGAGAAGTTGAATAACGATGAGTATTCTCAAGCACTTGAGATACGAAAGCTGATTGATAAAGACGATTTAACGGCAAAAACCATTAACCAAGCTAGAACACTTGAAGGTTCAGTTAGAAATACGGGAGTTCATGCCTGTGGAATTATTATTTCTCCGGATGACATCAAGAATTATGTTCCTGTTTGTACTTCCAAAGATTCGGATTTATTGTTGACTCAATTCGACAATAAAGTGGTAGAATCAGCTGGTTTGTTGAAAATGGATTTCTTGGGTTTAAAAACCTTAACTATTATTCGCGATGCCATTGAGCTGATTAAAGAAAACCACGGGGTTGAAATTGATCCAGATGAAATTCCGCTTGACGATGAAAAGACCTATGAGCTTTATCAAAAGGGTGAAACCAATGGAACTTTCCAGTTTGAGTCAGGAGGAATGCAGAAGCACCTCAAAAACTTAAAGCCCACCAACATTGAAGATTTAATTGCTATGAACGCCCTTTTCCGTCCGGGGCCAATGCAGTTTATCGACTTGTTTATTTCGCGAAAGCGTGGGGATGTGGAGGTGGAGTACCCACATGATTTGTTGAAAGACATTTTGTCGAACACCTACGGAATTATGGTGTACCAGGAGCAAATTATGCAAGCAGCGCAAATTATGGCTGGTTACTCTTTAGGAGAAGCCGACATTTTGCGACGTGCCATGGGGAAAAAGAAGATGGACGTGATGCAGGAGCAGAAGGTGAAATTTGTGGAGGGTGCCAAAGAACTTCACAATGTAGAGAAAAAGAAAGCCGAAGAGGTTTTCGACATCATGCTCAAGTTTGCCGCCTACGGATTTAACCGTTCGCATTCTGCCGCTTATTCAGTGGTGGCCTTCCAAACGGGTTATTTAAAAGCCAATTATCCGGAAGAGTACATGGCGGCGGTTATGACCAATAACATGAACGACATTAAGAAAATCACCTTCTTTATGGAAGAATGTCGTAGAATGGGAGTGAAGGTGCTTGGACCAGATGTAAATGAGAGTGAATACAAGTTTACCGTAAACAAAAACAAAGAAATCCGATTTGGATTGGGAGCCTTAAAAGGAGCCGGTGAAGCTGCAGTTGGCGCCATTGTAAACGAAAGAAAGGAGAACGGTCAATTTGCTTCCATTTTTGATTTAACCAAGCGGATTGATTTGCGCACTGCCTCTAAGAAAACCCTTGAAAGCCTCGCTTTAGCAGGCGGTTTTGATTCCTTTGAGGATGTTCATCGGGCCCAGTATTTCCATGCAGAAAATGAAGGTGAAGCAGTCTTTTTAGACAAAGCCATTCGTTATGGAAACAATCATCAAGACTCATTGAACTCGGCACAAGCCAGTTTATTCGGAGGAGATGCAGCAGTTGAAATTCCGGAACCTACAATTCCACAATGCGAAGAGTGGGGCAGAATGGAAAAGTTGAGCCGCGAGAAAGAAGTGGTTGGGATATATTTGTCAGGACATCCCTTGGATGATTTTAAATTTGAAATCAAGCATTTTTGCAATGCCAAGGTAAAAGACTTGTCTTATTTAGAGCAGAATTTAAAGCGCAAAGAAATGCGTTTGGCAGGAATTGTTACCGAAGCGCAACATCGAACATCTAAAACCGGGAACCCTTATGGTGTCTTAGTTTTAGAAGGCTATGAAGAAAGTCACCGCTTTATGCTTTTTTCTGACGATTACATCAAGTTTAAACCTTACCTAACCAAAGATTGGTTTTTATACGTAGTTGGAAAAGTGCAGAAACGAAAATGGGGTGATGAGCTGGAATTTAAAATCCATAATATTGAATTACTTGCTGAGGTAAGAGACAAATTCAGTAAAAGCATTAAAATAAAAGTAGATGCATCAGAGGTGGATGAAGCCCTAATTGAGTATTTACAGATTCTAAAAAAAGAGAAGAATGGCGACTGCTTGCTTCAGTTTAGCTTAATAGACCGAAAACGAAAAGAAGTCATTGAATTAAAATCGAGAAGTATACGAACCAAATTAACCAACGAAATGATTGAACAATTTGAAAAGCATCCAGCAGTTGATTTTGCCTTAAATTAATGACAATTTGGCGCAAAAACGATTTGGATTGTTTCTTGTTTAATCAATGAAAATTGAAATAATTAATCACCAATAAATAACAGAAATCATGGCATTAGAAATAACAGATGCAAATTTTGAAGAAGTAGTTTTAAACTCAGATAAACCAGTTTTAGTAGACTTTTGGGCAGAGTGGTGTGGACCATGTAGAATGGTTGGACCAGTTGTTGAAGAGTTAAGTGGCGAATACGAAGGGAAAGCCGTAGTTGGCAAAGTAAACGTTGACCACAACCCTGAAGTTTCGGCAAAATATGGCATTAGAAACATTCCTACCGTTCTTTTCTTTAAAGGAGGAGAAGTTGTAGATAAGCAAGTAGGTGCAGCGCCTAAATCAGCTTACGCTGGAAAGTTAGATGCTCAAATGGCATAAAATCGCCTTTGGCGAGATAACAGTCTAAAGCTGAATGCTTAAAGCATTTAGCCAAAAGCCTTAAAAAACTCATTATAGAATTCTTTAACGGATTATTTATAATGAGTTTTTTACTTTTAATTCGGGCTTGGCTTTTTGCTCTTATCTTTAATCCTTAATCTTGTTTACATGGCTTCCATTAACCGTAAAGAACTTCAAGCATATACCCATTTAGAGCTTTTGGCCAAACAAGTGGTGGAAGGGTTTATTACTGGCTTGCATAAAAGTCCATTTCACGGTTTTTCAGTTGAGTTTGCCGAGCATCGCTTGTATAACAGTGGCGAATCTACCCGTCATTTAGATTGGAAGTTATATGCCAAAACCGACAAGCTTTTTGTAAAACGCTACGAGGAGGAAACCAATTTGCGTTGTCGCATTGTGTTAGATGTTTCTTCTTCCATGTACTTTCCTGAAGATCGAAAGAAAGGAGAACTGAATAAACTAGATTTTTCCATTTATGCCGCAGCTGCTTTGGTCGAGCTGCTCAAAAAACAAAGAGATGCTTACGGTTTAAGCACTTTTAGTTCAAGTATAGAAACACATACACAGGCCAAGTCTAATGCCACTCACATGCGATTGGTGTATGCCGAATTGGAGAAACTTTTGGATCAGCAATCTTCTGGTAAACAAACATCAGCCGTAGAGTCTTTGCACCACATTGCCGAAATGATTCACAAACGTTCTTTAATCATCATTTTTAGTGATATGATGGACAATTCTGAACGGGAAGAAGAATTGCTTTCTGCTTTGCAGCACATGAAACACAACAAGCATGAAGTCATTTTATTTCATGTGGTAGATCAAGCCAAAGAATTGGATTTTGAATTTGAAAACCGACCCTACCGCTTTGTAGATATGGAAAGTGGGGAAGAGGTAAAGCTAAACACCAATGAGGTAAAAGAGCTCTATGTAAAAGAAATGCGCAAGCGAGAAAAAGAGCTTAAACTAAAATGCGGACAATACGGAATTGACTTTGTTGAAGCCGATATTGCTAAAGGCTTTCATCAGATTTTATTGCCTTTTTTGAGTAAAAGGAAGCGGTTGTTTTAGAAAATATACCTAGCCGATAAACTTACTGCTACAGGCCCACCAAGATCTGCTTGAATCGAATCTGGATATTCCTCTTGATAGGGATTAAAGGTAACACCACCCATAAACTCATCAAAATTGTTTCCATCATCATCATAAAAATTAATGCTGATTACTTTGTTAATGTCAGTAATTTCAAATGGATTTGGAATATTTAATTTTAAAGGAAGCAATGAATTATTCAAATTTTGAATACTGTTGGGTGTAGCATATATAATTTTTCCATTTTGAAGAATTTGGATGTAAACATCAGGAAAGCTCCCTGAATCCCAACTCAATCCATTTGCTCTTAATTCTGGGATTCTTTCAATATAAAACTCGCTGAGAACAATGGTATCAGGTTCCGGCTGTGAGAAGAAATAAAAGTCTTTATTGTCTGAAGTTAACTTTACACAATTCCCATCAATACAAACTTCATTTTTTTCACAATTGATTTCGTAACAAGGATTTTGGTCGTATGAGCATGAAAAGAATGAAAAGGCACACAAAAAAGCCAGAAAAAATAAGATTCGACAAGAATCAATATGACAGATAGTTCTCATAACTTAAGGATTATAAGTAAAGTTAGAAGGAACAGAAGTTCGTTCGGTTTTCGAATTGTATAAATAGAGTTTGTATTGAATGATTCGGTTACATGGGATACTTAAGTAAATGTCTTTATATTCTCTTGTTAACCTGCTTTTATTAGATATGGTGTTTTCAATAATAACAAAGTCATAGTCCAAGCCTTCAGGTATATTTTGAGATTTGATTTCAACATCCACAGTAATTACATTACAACCTTGCTCCCTAATGTTGACTAGACTTAGATAATCTGCTTCTTGTATATCATTTGGATTGCTCAATTCAAGCCCTTCAAGCTCATTTTCTTCTTGACAAGCTATTACTATTAAGGAAATCAAGAATAAGGTAAGTAGATTTTTCATCTTTACTTTAATTTACAACTTAATGTTAAAGCACTATTGCCATTTAATAAGGATGGAGAAAGTGTAAAATCAGAAAGAAGAGGTGTTTCTTTGTATGTTGGTTTTTCTAACTTACTGGCTACTTTCCATCCAAAGTAAGTAACTACTGCTGCTGTCACTGTAGAAATAATGAGATTATTTTGAGCTTTTTCAATATTTACTAAAGCATCATCATAATTTTCTTTGTTTTGCTGAAATCGAAGTTTGTGAAAAGTAAATTCAGGCTCAAAAAGTGCACTTTCATAGGCAGTTTTATGAGAAAATGTATTTTCTTTAAATCGTTCAGCATCATCTTCATAATGTGTTAGATCTTGATAGGTGTTAAGAGCTATTATACCATAAACTGCGATGGGTAAAAATTTTAGAACAATTTTATTTGTTCGATAGGCTAGTACCTTGTATCTGTATCGTTTGTATTTTTTAGAATAATCTAAATCAATTCGAATGGTTTTAAAATGACCACTATCAATTCTAACTAATCGTGTGTATAATTCGCGTTTAGGGGCCCAAGCCTTAATTTTATAATATCCGGTATCCAATTCAATAAACATTCCATTCTCCAACTTTATGGTGTCTAATTTAACTATAGCATCCATGGGTCTATGGTATACCCTTACTTTACCTTGGTTTTGCGCTGTTATTGAAGAATAGCTAGCTTGAAGCAGAAATAAAAAGATAAGAAATCGGTACATTAGAAAAAGTCTTGATTTTGCGATTACGAAAATATAAATCTTAGAGCTTATTTTAATCATTATGTCCTGATTTTATCATTTAAGGTCAAAGATTAGCTTAATTATTAATCCTTATCTTGCGAGCATACTAGCCAATTAATTATGAAAAAAAATCTACTACTACTTGCTTTTTCACTAGTCGTTTTATGCTTTTTGGGGAATACGCTCTTAGCACAACGCCTTAAACCCAATGATGAGATTTGGAGAAATGGTTTAGGTCAAGGATTTGACGGGATAAATAAGATAGCGTTTGACACTTTAGGACATGTTTTTGCGATTCAAGAAAATGGAGACATAACTTATTGTTTTCGATTTGATAAACACAATGGTGATACCTTAAATTCTTTTGTTTATCAAGCAGACTCTAGCATAAAAGTATTGGAAGTTTATGTAGATTCAATTGGGAATAGCTATGTTACCGGCTATCAGGGAGCCACTGCAGCATCAAATTCAGATTTAGTTGTTGCCAAGTATGATTCTATAGGAAATCGTTTATGGTATGATGTATACAATGGTTCTCAATCCAAAAGAGATCAAGGAGTCGCTATTGATGTTGACCAGAATGGGAATGTTTATGTAGTAGGAACCATCAATGAATTGGTAAATGGTGGACACCTAAATTCAGATGTAATTACCATAAAATATAATTCAAATGGCTCAAGGGCATGGCTAAACGTATTTCAAGGCAACATGCCGGCAACTAATCCTTTTGGGTGGAATGCTAGACGAAATGATGTAGCCAAAGACATTGCCGTTAACCATTTAGGTGACGTATTTATTGTAGGCTCAACGGATGATTACTTTGCTATTGATTCCATGCCCGATCCTTTTGGTCCCGGAAATCTACCAGATTATAAAGAAGCCAAAAAAGCTTTTTTTATCAAGTATGATGCAAGTGGAACACTACAGTGGAACAAAAAGAGCCCTGATTTTGTGATTTCACAATGGCCAGATTTTACGCCTATTTATTATAATGATGATGTCAATTATTTAATAGAAGTAAAAAACAACCACGTTTATGTTGCAGAAGAGCATTATGATGGGCAATTATCAAACTCATTAAATTGGTCACATCGAATTCCCTATGATTATGGACAGTCCTATTCTAAATATAGCTTTAGTGGTAGTAAATTATATACAAAGCCATTGGCAGTTCAATCCAATAAAAGGGAAATAATAAAGCAAATTTTAGTTGAAGATTCTGATGACTTTTATGTATTAACCAAAGAAGAAAATGCAGGTTCAAACTCTTATAATTTAACGAAATATACTTCAGCTGGAGCTTTATTATACACCAATGCATACAGTGGTCTTTCTATGCGATTAAAATTTGATGTGCTAGATAGTACAGCCTATATTACCAGAACTGAATTTATTTTAGTGGCAGGACAAATAAGTACGAATCTGACTAGAGTAAATCCATCTGATGGTACTACAATTTGGAACAAAACTTCGGGCAATTCAACCAATGAAATTTTTGCTGCTCGAACCGATGAATCGGGAGACTTGTATACGATTATGAGGATTAATAATAAGAATTTAATCAAGTATTGTAGAGACTTGCCAACAGTGCAGGTGCTAAGTTTAGATTCAGCTATTTGTCAAGGGGATAGTCTTCAAATTCAAGCCACAACCAATGGGGTTTATCATTTTTGGTCGACTTCTGAAAACTTGTCAGATTCTACGATATTAAATCCATTTGTATACCCTAAATTCAATCAAAATTTTGTTTTTAGAGCTGAGCTTATTAATGGTTGTTACAAAACAGACACAGTAAGTATTGATGTTTCTTCAAAATACCAAGAATTTGAATTGTGTAATGGAGATAGTGTAATTGTAAATGGCCATGTTTATAAGCAATCAGGAACTTATTACGACACCATTTCAACCATGGGGACTTGTGATAGTATGATTACTACGGTAGTTACCGCAGCCCAATCCAGTACGCAAGGAACAACAGCCAGTATTTGTGCCAACGATAGTATGTTGTTTGCAGGGGTTTATTACAATCAAACAGGAATATATAGAGATACACTTCAGAATATGGCAGGATGTGATTCCATTCAGTATTTAGATTTAACCGTATTTCCTGTTTATGAATTAATTGATACTGTTCAAACTTGCGGTCAATACTTTTGGAACAAAACAAATACGCTATATCGGCTAAGTGGAACTTATACCCATACATTAGTAAGTAGTTCAGGCTGCGATTCTATCCAGGTCTTGGATTTAACCATTAACTCAAGTCCAACTGCTGATGCAGGTAGTAATACCAGTATTTGTGCTGGAAATTCAATGGTTTTAAGAGGTTCACCAACTGGACCTTCCGGAGCAACTTATTTGTGGGATAATGCTTCCTCCTTAAATGACCCAACACTAGCGAATCCGGTAGCAAGCCCAATGGTAACAACAACATATACGGTAACCGTTACTAATGCTTCTGCATGCTCTCAAACCGATCAAATTACAGTTACTGTAAATCCATTGCCTACGGCTGATGCAGGAGCAGATCAGTCTATTTGCTATGGTTCAACAGCTCAAATTGGGGGTTCGCCAACCTCTACAAGTCCAGGGGCTGTATTTCAATGGGATAATACGGCTACTTTGAATAGTGCTACACAAGCTAACCCCATTGCAAACCCAAACGTAAGCACAACTTATACCGTTACGGTTACTGATGTAAATGGCTGTACGGCAGTAGATCAAATGCTTTTAACAACTCATCCTTTATTAACCGTTGATGCAGGTAGCAATGCAAGTATTTGTGCTGGAAGTTCTATTGTTTTAGGAGGTTCACCAACAGGGCCGTTAGGAGCAACATTTACTTGGGATAATGCAGCAACTCTAAATAATGCTGCAATCGCAAACCCAATGGCTACACCTATTGTAACAACTACTTATTCTGTAACAGTTACAGATGTGAATGGTTGCACCACTGTAGATCAAATGATGGTAGTTGTCGTTAATCCTACTATTCAAACACAAAGAGATACGGCTTGTGGGGCTTATTTATGGTTACAGAATAACCAAATTTACACGACTAGCGGAAGTTATTACGATACTTTAAGTTCACACTTAGGTTGTGATTCGATTATTGAGTTACAGTTAGTTGTAGATCAAGTAGACACGAGTGTAAGTAGAAATGATCCCATGCTGACTGCTAATCAATTAGGTGCTAGTTATCAATGGATTAATTGTGATTCAAATCGTGCAATAAGTGGAGCAACTTCAAGAAGTTATACGGTTTTAACAAATGGAAATTATCAAGTAGAAGTGACTTACCAATCTTGTGTGGATACCAGCAGTTGTTATTTTGTCATGGTATCAAGTTTAGCAGAAGAAAATTCAACCAAAACCGATTGGAGTATTTATCCAAACCCCGTAAAAAGCATCTTAAATCTTGATTTAAAAAATGAAGAACTGTTAGGTGAGCAACTCTTAGTTTACGATATGAATGGGAAAGTGGTTTTTGAGACTAAAATTGAAAGCAAAATGCAACAATTAGATGTAAGTAATCAAGCGAAAGGCGTTTATTTTGTAAGAGTTTTAGGATTAACCAAAAAGTTAATTATTCATTAGTAGCTAGGTTTAAATTCTCTTGATCCTTCACTTTATGATATTGTAAAGTAGCAGCAATACATTGTTTTACTTCTTGAATTGGAATTTCTTGATTGATTTGGAAAAGAATAGCTCTATTTTTTTGGTATTCGAATACATCACCAAAAACAGCTTTAAAGGAAGGAACTAATTTACTGGTGCATTTAAAGTAGAGCGCATATTGATTAGGATTTTTAGCTTTCCAATCCATTCGAAGCGTGCTGCCTTTTTTAGTTAGATAACTTGGTTCGCCCCATTTTAGGGTTTCTTCTAATTCTTCAATGCCCAATTCTTTCGCGGTTTCAAGCACAAGCAATCGTAAATACTCCATATGGGGTTTTACTTCTTCTGGATAGCTCGCAAATTTGTCTGCTACCTTTGAGTCTCTATTCAGTTTCATCTTTCGATTCTTTTAAGAGGCGATAAACCGTAGTTTGGCCAATGTCTAGTTGTTTAGCCACTTGCTTGGTATCGTTACTATACTTTTTCATGTATAATTGAACAATCCGTTGGTTGTATTCACGCAAGGTTTGCTCTTGCAACATTAAATCGTTGATTTCATCCATGCTATTTAAAGTAATATCGTTCGCTGCTATTTCATCGGTATCGCTTAATACAATGGCTAGTTCAATCAATGATTTTAACTCTCGTACATTTCCTGGAAAGTGATAGGCTTTTAATTTGGACTTGGCTTCCTCAGCAAGCTTTTTCGGATTCAAGTCATTCTCCTTGCAGAACAAATTCATAAAATGTTTAGCCAAAATAATCACATCATTATCTCTATCTCTAAGTGGTGGTAATTCTATGGGTAGGCCAAACAGTCGATAATAGAGATCTTCTCTAAAATTGCCGTTCTTAACTTCTTGACGTAAATCCTTGTGGGTAGCTACAATAATTCGACAGTCAATTTTACAACTTGCATTGCTTCCAATTCTAGTGATTTCTCGCTCTTGCAATACCCGTAATAATTTTACTTGAATGTTTAAATCAATCTCTCCGATTTCATCTAGAAATAAAGTGCCTTGGTCTGCCTCTTCAAACTTTCCAATTCTTCGAGCTGTTGCGCCGGTAAAAGCGCCCTTTTCATGTCCAAAAAGTTCACTCTCAATTAATTCAGAAGGTATGGCAGCCATGTTTACCGCTACAAAGGGTTTATTCTTTCGTTTTGAATTGTAATGAATGGCTTTGGCTACCACTTCTTTTCCAGTTCCCGTTTCACCATGCACAGAAACGGTGATATTGGTTTCACAAGCCTTGTGAATCAAATGGAAAATCTTTTTAATGGCTTCGCTCGAACCGATTATCGATTGTTCAAAATTGTACTTTCCCTGAACCTCTTTTTTTAAACTACTAATCTCATCTTTGAGCTTATGGTTTTTTTTAATTTTAGAAATGGAATTCAGCAAGCGGTTTTGAATGTCTTTATTTTTTGTCAGATAATCATAAGCTCCCTTTTTTAAGAGCTCAACAGCCGTTTCAATTTCTTCTTGCTCCGAAATGATGATGACTTCAATTTGATCATTAAACTGTTTTATTTTTTCTAAAAGTTGCTCGCCATTCATATCAGGTAAGCGGTAATCTAAAGTGATAACTTGTGGATTTTCAGAAAGTGATTGTAATAAATCTTTTCCCTGAGTAAATGATTTAACTTCTAAATCGGGGTTTAAACTCAAATTATGAACTAACAATTTGTTATACCACTCATTATCTTCAACTACAAAAACCTTAAAAGAAGGACTAGCCATATTCGTGAATTTAGTCCTAAAAATACCTTAGAAAATTGGTTTACGAATAGCTATGAAGCAATTGTGTTATTTCTTCATTGATTTCCACCGATTCCGTTTGAGCTTGTTTTACCAAATCCGCTAAACGATCTACTTCCTTTTCTGTTCTCGCAAGTTCTTCAATCTCTTTCAAAAGCGAATAAAGTGTATGTGCAGCCAAATGTTTGCATTGGGGAGCAATTTTGTGCGCATGATCTGCAAGTGCTTGCCAATCTTTCTCTTGCAAAGCAGTCTGCATGAGTTGAATTTCTTTTTCCGTACTATTTAAAAATGTCTTTAACATGTCAATTAAGAAGGCATTATCTCCTTGAGCACTCTCTTTTAAACTACTTACATCAATTTTAGAAGTGCTTGTATTTGAAGGAGGAATTTCTTGCGATTGCTTTTTAACTTCAAAATTCAAGTGTAGTACTGATGAAATTTTTTCTAACAATTCTCTCTCTTTTATTGGTTTTGCAAGAAAATCATTCATGCCTGCTTTCAAATAATTGATTTTATCTTCTTCAAGAATTGCGGCCGACAAACAAATGATGGGAACATATTTTTTGTCTTTATGATCTAATGAACGGATGGCTTTAGTCGTTTTAATTCCATCCATTTTAGGCATACGGGCATCCATAAGGATTAAATCATAGGTTCTTTTTGCAGCCATTTCAATAGCTTGCTTACCATCTTTAGCCTCATAAGTTTTACAACCGTATTTGGAAAGTACTTTATGCAACAAATTTCGATTGAATGCTTCATCATCAACAAGAAGTATTTGTTTGTTTTTAAGTTGCACTAAACTTTCTTCAACAATTAGCTCTTTTACTTTTATGTTTTCTCTTTTACCAATGGGGTAGGGTAGTGTGAAGCTTACCGTGGTTCCTTGTTTATACTCACTATCAATGGTCATAGTGCCGCCATGTAAATTGACAAGCATTTTGGTAATTGAAAGCCCCAAACCTGTACCACCATAATTGCGACTGATGCTGTTATTGGCTTGCTCAAATTCTTTATAAACCTTTTTAAGCTGCTGAGGCTTCATGCCAATACCTTCATCAATTACTTTAAACTGTATTTGGGCAGTTTCTTCTTCTAACTCTTGAGTTTTTACTTCTACGATAATGCTTCCATTCTTGGTGAACTTGATGGCATTACTGATTAAATTGATGAGGACTTGACGCAATCGAAATTCATCTCCAATAACAACTCTAGGGACATCATTTGCAATTACAAACTTTAAACCAACTTCTTTTTGTTTGATAAGGGGTTTGCACAATTCAACCGTTTCTTCAATGACTGGACTTAACTCAAAAGTTACTTTTTCTAAGTTTAGTTTTTCGTTTTCCAGTTTTGTAAAGTCTAATATATCATCAACTAATTTGATTAAGTGATTGGTTGATTTTTGAACAATTTGAAGGGCTTGAGTTTGATTGTTGTCCAGTTTGCCTTCACTGATTTGGTCCGTAAAACCAACAATGGCGTTCATTGGAGTCCTAATTTCATGACTCATATTAGCTAAAAAACGAGCTTTTGTTTTGGCTAAATCTTCAGCCCTTTTTCGAGCTGTATTCATCGCTTTTTTAAATCTTCTGTTGGTTTGGGTATACTTTGCTACTACAAATGACATTATGCTTAAAAGCAAACCCAACGTAATGATGAAATACACAAACTGATTCTGCGAAGCCTCAACATTTTCCTTTATAAAAGCTTTTTCTTGATCAAGCTTTTGAAGTTCTGCAGTTTTTAACTCTTCAAGTAGTTGGTAGATTTTCAAGCTCACCATTCTGTCTGCAGATATTAACTCCAACTCAGAATTTTTCAAAGCCGTTTCAATTCCTTCTTCCTCAGCTTTTACTTTGGTTACTTCCTCATTTACATCCGCAATACTTACTTCGTCGGTAGGTTCTGCTTTAATTTCTTTTTGTTTTTTCTTTTTAAATAGAAAGGAGAGAAACTTTTTCTTTTTGGCTGGTTTTATAGAATCTTGCTTGGCATTCTGTTTTTCCTTGATAGCTGCTTCTTCTATTTTTAAAGCCACTTTATCTAAGGCTTGTTGCACCCTAAATTGGTCTTGTAGGAGCAGAATCTCGTTCAGAATATCGAGCTTTCTGTTAACCAAATATTCAAGTGAGTCTAACTTTAAATGAAATGTGTCACTTATTGCTTGAGCTTGCAGGTTATACAGTTTCTCAGAAGCGTCTTCGGCATTTTGGTAAAATTGGTTGATTAGGTTTGTATCATTGGTTAAGCTAAAAGATTTGACATGATTTTCAGCATTGGTCAAATCATTTTGTAGCTTTTCAGTAACCAACAATATAGTTTTTGGGGTGTCTTTTTTTACCGCTTTTATTAGCTTGTTGTAACGCACAAAAGCAGATATTCCACTTATGGTTGCCAATATCAAAATAAGACCTATTAAGCCGGAAACTTTATATTCAAATGGAATGCCTTTCTTAGCCATTTTTTAGTTCTTTGGTTTAGTGCAAACTGTATTTTGAACGAAGCGCTTCCTCCACAAAAAAACAGATTCGCGGCATGGCATAAAGGTCATCTTTATGAATAAATTCATTGGCGCCCATTCGTAAAGTTTGCAGTGCTGTTTCTACATTTCTTGCTTGAGAAATGATTAGAATTTTACAGCTTGGAGACTTAAATTTTATGGTGCTAATTAACTCTTTACCGGTAATTCCTTCGTCTAAATAATAATCTAGAATAACAACATCAAATGTATTGTCTAGCTCATTTAAGAATGAATTTACAGCTGTATAGGCTTGTATGTCAAAATTAAAGTCTTGACCAAGAGCAAGTTCATCTGTATATTGTTTTAGTCTTCGGGAAAACATTTTGTTGTCAAATTCACTGTCGTCTATCACAGCTATTTTCAGGTTTAAAGTTTCCATGCCTTATAAGTTTGGGTTTAAAAGTAAGATTAAAATAAAGGCAGGGAAATCCCTGCCTTCATGAAGGGCTGTGCAATTAAAATTGAATTGTACCGACTTGACTAATTTGCCCTTCACTGACTACCACCTGCTCAACTTTCGTTCTATTCATGCTATTCATTAAGCTGTCTTTGGCAGTTTGTACAATTAAATCATACATCCCGCTTTCAACACCTCTAAGCAAGAATTGTCCTTCAGCATTTAGGTAGGTGCTTAATGTATCTTCTCCATTAGTTAATAATACTACAGCTTCTGCAGAACCTTCAACTTCGCCTTGAACTCCTGTATTTGCATCTTCTATTACCGTAATCATTGGGTCTATTACAAAACTTCTAACATCTTCTTTGATGGATTGAGCAACTTGAAAGTCAAGTAAAACTTCACCTTGATTAAAGGCATCTACTTGTTCATCTATGACAATCTCAACTTCTTTCGGTCCATTCCAGTCTAAAGTTGTGGTTGACATGGCTTGAAGTGTCAAGCCCGCTAAACTAACATCACTATTTACTTGTAAGGTATTTTGTTCTCCAAAACTTACTTTTAGTTTGGTATATGTACCCGCTTCTACATTTCCTTGGAAGGCAAGTGTTGTTTCAGCTCCGTTGGTTAAGTCAAGAACATTTATATATTGAGCTTCATTTGATAAAGTAATCCACCCTTCACTTTCTCGATATACTTCTACTCCCGTAATTTCAACATTTAATGCTGCATAATCACCAGGTGCATCTGTCATTTTTACTTTAAAAGAACTCGCTTGTGTGCTAGAACTAACAGAATTTGAGTTTTCATCTTTTTCGCATGCTGTAAAGATTAAACCTAAAGCCATGCTGATGGGTAATACTTTCTTTAAAACATTCATAACATTTTATTTTTTTGGTTATGCCAGCTTCTATGTAAAAGCTATGCCATGAATGTTTTAAAACAAGTCTCTTATGTGCTAAGGTTTATATAATCAAGTAATTATAGTTTGGCTTTGACAGCTAATGTTGAGTTGAATTGCACTTTACTTTTTTTCAATATGAAAATATTGAATTCAATATGAAAAAAGGGAGGGGAAGAAGCTAGAAAAGAATTAAAGTGATTTTACAAGAAATAGAGTTAAACTAAAACAATAATAATTGAACCTATATTGAACCCATTTAATAACAAAGGCTCTTGCATTGCATAAGAATCTCTTAATTTATAGTGATCGAGACAGGATTGGCCTACGCCCAACCTTACTTCTCCAAGGCGAAGTGCTGAGCTGAGTCGAAGCATTAAAACGAAATCTTTCACTATACTAGTGTATATCAAACTTTATTTATGGGATATAGAAACAATGAAGGATTGACTTCGTCCATCCTTGTTTCTCCGAGGCGATGTGCTGAGCTTAGTCGAAGCATAAAATGAAATCTTTCGCTGTATTACAGTTTAACAAGCTTTATTTACGGGATATAGAAAGAATGAAGGATTGACTTCGTCCATCCTTACTTCTCCGAGGTCAGAATAAAAGCCAAGCTAAAGCAATGCTTTAGCTATCTTTTTTGTTTTCAATTCGCAAACAAGCAAGCTTTATGCTTTTTCAAACAAAAAAGCCACGTAATACGTGGCTTTTATTTTCTAGTGAGCCAAGTTGGTAAAATTTCGAACTTTTTGCAAGAAGATTTGAAATTAATTGAAAACGCCAAAGATATTTTAGCAACAGAAAAAGAGGAGGATTAAGATGAAAAGTAGAGAGATTAAAAAGAAGAGATCGAGAGAAGACAAAAAAGGCAGAGGAATTAAAGTTTACTGATGGCATATACAGTAAAGAGTACTTAAACAATATTCGTGAATTAGATAAAGCGGAGAAACAGCAAGACGAATGGAAAGCAGTTAGAAAGCATCCTGTAACCAAGGTTGTCATGGTTGTCGGTGTGGCGATTGGTTTAATTTACGTGTCTTCCTTTGCGTTTAAAGTCGCTACTAAGTCGGCTATTTCCTACAAGAACTTCAGAAAGGCTCTGAAGGATTAGAACAAACCTCAATCAAGAATAAAAAGACGTTAATCTGCGTTAATAAAGGCGGAATGAGGCTTAGGTATTACCAATCCTTAACGTCTTTAACGTTAAAAACACATTAAATGGAGAAGGATTATGAAGTATGAAATGAATTGTGAGTATTGTGGCAAAACGTTTGAAACCTCTAAAAGCAATACAAAATTCTGTGGGACTAACTGTAGAGTAAAGAACCACAATTTAGGTAAGAAGTATCAAAAGGAAGTTATTAAAGAAGAAACTCAGATAAAGGTTGAAAACAATCAACAAATCGACGAACTCAAGCGACAATTGCAAGAGCAAAGGGGTTTTAGTGACCAATACCTTGATTATTGGAGGGAGTTAAAAGAAGACATTAATACCTTAAATCACAATGTGGATGTATTGAAACATGATTTAAGAATCATAGATGAAGACTTAGAAGAGGAACAAGAACGTTATGAATTATTAGATACGGAACTTACCCTAATGGCTAAAAAGCAAGAAGGTTTGAGTAAGATGCCTCTGCATAAAGATGCAGGTTGGGCAAACGTCTTTATTGCATGGAATAATATAAATGATAGCAACAAGCTGTCAAAAGAGAAACAAGACAAGATTAATGAATATAAAGAACTCAAATTAAGTATTAAGCAAAACAAAAAGCTGAAGATCGAAGATGAGCTAGCCCTTCAAAGAACTAAATCGGACTTAGAAGAATGGAAAGAAGAAATAAAGATAATTCAGAAGCGGTATGAAGATACCGTTAATGAAATAAATCGGTTGGAATTGCTGATTAACAAACCTGTTAAAAAGAAAAGAAATCCAATAACAACAACTATTCATCACCCTAACTCTTCAAAACGAGTGGTAAAGAAGCAAGAAAAAAACAACAGAGAAATTGGTGCGGGTGATTTGCAAGACATGGACTTTGACACTTTTCGTATCAATAGTGAATTGGGCAGATTTTTGGGTGAATTGGATTGGAACCGAACGTGTTTTGCTTTAACCGGAGATTCAGGAGCAGGAAAAACCTACTTCTCTTTTGAGTTGGCTCATTTATTTATTTCAGCATTGGAAATTAACGCCAAGTATTTTTCCTTAGAAGAAGGCATAGGCAAGTTGACAAAAGAAAAAGTAGAACAATACCGTTTAGGAAATGAACTAAGCATTATTGACAAAGGAAATTTAGAAGATGTTAGAATTGCAGCTAAGGAATATCCCCTAATTATTGTGGATAGTTTCAATAAGTTAGATGCAAAAGCTGCTGACTTTGAAAATCTAAGAACAGACTTCCCTAAAACTTTATTCGTTCTCATTTTTCAAAAAACGACTTCAGGAACCATGCGTGGCGGTTCTTCAATAAAATACGACAGCTCTGCTACCATTAATGTAGTTCGAAGAGACGGAGAGCGAATTGCCATTATGGAAAAAGGCAGATACGGCACTCAGGGTTGGGAGTATTCTATTGACAAAAGCAAGGTGATTAAGGAGTATTAAACTTTTATATTTAAGAATAAAAAGTCGTCTTTTCAGACGACTTTTTTTGTGACAGATCTTGGATTTGAACCAAGGCCAATAGGCACCAATCTCTAGTAAATAGAATTAAATTCAAGGGCATTTATTGTCATAAAAGCTAATCTGTCAGTTGGTGCTATATAATCACCGATATAATTTACAATTTGATAAGTGTTTACTAATAATTGAGAGACACTCAACTTTATTATTATTGTTTTCATAAGTTCTTTCATATTCATTTTTTTAAAATTTTTAATAATTAAATATGACAGAATGCCTACGATTATATCGAATAAATGCCCCGAAAAAAAGAACTCAATCCACTCTAGACTTTAAATATCTTTTGTTTGATTATTTATTTGACGAAAATTTAACATGAGGTTGCCTTAAAAGAGATTTAAGTTCTCTATTTCTATCTTTTTACATTGTGTTATTTCTCTTTTTACTACAGATAAAGTTTTCAACACATCTAAAAATGAGTATTTATACTCTATTTTTTCTGCATTTAATTTACTAAGATTGATTTTCAATACTAATCCTTTATCCATGAAAATCAGTAAGATTAAGATTGTGAATTTCAGACTTCTTGAAGATGTAACGATCAATCTCGAAGAAGACACTACAATAATTATCGGAAGAAACAATAGTGGAAAAACCTCTTTCTTCGAGGCGATAAAGATGCTTACTAGCAAAGGTGAGGAAGAGCTTTCCTTTGAGGACTTTGCTCAATCATCTTATCAGCGATTTAATGAAGGTTTAGAACTGTTTAATAGATTTCAAACTGACGAGTTAAATGAAGAAGGACAAGAGCAACTTGAAATTGAGATTAAGGAAAAAACACCTAGTATTAGCTTAACCATAGAAATTACTTATGAAACTGATCCACCTGATTCTTTAGTACACCTTAGCCATTTTATTTCCGATTTGGATGTAAATAGAAATGATGGGATTATCCATGTCACCTATTCTGCAACAGACTCATTACGTTTATTTAAAGCATTTTTAAATAGAGAGGACAAAACGGAAGATTTGATCCCATTTTTACAAAAAAACCTCAAACAATACTATAAATTAAGGTGCTATGCACTTGAAGACTTTGATGGGCAAGGAAGAAAAAGAGAAGTTGAAGGGAATTATAGAGATAAGATTGAAAGAGTAGTGTCGTTTGAAGATATTAAGGCATTAAGGGTACTTGATGATAAAAAAGGAGATCGCAGCAATACTCTAGCTCTAGGGTTTTCGAAATATTATAACCAAAGAGATGAATCATCCGATGACGTAAAACAGTTAGAGCAGGCACTTTCTAGTGTAGAGGAGGATTTAACATTGAAATATGGGAAAGTTCTTGAAAGAATTATTAGTGACTTAGAGAAGTTCGGAGCAAATAGTCCTGTTCAAATTCCACCGATAAGTATAGATTCTGAGTTTAAATCTGAAGATGTAATCAAAAAGAATATCAAATATTACTATAAACAAGATGAAATAGATTTACCTGAAAGTTATAATGGGTTAGGATATAGCAACTTGATTTACATGGTATTGGAGATAGCAAGTTTTGTAGAGAAATTAAAAAACTCAAAGGAAGAGAAAGTTTCAGAATTCCTTGTTATAATGATTGAAGAGCCTGAAGCTCATATGCACCCACAAATGCAGAGGGTTTTTATTAGTAATGTAAAAGGCATATTAGATGAAGCGAAAAAGGAGGGTATAGATGTTCAACTTATTTTAACAACTCATTCCTCTCATATTATTTCTGAGGCAGGAATTGATGTTGAGAGAGGTTTTAACAGAATTCGATATTTCAATAAGACAACAGATGGTATAGTAGCTCAAGACTTTAATCAACTTAGAATTAAAGACGATACAAAGACATTCAGATTCTTAAAGCAATACCTGACCTTACATAAATGTGATCTATTTTTTGCTGATAAAGTAATCATGGTAGAAGGTACAACAGAAAGAATGTTATTGCCTCTTATGGTCAAAAAAGTATCTCCTTTATTGACTACTGAATATGTTTCAATTTTAGAAGTTGGTGGAGCTTATACTCACAAATTCAAAGAGCTACTAGACTTCATAAAAGTCAAAACATTAATCATTACTGATTTAGATTCTGTAGAAGCAACAGGACACCATAAAAAATGTCCCGTTAATGATGGGCTTGCAGGAGAAATAACTTCAAATGCAACACTCAAAGATTGGATTCCCAAAAAAACATCTATTGCAGACTTAATTTCTTGTGATCTTGCTGATAAAACAGAAGATGAAAGAATCATGGTAGCTTACCAAGTAAAAGAGGAAAGTTCAGGAAGTACCGCTCGAAGTTTTGAAGAATCTTTTTTAATAAAGAATAAGAATTTACTATCCCAAAAGGATGAGACCGGTGACCAAAAAGATGGAGAAGAAGATTGTTGGATAAAAGATTGTTTTGTGTTTTTTCAAAGCATTACGATTGACGATTTTAACTCCAATAGCGAATACACAGTATTCGAAAATATGAGTTCAAAGGATAAAACCAACTTTGCATTTGATATACTCTCATTCGATGAAGCTACTTATGGACAATGGGAAGTTCCAAAATATATAAAAGAAGGACTGGAGTGGTTAGGTAAAAGTTCAGAAACTAATGAGGATTCAGATGGAAGTAATTGATCAAATAAAAACTCACATCAACAGTAAACAAAGCTTTGTTTTGGAAGCAGGAGCTGGTGCAGGTAAAACGTATACTCTGATTCAATCCATCAATTTTTTATTGTTAACCATTGGCTCAGAACTTCAATATAGTGGAAAGCAAATAGTTTGTATCACTTATACGAATGTTGCAAAGAATGAGATTATAGAAAGACTTGAAAATAACCCATTAGTTGTCGTTGCAACAATACACGAGTTTTTATGGGATACTATAAAACCATTTCAAGAGCAACTCTTAAAACAGCTAGATCGACTCAATGAAGAAAAGTTTAATGCCGAATTAGAAAAGAAAAGTAAGTTGTCTCCTGCAAGGTTGGCAAGTTTCACGCATAAATATTCACCTTCGTTAGTTTCTCGTGTTGGCAAAATTGAGGTACAATATATTGAAACGAGCTACAGAGATTTTGAAGCAGGTATATTACACCATGATGATGTACTTATTCTCTCCAAATATATGTTTGAGGAATATCCCCGCTTATCTCGAGTGTTTGCTGACAAATACCCTTATTTGTTTGTGGATGAATATCAAGATACAGCGAATGAAGTTGTTCAAGCACTATTGGATAACTTACTTAAAAATGTAAGTGATAGCATTGTCATTGGATTTTTCGGTGATTCACATCAAAAGATATACGACTCTGGTATCGGTAGTTTGGAACAATATTATGAGGAAGGTGAAAATAAAAAAATAGAATTAGTTACAAAATCAGAGAATTATCGTTCAGCTAAATCTATCATCGAATTGCTCAATAAAATTCGTGATAACATCGAACAAAAAGTGCCTGTTGAGAAAGAAGAAAGTATCTCGAAGGGTCTAGTTAGATTCATTGATGGAAAAGCAATAAGCGAAACTGAAAAAAACAATAACTACAATAAAACCATTAGTTTTTTAGAAAGAGAAGGTTGGAATTTCAAAAAAACCAAGGAGTCCAAAATACTCATGCTTGCAAATCGAAGGATTGCAAAAATGAGTGGTTTTGGAAATTTGTTTGACTGTTATTCTGCGAGATATGGTCAAAATGCGGCAGATTATCTGTTTGGAAAAGAGGATAGATACATACGTTTCTTAATCGGTAGTTTAGATAAAAAGTTATCTATTCATAGAGAAAATGGAGTTGAACACCTGATTAACTTTTTTGAAGATAAAGATTACATTCAAGTCATGAATTTTCTGAGACGTTATGGTTATGAAAACTCGGAACTCGGAGAGCATTTTCAACTTAAAACCCACAAGGACAAAGAAAGAATTTATGAGAAGTTAGAAGGATTAATAAACATAATTAATTCAGGTACTATTGGTGATGTATTACAGTTTATAAGAGAGAATAAATTACTTCGTGAACCTGACAATATAACCAAGTTTGAAAATTCATTAACTACCGACCCAAGTGAACTTTCTGAAGAGGAAGCTGAAAGGCAAGAAAAAAACAAAACATTTCATTCGACTTTCATGAATGTCTCTTATTCAGAGCTTAAAAAGCTAAATGACCATGCCCTTAACACTTCTCCTTTCTCAACCAAACATGGGACTAAAGGAGAAGAGTATAAAAATGTTCTCTTCGTTATAGACGACGATCATATGTGGTATAAATTCAAAGGTTTTGACAAAGTCATTTCAGGTGAGGGATTCAGCTCTGAATCCAAATCAGTCTTGATGAATAACCTCTTTTATGTTTGTTGTTCAAGAGCTGTTGAAAATCTTGTTGTTTTGGGGTTATCTAATACAGATGCAGGAAAGGCTAATCTAAACTCTTGGTTTGGTGAAGAGAATGTTTACGAAATAGAAAATTTAACAGGGAAATAAAGAATTATACGATGGTAGATTTCAGTAAAAGGCTTAGTAAAGCAAAAATTGAAAAGAAAACTAATCCAATAGAAATATATGATTCATTGGATAGAAAAAGTGTTACAGGTCCATTAAGACCTGTTCAAGAGAGTATTTTAAAGAGTTGGTTTAGTAATCATCAAGATAGTAGAGATATAGTAGTTAAGCTTCATACTGGGTCGGGTAAAACACTTATTGGCCTTTTAATATTGCAGTCGCAGCTAAATAGAAGTGGAAAACCTTGCATGTTTGTTTGCCCTAACTCATACCTTGCCGATCAAGTTTGTTTGGATGCTAAAAAGTTTGGAATACCTTTCTGTAAGATTGGAGAGGACAGGCAAATTCCTAACAACTACTATGATGGTAAGAAAATTCTAATAACTCATGCCCAAAAATTATTTAATGGCAAATCCGTTTTTGGTTTGGATAAAGACTTTACTGATTGTGGCAGTATAATTCTTGATGATTCACATGCTTGCATAGATGCCATTAAAGATGCATTTACAATTAAGCTAACCAAAGAGCATGAATTATATGATAAAATCTTGTCTTTATTTGAAGATGATTTAATTGCTCAAGGACACGGGACTTTTTTAGAAATCAAAGAGGGAGAGTATAATTCTCATTTACATGTGCCTTACTGGAGCTTTATTAATAAAGAAGAGGAGGTGTTAGACCTTCTATCAAAACACAAGGATGATACAAATGCTATAAAATTTACATGGCCTTTAATAAAAGATTCAATAAGAAATATGCAGTTGCATATTTCAGGAAATGAAATAGAATTATCCCCATATCACATCCCTATAGATCGTTTTGGAACTTTTCATCATGCAGATCAAAGGGTATTAATGTCGGCAACAACTCAAGATGATTCATTCTTTATTAAGGGGTTATCTTTTTCTAAAGAGTCAGCTATAAATCCTCTTGAGGATAAAACAAGATTATGGTCAGGTGAAAAAATGCTCTTAATACCCTCCTTAATAAGTGAAGAATTAGATCGAGATTTAATTGTAACTCAATTGGCAAAGGAGTCAACTCGGCCATTTGGAACAGTTGCCATAACACCAAGTTTTAAAAAAGCAAAACACTATCATAGTTTAGGTTCAGCTGTTGCTGAACCTGATACCATATTCGAATTAGTTAATAGACTTAAAAAAGGATATTTCAAAAAAACCGTTGTTTTTGCAAACAGGTATGATGGTATTGATTTACCTGATGAGTCAAGTAGAGTGCTGATTATCGACTCCAAACCATTCTTTCATTCTTTGTCCGACAAATATGAAGAAGATTGTTTGGTGGAAAGTGATATGATTAATATAAAGCTTGCTCAAAAAGTTGAACAGGGTCTTGGAAGGAGTGTAAGAGGTGAAAAAGACTTTGCTGTGATAATAATAATCGGAGATGATCTTGTGAAATTCATTAGAAGTTCTAAGACTAATAAGTACTTCTCTGATCAAACTAAGAAGCAAATAGAGATAGGGAATGAAATTGCTGATATGGCCAAGGATGACTTAAAAGAAGATGATTCTCATTATAAAGTGATTTCAACTTTATTAAATCAAGCAATTACTAGAAGAGATTCGAATTGGAAATCTTTTTATGCTGAAAAAATGAATGAAATAGAAATTTCAACTAAAGAGTATAAAATATATGATATTCTAGAAAAAGAAAGAGAAGCACTTGAATCTATATATATGGATAATGCCGAGAGAGCTACCACTATATTTCAAGATATTATTGATACAGATTGCACTAGTGAAGATGAGAAAGGGTGGTACCTACAACATAAAGCTAGAGCATTATATTTCAATAGTAAGTCAGAATCTACTAGACATCAAAAAGCTGCGTTTACAAAAAATAGGCAGTTGCTAAAGCCAAATGAGGGATTCAACTATAAGAAAATTCAGTTTATTGATGATAATAGAGTTCAAAATATCAAGAATTGGATTAATCAGTTTGATTCGTTTGATGATCTAATGGTCACTTTGAATGGCCTTCATAGTGATTTGTCTTTTGGAATGCCCTCAGAAAAGTTTGAAGCGGCACTGAAGGAGGTAGGAATATGTTTAGGCTTTAAGAGCGAACGTCCGGATAAGGAACATAAAGCAGGACCTGATAATTTATGGTGTGGAAGCGGTAACAAATATGTGATATTTGAATGTAAAAACGAGGTTGATGACTCTAGAAAAGAAATAAAAAAGTCTGAAGCAAGTCAAATGAATACACACTGTGGTTGGTTTGAAGAAATTTATAAAACGGCAAGTGTCAAAAGAATACTTATTATACCTACTAAACAGTTAACCTCAACAGCAAACTTTACACATGAGGTCTCTATAATGAAGAAAGGGAAATTGAAATCGTTAAAGGCAAGTATGAAGAATTTTTTTAAAGAGTTTAAGAACTATAAAATGGAGACTCTAACAGATGATAAAATAAACGAGTTGTTAACGACTCATAAATTGCAGATGGAAAACTTCTTTTTGGATTATTCGGAAAAAGTTTACAAAAAAGTTAAGTAATGTGAGCTTTGGTTATTTGCTAAATAACTTAACAAAGGCTAACCTATGTCTAATTCTTGGTTCACCACGCTTCTAACCTCTAACAAAAACTTTCTTAATAGAACTAAGAGTATTGAGCAGGTCAATTCATTTTTAGTAGAATATGATTGGTTTTTTATAGCTCCTACCTTCCTAATTGGTTTAGAGATCGAAATGATTCAAAAAATCGCTGAAGAAGATGTTGATGTAAAGAAGAGAATTACAAAAATTTTAGCTCAACGCTTTTATAATCTTGATTTTAGAACCGATTTCATTGAAGGTTATTGTATTCGTTGTAATCATATAAAACCCTTCATAGAATCCATTGAAAATAGTATGATACTTTGTTTTCAATATGATTATGAGGGTGCTATAAAAACCCTGATCCCTACAATAGAAGGAATCATGCGGAAGTACTTAAAAAGTAATGGAGAAGAGGGTCACATCTCATATCAAACAATAAAAAAATCTTTTCAACTATTGGAAGAAGATATGGTAATCTCTGCAAGAAATGGTTACGAAAACTTTGATTCGGGGGATGGAAGAAAAGTTTCTTTTAACAAAGAAGAAATTGAAGAGTTGTCCAAAATTGACACTCAACTGTATCGTTTGTGGTTTTCTTTTATGGAAGATTTTATTCATCACTCTCTTTATAAACACACACAGGGAGAACCCTTGACCAACGAAATAAATCGCCACTCTATTTTACATGAATTCGGAGATAAAATAGACTATACATTAGATAATTACTTAAAAATCTATTTTGTAATAGACTTTCTTTGTTGGGCATTCATCAGAGTAGAAAGAAAAAGTATCATGAATGAGGCTCCTACTAAGCGATTTCTTGAAAAGAAGCTCGCTTATCAACGAATTATTGAAAATGCAAATCGGATGCTCATCTATAAAGCTGTTCTAAAAAAGGACTATTCAATTCAGCCTGCTCCTGATATTTATGAACCTGTTTCTGAACATTTGTTTCCTAAACGGTATCGCTTTTGGTATGAATTAGGTTGGGAGTTAGATCGCAAATTATTAAATAAAATAGCGAAGGACGAAAAAGAGTGAGTATTACTACAACCTCCCAATAGCTGTCTTAGAAAGCCCTGTATAAAGAATAATCTTCTCCACATCTTCACCATTTTCTTTCATGACTTTAGCCATTTCTATGGCTAGTTCTTTTTTAGAATCTCGTTCGGTCTTCTTGACAATTTGCTTGGTTGTTTTCTCAAACTCCTTTCGTTGTTCTTTCAGAGCCTTTTGCTTCTGCATAAAAACAGGCACATATTTTAGGCTTTGGCTAATCTCTCCCAATAAGCCATCATCTGCAAAGCTGAAGTAACCTTCTTTGCTAATAATCATGTGGTCGAGCACCGGAACGTTTAAGAATTTACCGACTTGGTAAAGGTGGTCGGTTACGTCAATGTCTGCTGTGCTTGGCGTTAGCTCACCGCTTGGGTGGTTGTGAACGATAATCAGGTTCACCGATCGTTTTTGTAATGGAATACTGAATACTTCCATCGGCAAAACACCTGTACTAAACACATTGCCCATGCTCACCAACTCAATGTTCATAATTACGTTGGCACGGTTCAGGCAAACCGTCCAAAAATGCTCCCGATCTTGGTCTACACGCTGCTCTCTCAACAAAATACTCTGCATGATCTTAAACAGATCCGTAGAGTTCATTACTTTGATTTTTTCTTTGTCGGTTAGCGTGATATTCATAAACGTAAAGTAAGGTTTATTTATAGAAAGTTCAAAGCGTTGAGGAATGAAGAAACGAACAGCTAAAAGAGTAAAACTTCAATCTATTCAACCGTAATTTTTAACGTAAAAGAAGCGTTGTTCTGCGTAATAATTTAGTTAAGAGTCGTTGTTTGGTGTTGTATTGCTTAGTCTTGAAGCCTTTGTTAGTATTGGGTTTTAACGGCATTAACGTTAAGTGCAAAGTGCTACTCTAATTTAATGATTGTTTAAAACAATTTATTACATAGTGATTTTTTGCACATAAATAGGATTATCTTTTATCATCCAAAAATGAACAGATGGCACTATTGAAATTATCAGAATACGAAAGAGAAATTTGTCAGGAAGTAGTATCAAAAAGGTTAGAAACGGTAAAAGAATATTACACTGAATCACAGTTAAACTCGAAAAGGAAAAAAACTGATGCATTGTATTTGGCAGAATCAATTTTAGAAGGGATAGATTACAAATTCGAGAATTTTAATTCAATGCAAAAGGCTTTTCTTTCAGGTTGCTTAAACGAGCATATAATTGACCCTAGTGCTGAAAAAGTTAATAAGTATGATTTTGATTTCTTGCTAGAACATGATGCAACAAATTGGAAAGATAAATTTTTAAGGTACGATACAGCTGCTAGTCTAAGAAATAAGTATGGCTTGAGCAGAAGAGATAGAAAGCACCATCTAGTTCGTCCAATTCAAGAAAAGATTATTCAAGTCTTAAATGCAGATAAGATATTTTATTCTATGTCCGATGACAAGGTATATAAGATCGCTGTGCTGAATACAGAAACTAAGAACTTTTGGAGTATAGAAGCAAGCAGTGAGCATGCATTTGACACGATCAATTTTTCAAAGTACAATAAAAATTATGCAGAAAGTTATATGTACTCAGGAACACCACAAACGGTATTACAGCTAGTAAAAAAGTATGAGCAAAATAATGAACTAAGGTGGGGGTACATTAGACTAAAGCAACTGCTTGAAAAGATGGTTGCTTATAACAATTAAATTAATCCTGTTACCTAGTTGATGAACAATTCAAGACTTGAAACGAAGCCAAGTATTACTCACCTCTATGAAATTCATGATTGGTTAAAAGAGGAGTATTTAATTAAGCATAAAGGATTTTATTCGAATTGGAGAAAAATAAAAGAGGCATTTGAAGAAGGTGAATTGCTCATTTACGAAGTCAATAAAGTGGTAGTTGGGTTTATAGTATTTACAGAAATCGATTCAACTCGTATAATTGATATTGCGGCAATAAAACCATCTGAAAGAGGTAAAGGAATAGGAAGAGAATTTGTTAACAGAGTCGTCTACCATTTTAACTTGGTAGGAGTAAAAACTTTGAAGATATTTTGTTCACCGCCCTCTTCTGAATCGTTTTGGCGAAAATGTGGATTTGATAGTTCTGACGATTCACTAATTGAATTAGGCATGCCATTAACGTTAAAAATTAACGCAAATCTTAACGTTAATCCTTCGTTAACTTCCGTTACGTTTCCGTAAAAAGACGTTAAATGCCGTTAATTAAACCCACTCTTAAACCCTTATGAATAAAGGGTTTTAACGGCATTAACGTTAAACCGTCAGATTTACTCAATGGTCTCCGTCACCTTACCACACCTCAACATTTTATCACCGAAGTAAGGGTTATAAACTTTTTCATTATCGCTTACCCAATAGGCTCCTGTATTGTCAAAAGCCATGGGACAATATTGATGATACAGTTCCATTTCGGTATTGCTATTTTTAGCAAGTGTGTAAATGTTATTGGATAGTCCTTCAAAATAGATACGTTGTTGTTCTACCTCTTTGGTTTCTGAAATCAACTTGACTTCTTTAAAGAGTTTTTGAAGAAATTCTGAATTGTTATTTTCAAAATTAAACAGTAACTCTTCTGCTGCAAAAGCCGCTTTTTCCGAATCGGTATTCACTAAGGCATCTTTCATTTTCAGGTAAGCTGAAATGATCTGTTCGGTTGTAGCAGCTTCTAATTGTGCGGCGGCTATTTCGTCTTTGTTGATCTTATTAGCTTCTGCCGAGTAATTTTTGTCTGTTTTAGCTCCTTGACAAGCCAATAAGCCGATTAATAATGTAAATGCAATTGTTTTCATTGTTTTATGATTTAAAGATTTATAATTTAAGTTTTCCGCAGTTCAACATAGAACTACCGAAATAAGGGTTTCTGATTTCTTTTTCTTTGCTTAGCCAATCTGCTCCTTGATTGTTGTTTGCCATGGGGCAATGTTGAACATATGTTGGATATGTCGTCGGTTGAAAGCGTTGATTCAATTCAAGCACAGCCAAGGAAATATCAATGAATGCTGTTCTAAGGCGTTCAATGTTTAATGCAGTCATAGCCCTTGCATTTGCTTTGTCCAACTTGGGGGCAACCTTCATCCATACTGCATGGGCTTCTCCATTGAATAGATTCATATCAATAGCTTTGAGCTCTTCTTGAAGGTCTTTGCTCGCTTTGGAAGCGGTTTCAAAATCATCTGCCACCAAAGCATCTTTTAGCTCGAAATAGCTTTCAAACAGTGTATTTAATTGTTGCTTAGCTTCTGTTGAAATTGCAAGTGCAGATTTATTTTCATTCATTGTTGAATGGTTTTCTTGCATTCCCGGCATTCCTCCATGATTATGTCCAACATTTACAGCACCACCTTCAGGGTTCATCATGCTCGGCTTACCTGCCAATTGAGCCGCAGCATCTATGCTAAAAGTTCCATTTACAGCTATTTCTTCACCTTCTGTTAATCCTTCCTTAACCACATACTCATCGCCTAATGAAGCTCCTAATTCCACTTCTCGCATAATAAAGTGTAGCCCATTTTTCGCTTTGGTCTTTACATAAACTATGGAGCGTTTACCCGTCCACATCACAGCGGATTTTGGCACAATAAGCTGATCGGTAGAAGAGGCAAGTGTACTCTGAATTTCTGCATTCACTAACATTTCAGGTTTAAGGATTCGTTTAGCATTATCAATTTCTATTCTTGCTTTTGCCACTCTTGTCTGCGGATTGATCACAGGGTCGATGAAGCTCACCTCTCCTGAAAAGTTCTGGTTGGGCAATGCCCTGACTGAGAAATTGATTTCATCCCCTTCATTTACCCAAGCAATGTTGTTTTCGTGAATATCCAATTCTACCCACAGTTTAGAAAGATCGACTACTTCATAAAGAGCTTTTCCTGTTTTTGCATAGTCTCCTTTTTCTACCATCAAATTGATTACCGTTCCGCTATAATCCGCCAATAGAGGAAATTCCTGCTGAACTTTGTCAGCATTCATCAACTGTTCAATCTGTCCATCATTTAACTTCCAATTCCTGAGCTTTTCTTTGGCAGCCGTTAACAATTGAGGTTGTGTTGCTTGATTTTCTTTAGCAATCAGCAGCTCTTCCTGAGCGGTTACTAATTCAGGAGAATACAACACAGCGACTACCTGACCTTTTTGAACTGCTTCTCCTTCAAAATTTACTTTTAACTGTTCGACTCTTCCTGAAAAGTGAGTAGTTTGGGTGTAAATCGCTCTCTCGTCAGGTACTATTTTACCTGTTAAATTCAATGCCTTTACAGCCTTGCCTGAACTCACTATTGCCGTTTGCACATTTGCCAATTGCATGGCGGTTGGCGACATTTTAATGGCATTTGGATTCTCTGATCCGTTATCGTCTTCTGAAAGCGGAATTAAATCCATACCACAAATCGGACAATCTCCCGGTTCTGTTTTTCTTATGGAAGGATGCATGGAGCAAGTCCAAATTTGGTTAACTGTTTCACTTGTGTGCTTATGGTCTTTAGCACTATCAGAAGACTGACCACCAAATATCAGCCAACCTATCAAGATACCCACCACCATAGTGCTTATGGCAGTCAGATAAAACCTTTTTTTACTTACTCTTATACTCATTGCATTTTTCTTTTTAATAGTTGAGCATTAATTGCTACCACTACTGTACTTAAACTCATCAGTACTGCACCAATTGCAGGACTTAATATCAGACCTACAGGTGCTAGTACTCCTGCGGCTAATGGAACTGCGAGAATGTTGTAGCCTGCCGCCCACCATAGGTTCTGCATCATTTTTTGGTAGGTTGCTGTTCCAAACAAAATCAAAGCAGTAATATCTTTGGGGTTGCTGTTTACCAATATAATGTCTGCCGTTTCTGCTGCTACATCAGTTCCTGAGCCAACTGCAATACCAACATTTGCCTGAGCTAAAGCAGGTGCATCATTCACACCATCTCCTGTCATGGCTACAAACTCACCCATTGATTGTAACTCTTTAATAATCTGCTGTTTGTCTTCCGGAAGAACTTCTGCATGAAAATCATCGAGCTTTAAGGTTTCACTTACCACCTTTGCCACACGCTTATTGTCTCCTGTAGCCATGATTACTTTGATACCTTTCTCCTTTAAAGTTTGAATAGCTTCACTTGATTCATTTCTTATTTCATCTGCAAGAGCAATAAAACCAATCAATTTTTCATTTTGAAGCACAAACACAACGGTTTCAGCCTCGTTCTCAAATGCACCTTTAGGTTGTTCAATATTTTTTTCTTCTAAGTAGCCCGGACTTACAACACTAATCGTTTTTCCATCTATTTGTGCAGTAATTCCTTTTCCCGTAATACTTTCAAAGTCTTTTGGCTCTTTTAGCTTTAAATCCGATTCTTTAGCTTTTTTGACGATACCCGATGCTATGGGGTGTTCAGAATTAGCCTCTAAGGAAGCCGCCAATCGAAGTAGTTCTTCATTGGTAATTTCTTGAACTACACTTTCAATTTTATTCACGCCAAATTCTCCCTTAGTTAAGGTTCCGGTTTTATCGAAGATTATGGCGGTAATCTTTCGAGCATTTTCAAAGGCAGTTCTATTTCTTATGAGTAAGCCTTTTTGTGCTGAAACAGCAGTTGAAATTGCAACCACCAAAGGAACTGCCAAACCTAAAGCGTGTGGGCAGGAAATAATCATCACAGTAACCATTCGCTCTAAGGCATACTCAAATTCTTTACCTATGGCCAACCAACTGAAAAGGGTAATTACTCCCGAACCTAAGGCGAGATAAAAGAGCCAAGCAGCAGCCTTATTCGCCAAATTTTGTGTTTTTGATTTAGTCTGCTGAGCTTCCTTAACCATGCCGATCACTTTCGACAGGTAGGAGTCTTCCCCAATATTTTTAACTTTTACTTTTAATGATCCGTTGTCGTTGACCGAACCGGCAATTACTTCATCTCCTTCTTTTTTTGTTACAGGTTTCGACTCTCCTGTTAACATGGATTCATTAATTGAACTTTTACCTTCAACAATCTCACCATCAGCAGCTATCTTTTCCCCCGGACGAACCAAGATTATGTCGTCCTGCATTAGCTCTGAAACATCAACTTCTTTGGTATTCCCATCCTGCTCGATTTTATGAGCGGTTGAAGGCATCATTTTCGCTAATTCCTCTAAAGCATTGGAAGCACCCATTACGGATTTCATTTCAATCCAATGCCCAAGTAACATGATGTCTATTAAACTAACTAATTCCCAAAAGAAAATTTTACCTTCTAATCCAAAAACAACGGCCGAGCTATAGAAATATGCGACAGAAATAGCCAATGCGATCAAGGTCATCATTCCCGGAGCTTTCTTCTTCAACTCATCAACTAAACCTGTAAGGAAGGGCTTACCGCCGTAGAAGAAAACGATAGTAGACAATGTGAATTGTACGAAACGATCATACTGAAATCTCAACTCATAACCCAACAATTGCTGAATCATGGGTGCTAATACAATAATTGGTAAGGTTATGACCAAGGACACCCAAAACCGTTTCTTGAAATCTTCAATCATCATTTCGTGATGGTTATGATGATCGTGACCCTCATCATGTTGGTCATGGTGTCCTTCATGGTTGCCATGTTGGTGCGTATGATTTTGATGCTGTTCCATAATCGTTTATTTCTCTTTTTCTAAGCGATAAATCATTTTCTTCATTTGAGCAATTTCTCGTTTTTGAGCTTCAATAATTTCTTCAGCTAACTTGATGGCTTCAGGATCTTTGAGATGAGCTTTCTGACTTACCATAATAGCGGAAGAGTGGTGGGGTATCATAGCTTTCATCCATTGCACATCGGCTATAAGTGTTTGGTTTCTCAGCATGAATAGCGTAGCTACAAAAACAACTACAGAACTTGCAAGAATAATGTAGTTAACAACTTTATTTTTATACATCTTCCACATAAACAATAACATAGAAACTGCCATTGGAGCTATCATCAATATCGTCATGTAAGTCCTTGTGGTGCTGAGCATAACATGGTCGAAAACATTTGCATTCAAAAACATTACAGCATACATTACTACGAAAGAAACCGCCATCATAGCGGCAAATTTTAAATAACTACTATTTTCCATTTTTTCATTTTATTTAAGGTTTAACTATTTTGAAATTGTTTGATCTATTTTTCCGCATCGCAGCATTTTACTACCGAAATAAGGGTTATTGATTTCGGTTACGTCTGAAAGCCAATATGCACCATCTCCATTAAAAGCCATAGGACAATACTTTTTATAGATGGTGCCTGCTGCTAGGTTTTGTTCAATCAAAGGAGAAAGCTGCAACGTTAAATTTGAAAATAGACTTCGCTGTTCTTCTAAATCGGTGTTGTTTGCAATACCTTCCGCTAAGGTTTTAATTTCAGCTCTTTCATCGGTAAACCCTTCCGCCATATTTGCAGCAACTTTAGCAGCTTCATCGGCATCACTGTTGACCAAAGCCATTTTCAATTGCAAGTAATTGTGGAATGCTTTTCCCGTCATTCCATCCTTAAAAGAGGCATCTGCTATGTCTGCTGTTAGCTGTTTTTCTTTCTTAACTTCTTTAACCGTATTTACTTCTACACTTTGTCTGTTTTCTTTACTGCCGCAGGCAATTAGAATAACAATAGAGCCTAAGGCCATTATAAGTTTTGTCTTTTTTTTGTTCATGATTTGTTTAATTATTAAAGGTTAAATATTCAATTTCTGCTAAGGACATTTTATGATTTTTCAATGCTGTAACTTTTGCCATTTCGTACTTCAAAAGTTGCTGTTGCATTCGCAGCACTTCTTCAAAATCCTCAACAGAATTGCTGTATGAGCTGTAAAGTAGCTGAATCAATTGATTGGATTTTTTAATTTGACTATCGTACAATTGAATTAAGTCTTCTGCTTTTCTAAGTTGAAAAGCAACTTGCTCATAATTGCTAATTAGTCGATTCTTTACTGCCTCTTTTTGGTATTGAATTGACTCTTGACCCAATTCAGCTTCTTTAATGGCTGCTTTGTATTTCTTTCTAAAAATGGGAATACGCATGGATACCATTGGCATAAAAGCATCCTGACCGTTATCAGGAATATTTACATCGGTTCGTTCCCCAATGAAAGCATAATCTACCCCGACACCAAATTGTGGGTAGGCAGCTTTTTTTGCTACTTGCTCGTTGGCTTTTATGGCTTCATTTTGCAAATCCAAGGCAGTAAGCTGTGGGTTTTTTACTAATAAACTGTCTTTCCGATAGTCTTGCTCTACAGGCTTAAAATCCAAAGGTTCTGATAGTTGAACTATTGCAGTATCCGCACGATTAAGCAAACGGTTAAAATTTACTCTTAGTGGAACTTTTTGATCTTTTAAAATGCTCAATTCTGTATCTGCATTTTCAATCATAATGTCCACCCTGATTACATCCGCTAAAGAACCTCGATTGTTTTCATAGGCAGAAGTGGCTAAGCGTTTGTAGGTTTTTAGAATTCCTATGTTCTCCTGAACCAAGTCAATGTGTTTATCAAGCTCAAGCAAAGGGTAATATGCCTGATGAACCTGCCAAAAGAGTTTATTCTTTTGATCTAAAAAATGTTGGTACTTCGCTTCTGCAAAGAATTTTGCAGAACTTTCTTTTGCTTTTAAAGTACCGAACCAAGGGAAGATTTGCGTTAAAGATAATCTTGCTCGTTGTGGACCAACTCTTGTTTCAATTGGGCTAATGAAGTAACCAAAAGATAATCGGGGATCAGCCAAAGCATTCACTTGATTCACTCTTTGCAATGCAGCTTTAAACTGTGTGTAGCTTGCTTTTAAGTCAGGATTGTTTTCTGCTGCAATTACTAAATAATCGTCTAAGGTCTGTCCTTTACCCAATGAAGGAAATAGAAACAGAATCAAGGATATTACTTGTACTACTTTTCTCATGATTGCTGTTTTTTCAATTTGTTTTCTTCTCGCCAACTATAAAGCACCGGAGTAATAAAATAGGTAACTGCCGCTACAAGCATTCCTCCAAAGGCAGGAATTGCCATGGGGATCATAATATCTGCACCTCTTCCTGTGGAAGTCAATACGGGAAGTAAAGCAATGATGGTAGTAGCAGAAGTCATGATGGCAGGTTTAATGCGTTTTAAACCTGCCTCCCTAACGGCATCCTGAATCTCCTTAATACTGTTTGGCTTGTTCCGTTTCATGCTTTGATCTAAGTACGTTCCGATTAGCACCCCATCATCTGTTGCAATGCCAAACAAAGCGATAAAGCCCACCCAAACAGCAACACTTAAATTAATCGTGTGCATCTGAAACAGATCTCTCATGTTTGTTCCAAATAGAGAGAAATTGAAGAACCAATCTTGTCCGTAGAACCATAGCAATAAAAATGCTCCGCTGAATGCCATAGCAATGCCTGCGAAAATCATTAGGGAAGTAGAGATTGAACGGAACTGAAAGTAAAGGATCAGGAAAATGATGACCAATACCAAGGGAACGATAATTGACAATCTTTTCTCCGCTCTTATTTGATTTTCATAGCTTCCTGAGAACTTGAAACTGACTCCCGACGGTACGATTAAACTGCCTTCGTCAATTTTCTGCTGAATATAATCTTGGGCATCTTCAATCACTTCAACTTCTGAGAAGCCTTCTCTTTTATCTAAGAGTACATAACCGACTAAAAAGGTATTCTCACTCTTAATCATTTGCGGACCTTGCACATATTCCACCTCAACCAAATCTCCCAAAGGAATTTGAACACCTGTAGGAGTCGGTACTAAAATTTGTCGTAAAGCAGCCGCATCATCTCTTAACTCTCTTGGATAGCGAACCCTTACCGGAAAGCGTTCTCTACCTTCAACGGTAGAAGTTATCTGCATACCACCAATGGCGGTTTCTATGGTGCGTTGCACATCTTCGATGCTTAAACCAAAACGAGCAATGGCTTCACGATCTATATTCAAGTGAATGTAGGGCTTACCAACAATTCTGTCGGCAAATACAGCTTCTTTTTTAACGGAGGGGACTTCTTGCAAAATACTTTCCAAGCGTTGTCCAAAGTCTTCAATGGTTTTTAAGTCGGGACCAAACACCTTAATGCCCATGGGTGCTCTCATTCCTGTTTGTAGCATCACCAATCGGGTTTCAATCGGCTGCAACTTTGGAGCAGAGGTTACTCCGGGAATTTTCGTTACCTGAACAATCTCTTCCCAAATATCATCGGGCGATTGTATTTCATCTCTCCAATTTCTGAAATAGCTACCGTTTTCATCTTCAATCAGGCTGATTGCACTTATTCCCTGCAACAACGCTTGGTCATGAGGGAGCGTATCGCCCGAAACAAGAATAAAGCGATCTTCTTTGTCCACTTTAAACCGTTGTCGGTGTCCTTTGCTGTTGACTTCATATTCAGGTTTATAATTAATAATGTTTTCATACATGGAAATGGGTGCAGGATCAAGAGCCGATTCCACTCTCCCCATTTTCCCTACCGCTAATTCTACTTCAGGAATGTTGGCTAATAGCATATCCAATTGCTGAATCACCTGCTTGTTTTGTTCTATTCCTGCATGGGGCATTGAGGTGGGCATGAGTAAGAAACTACCCTCATCTAAGGCAGGCATAAATTCCTTGCCAATGCCCGGGAAGGTCTGCTCTAAGCTTGTCCATGCTTTGGTCTGCCTGATTTCGATTCCTGCTTTTTCAAAACCTGTGGCAACGAATCCAAAAATGAAGTTGAATCCCATCCACATCATAGCTGCGAAAAGTATAATCATCATTGGAATGGCTAAGAACTTCTTTTTATTGGACAAACACCAATTTAGAATGGATAGATAACGCCTTTCCAAGAGGATAAACATGCCCAATACCACAAGCAACAACAACACAACGAAAATGTAATTAGTGGTCATGCTTTTACCTGCCCCCAAAGGCATCCAATAATCAGCTAAAATCCATGTAACAGAGAGTAAAGCAATGATGAGAGCTGCATGCTCAGCGAACCAATTTTGCTTTGAGCTATATTCCTTTAAGAACCATGCACCACCAAATGCAATTAAGCTTAGTCCACCCCAAATGGAGACAAAAATGGCGATAAACAATCCACCGACGATAAGCAAACCATTGAACAAGATGCCTTTCTTGTTCTTATTGATTTTAATGCCAAAGAACCAATGTGCAATAGATGGCAGAATGAAAAGGGCGACGATGAGAGCCGCTACTAAAGCAAATGTTTTGGTAAATGCTAAAGGTCGAAACAGTTTCCCCTCAGCTGCCTCCATGGTAAACACAGGAATAAAGCTGACAATGGTAGTCGCCACAGCCGTGAGTATGGCAGAACTCACTTCGGCTGATCCTTTATAAATGGTATCAATCAGTTGTTGAGTTTTGGGTGCATCTTTCAAATGCTTGATGATGTTTTCCGAGAGTACAATACCTAAATCTACCATTGTGCCTATCGCAATGGCTATTCCTGAAAGTGCCACAATGTTGGCATCTACTCCGAAGTACCGCATGGCAATGAACACCATTAAAACCGAAATGGGCAGCAAACTTGAAATGAGTATGGATGCTCTTAGATTCAGCACCATCACAATCACCACTAAAATGGTAATGAGGATTTCTAAAGACAGGGCTTCTTCTAATGTTCCAATGGTTTCGTTAATCAGTTGAGTTCTGTCGTAGAAAGGAACAATGGTCAATTGGCTTTCAGCACCATTTGCTAAAGTTTTCTTGGGTAATCCCGAAGAGATTTCATTGATCTTTTCTTTTACGTTATTGATGACGGCTAAAGGGTTTGAACCATAGCGAGCGACCACAACACCGCCCACTACTTCAGCTCCGTCTTTGTCTAACAAGCCTCTGCGGTTCGCCGGCCCTAAGGTGACCACTCCTACATCTTGCACTTTAATGGGTACATTGTCTGTTACGGCTACTACTGCTTGCTCAATGTCTTCTATTGATTTAATGTAACCTAAACCCCTAACTAAATATTCTGCTCTATTTATCTCTATGGTTTTCGCTCCCACATCCCGATTGGATTGTTGAACCGCTTTCATCACCTGATGCAGAGAGATGTCATAGGTTTGAAGAGCGCTAGGATCAACATCTACCTGATATTCCTGTACAAATCCACCTATGGAAGCTACTTCAGAAACGCCTTCTACAGCACTTAATCCATACTTTACATAAAAGTCTTGTATGGTTCTAATCTCGTGTAAATCCCAACCTCCTGTGGGATTGTTGTTGCTATCTCTTCCTTCTAAAGTGTACCATAACACCTGACCTAATGCTGTTGCATCGGGTCCCAAAGCAGGTTGCACACCATCGGGTAATAAACCTGAAGGAAGGGAGTTGAGCTTTTCTAAAATGCGTGATCGAGACCAATAAAACTCTGTCTCCTCATTGAAAATGATGTAAATACTCGACACACCAAAAATAGAAGAGCTACGGATGGATTTTACTCCCGGAATGCCCAACAAAGCGGTGGTTAATGGATAGGTGATTTGATCTTCGATGTCTTGTGGAGAACGCCCCATCCATTCGGTAAAAACGATTTGTTGGTTTTCACCAATATCAGGAATGGCATCTACCGGAACAGGATCGGAAGGTAGAAATGTAGTTTTCCATCCGAAGGGAGCCGTTACAATACCCCAAGCGACAAAAAGTAAGATGATGATTACGGTGACTAACCTATTTTCAAGAAAGTACCTGATGAGTTTATTCAACATATTTTAAGATGATAGGATTGAACACAGTTGTTCTGTGATTTACACAGATGTGAATCGTTACTTTACGGCATAGCCGAAAAGCATCTTAAAATAAGTCTATATTAAAAAGCTTTGATGCAGCACTTGAATGTCCTGCTGAATGAGAGGAGGTAGAGGCGGTTTAGTATTCTCCTCAGTCTTCTGTGATTGATTGAATAATAAAAAATAGTGAAGGGCAAAAACAGCAAGAAATTCAGTTTCTATATCTGAAAATCGTTGTTTTTTCTGAAAGTCTTCATCCAATTGAAAAATATTGCTTTTATCATCGCAGCATGATTTTTCTGAGATTCCATAAGCTTTAGAAGGGCATTCTTCTTGGAGTGATTCCATGCCACAACTTAGCTTCTCTTCTGTAAAAGAAATTGCACGATCAGACACCTCTCCGCCACAGTAATGCGTAGCAACAGAATAGCCTACTTGGGAACCAAGTAGGACAAATGCCATAAACAATGCAATTAGTTTTTTCACTTTTTCAAAGATAAGTCAACTTTTTTAGATTTTCAAGTAAAACGATGGTATTGTCTTAAAAACAACACCATCGTAAAATTAGTTTAAATAGATTCTGCTTTAAAGCCTGCTTTTTGAACAATTGCTGCGACTTCTTCAGCAGACTTTTCGGATGTTTCTACTGAAAGGACTTTGTTTTTATCCTCTAAATCTACCTCCCAATTTTTAATTTCATTTTCTCCATTTAACACAGGTGTTACCTTGGAAAGACAGCCTGTACAGTTGATGTTTGTTTTGAATTTTAGTGTACTCATAATTATTTATTTAAAGTTTAAATTTTTACTGGATTTAAGGCGTAAGCTATTGGCAACGACTGAAACGGAACTAAACGCCATTGCAGCTCCTGCAATCATTGGGTCTAATAAGAAGCCGTTGATTGGATATAAAACTCCGGCAGCAATGGGAATACCGATGGTGTTGTATATGAATGCCCAAAATAAATTTTGTCTGATTCCCTGAACTGTTTTAGAGGATAGTTTTAATGCTTTAGGAATGCTACCTAAGTCAGAAGTAATCAGGGTCATTTTTGCAACGTCCATCGCAATGTCAGAACCATGCCCCATAGCAATGCTAAGGTTGGCTTGTGCCAAAGCATGAGAATCATTAATTCCATCGCCAACCATGGCAACTATTTTTCCTTCTTTTTGAAGCTTTTCTACAAAATCTGCTTTGTCAGATGGCATCACTTCTGCTTTAAATTCTTTGATACCTACTTCAGCAGCAACAGCTTTAGCCGTTTGCCTATTATCTCCTGTAAGCATGTGGACTTCTATTCCTTTTTCTTGTAGTTGCTGAATGGCCTTCTGAGAAGTATCTTTAATCTGATCGGCAATGGCAATGATTGCTAAGACTGTATCATTATTGGCAAAATAGACTACGGTTCGAGCTTTTGACTGCCAATGGCTTACTTTTTCCTTTATATCCTGTGAAACTTGAAGTCCTTTATCATTGACTAAACGCTCGTTGCCAATATAATATAGCGTTTGGTCAACTTTTCCTTCTACACCTTGCCCTGTAATACTTTCAAAATCGGTTAATTGAATGTTAGTGGTTGTTTTATCTTTTAGGTGTGCTATAACTGCGGAAGCTAAAGGGTGTTCAGATTGCTTTTCTAAGGCTAATAGAATTTGTTTGAGTTTTTCATCTTTTTCATACCACAGTATTTCCGTTACCTCCGGTTTTCCTTTGGTTATTGTTCCTGTTTTATCTAAAATGATTGCATCTACTTTATGTCCAATCTCTAAGCTTTCAGCATCTTTTATCAATATGTTGTTTTCCGCTCCTTTTCCAACGCCAACCATTATTGCTGTTGGGGTGGCTAAACCCAATGCACAGGGACAAGCAATAACAAGAACTGCCACAGAGGTCAGAAGTGCGTGGGTAAGGGCATCTGTTTCGCCTATAATCATCCAAGAGAAAAAGGTAATGATTGATATTGCGATAACAATTGGAACAAAAATCCCTGCAATTTTATCTACTAACTTCTGAACAGGTGCTTTGCTTCCTTGAGCTTCTTGCACCATTTTGATGATTTGTGATAAGAGAGTTTCGCCGCCCACTTTTTCTGCGATAAACTGAAAGCTGCCTTTTTGATTGACGGTTCCTGCAAAGACTTGCTCCCCTGTTGTTTTTTCTACAGGAATAGGTTCTCCGCTAATCATACTTTCATCAACAAATGATTGCCCTGAGCGCACTGTACCATCAACTGCAATTTTCTCTCCCGGTTTTACCAATATGGTTTGACCTATTTCTACTTCTTTAATTGGGAGTTGGGTTTCCTTTCCTTCAACAATTACCGTTACGGTTTTAGGTTGTAAACCCATCAGCTTTTTAATTGCCGAAGAGGTATTAGACTTCGCTTTTTCTTCCAAAAGTTTGCCCAAGAGAATAAAAGTGATGATAACGGTGGCTGCCTCATAATACACATGAGCTTCTAAGCCTTTGTCTGTCCAAAATTGTGGATACAGGGTGTTGAATAGACTAAAGAGAAAAGCAATTCCCGTGCTAAGAGCTACCAAAGTATCCATGTTGGCTTTTCTATGCTTTCCTTGCTTCCAAGCGTTAATGAAAAAATCTTTGCCAATCCAAAACAAAATGGGAATGGCAAGGACTAAAGAAACCCATTGTCCTGCTCGCCATTCCATAAAAAACATACCTATAATGAATACCGGAAGGGTTAAAATCGCAGACCATATTGTTCGCTTTTTAGTCAGTTCAAATTTTTGTTGAGCAAGCTCTTCCTGTTTGGTTGCAGGGTCTGTCTCGTCTACCAATAAGTCATAACCGATGTCTTGCAAAGCTTTTTTTAAGGCAGCTTCTTTGGTTTGTTTTTGGTATTCTACTAAAACTAAGTTGGAGGCAAAATTGACTACCGCTGATTTTACACCTTCAACATGAGATAAAATGGATTCTACGCTTGAAGCACATGCAGCACAAGTCATGCCTGTAACCGGAAATGTATTTTTTAAAGTCTCGCTCTGATTTGCCATACTTTTCTTTTTATGGCTACAAAGTTGAGCAGACTACTAAGCGACCTTGTTACGGAATTTTGTAAAAAGTTTATGAGATTTTGTTTGCTCTAACGATTTGATTACGTTAAAGCTCCCACTTTCTTAATGCTTTTAAATCAATTATTTTCATCCAATTTCGATTATAATCAATTATTTTTTCATCCCTCATTTTTGCGAGATTAACAGTAACAGATTGACGAGAACCTTGTAGCAACTTGGCTATTTCCAAATGAGTAATGTGCAAATCAATTCTTTTCTTCGGGAGCGTTTGATTAAGATTCTTATTATGTATTTCTTCTAAAAATAGTTTTAGTCTATCATGGAATTTTAAATTACACAATTGTTTATATTTTTCTTCAAGCTCAAAATAATCATGCCCTAATTGTTTTTGAATGGCATAGTGAAACTTTGGGTTTGTTAATACAAGACGTTTGAAAATTGTTTTGTTACAACTAATGTAACGCAGAGGTGAAACTGCCTTGGCAAATTGGTGATTACCTTCTCCTAAAATGAGTGAAGGCAAACCAAGAAAGGTAGATTTCATGCTTAATTGAAAGATCATTTCATTGGCTTTTCCCAAGTTTTTGCCAACTAATACAGAACCACTCTCCACAAAGAAAATTTGACTTAAGCGGTTATCATCTTTGTAAATATATTTTCTTGGCTCTGTTCTTCCTGTTTTTATATTTTCTAATAGCAAAACCATTTCAGTTCTGTTTAAACATTGAAATATGGGATGCTCTGTTAAAAGCGGTAATCTGCGATTCATCTGATTTAGAGTGAGAGAATAAAGTGCTGCTGTTGTTAATTGTAGCAGCTTTACATTTAAGACATAGGCGTCTTGCTTCTGTTAGCTGTGTGCTAAAGAATAAATCAGAGTTGAAAAGATTGAAGAACTATCCGCTTAGAAAGTCCACTCTTATACATTAGCGGAGGCGGACGTATTTCAAGAAAATTTTCATCTTCTTTTGAATAGGCAATCAAAAAGTGTTGTTGGTAATCTGAAAAGAAATAAGGTATTGCAAGCAAAAAATCGTTCGATTGTTGAGCAATTGCTTCTAAGCCTTGAAGAAAGATAGAGACGTTTTCAACACAGCAACTGTCTTGGCTTTTTTCTTCATCTGTAGATGAATGGTTTCCATCATGGTGTTTGTGATGATGGCCATGTTCATGACTTGTGCCTTCTGATACTGCTAAATGAGAAATTTCATGGCAGAAGTTGATAAGCGTACAGCCAATAGAAATTAGTTGAACTCCTAAAAAAGAGAACAACAAAACGATTGCTCTTGACGGTATTCTATCTTTCACTTTTAAATCGAATCAAGGTTCTTACGAGTATAACGAGGCATTTTTTTGAATGATGAGGGAGTCATGCCCGTTTCTTTCTTAAACTGTGCAGATAGATAGGCGGTACTACTATAATTCAAATCAAAAGCAATCTCTGAAAGACTCATCTCATCATAAATCAAGTATTCTTTAACCTTTTCAATCTTTTGATTAGTAATGAACTTCTCTATGGTGATTCCTTCTACGGTAGAGAACAATCTGCTAAGGGTCGGGTAAGACTGCTTTGTTTTTTCTGATAAGTAAGTTGAAAAGTTGACTTTTAACGGTTCGTTGTTGTGGTGAATCTGTTCGATTATCAAACTTTTTATCTGAGCAATTAAAGCAGATTGTTCTGATTGTAACAACTCAAAACCTAAGGTTTCCAACTTATCTCTTAACTGATCAGCTACATCATTAGGAATATTCTCAGCCAAATGAACCTCTCCTAATTCAACTCTTGAAAAATCAATATTTAAGTCATTTAACACACCTTCCACGGCCATTTTGCAACGAGGACATACCATATTTTTGATATGGAGTATACTTTTCGATTTACTCATCCTCTTGCCATTTAGAATCGTTAATGAAGGAGTAGTCAGTCAGACTATTTAAGAAAGCAATCAATTCAGTTTTTTCTGTTTGACTCAATTGTAAAGGCTGTATCAAGTTACTCTTATTTCGATGATTCTGACCACCACTATTGTAGTGGTCGATTACTTCTTCTAAAGTTGTAAAACGCCCATCGTGCATGTAAGGAGCAGTTAAACCAATGTTCCGCAAAGAGGGAATTTTAAACAAGGCTTCATCTACTGAATCATTGGTCAATCGAAAGCGTCCATTATCCGCATAAATTGAATCTAAACCATTGTTTTCAAAATTGTAGTTGGTGAAGTTAAAACCTGAATGGCAGCCTGAGCAATTGGTTTTGTTACTAAAGAAAAGTTCCATTCCTTTTTTTTCAGTAGTGCCAAGTGCAGTAGTATTGTTTTGAAAAGCATATTGATCATAAGCACTATTTCCGCTCACCATGGTGCGTTGAAAAACAGAAATAGCTCTCGTTAACACGAAACCATCAAAAGGTCTTTCGTACGCTTCTAAACTCATTTTAGCGTAGGCGGAGTCCTGTTTCAACATATCTACAATATTCACCACATTGTGATTAAACTCATTGTGTTCTTGAATGGGAACTAAAACCTGCATTTCGAGCGTAGGAACACTTCCTTCACGAAGCAAATAGGGATGATAGCCCACATTGGCAAGGGAAGGGGTATTTCGAGTTCCTGCTCTGTTGAACACTCCGGGACTCAATGCCAAATCATCTGCAAATGCCAATGAAGGTTGGTGACAACTGCCACAACTGATGCTTTGATCAATAGAAAGTCGTTTTTCATAAAACAGTTTCTTTCCTAAATTCCATCTCGATTGTGTTAACTCATTCCCTTCGGGAAATGGCATTTCAGGAAAGCCATCCGGAATCCTCAACAACTTCTCCTCAGCAGTTGCAGCAGGAGTTGTTGAACTTTCTTCTTTTTGACAAGCAAAGAGCAAGAACATTAATGCTATGAATGCTGTTGTTCTCACTATTCAAAGGGGTCGCTATATTCGGGATTCGTCAACATTACTTCATCGGTCAAGGTTTTCAAAAAAGCGACTAAATCTCTCTTATCTTCCTCGCTCAATTGTAAACCTCCGTTATTGATCGGATACAACAAAGTTGGATCAACTGTTGAAGAGTTCTTCAATCCGCTGTTATAATGATCTACTACTTCTTCTAAAGTTTTAAAACGACCATCATGCATGTAAGGTGGAGTAACTTCCACGTTTCTTAGTGAGGTCACTTTGAACTTACCCTTATCAGAACTTCTGCCCGTTACCTCCATGCGTCCATCATCAGTCATATCTGCATCCGTATCTAAACCATTGTTCATGTAACGATCATTTTCAAAATTTAAACCTGAATGACAATGCTGACAATCTGCACCCGAAAGACTAGGAAAGCCCGGATTAAACTCAGCGAAGAATAATACTCGACCTCTTTCCTCATTAGTATCTAAAGAAGCAGCACCTCTTAGATAACGATCATATTTGCTCTCTACTGAAACAATGCTGTTCATAAATTGCTCCATGGCTAAGGCCATTTTAGATTCTGTGATTTCTTCCGAACCGAAAGCACGCATAAACTGATCTCGATAGATTTGATCTACTTTTAGCTTGTTAATTACATTCTCAAGGGTTTCGTCCATCTCTAAAGAATCCTCAATAGGCTTTAATGACTGATCTCTCAGTAAATGAGCCCTTCCATCCCAAAAGAATTCATTTTCGTTCCAAGCCATGTTAAATACAGCCATGGCTTGGCGTTTACCCACTTTGCCACGAACACCTTCTGAAAAAAGGCTTGTATCGGTAAAGGCATGTTCTTGTCTATGACAGCTCGCACAGGACATACTACCGTCTTTTGACAATCGCTTTTCGTAAAACAGCATTCTTCCCAATTTAACTCCCTGTCTAGTCAATTGATTATCCATAGCAATGGGCGGTTGCTCAAAGTCTCCTGTATTCAAGATGTATGGTGTATCATCATACTGAACACCTGTCATGCTTTCTTCATTTGTATCATCCTCTTTACATGCCTGAATAACGATAGTTATCATCAGGCATAAGAAAAGAAACTGTAAACTTTTGTTTTTCATAGCAGAGTTGATTTACTGAACAATCACTTTTTCGCTTCCGATCAATATTCCATCTTCAAGTAGATTAATCATGTAGATTCCTTTATAGTCAATAGTAAGCGTATGATTAGAAGTGTTGTCTAATACCCCTTTTTGTACAACTCGACCTGTTAAATCCAATAGCTGATAACTAAGGTTTGAAAAAGATTGATCTACCTTTAACTGTATTACTCCGCTGCTTGGATTAGGTGAAACACCAAAACGAACTAAGTCATTTCTAATTTCATTCAAACCGACTGTGGTTTGAGCAAAAACAGCAGTCTGAAAATTGGATAAAGTGGTAATGGCTTCGCCCATTTCTCCGTGATAGAGTAAGTTGCTATTTACTGTGATATTATTCAAAGCTTCATTATAATCAGCATCTAACTCTATAATTAAATCCCCATTTTGCATGTAGCCCGTCACATTATGTGTTTGAGTGTGGTAGTTACGATCTCCCAAAGCATGGACTTGGAAAATCTGACCGAAATTAGTCCCCACTTTACCTTCTAAAGCAACGAAGCGATACCCTGCTGACCACCCCCAATGCATTGAAGGTGATTTCGGAGCCAAAGGGTGCGTAGACGCATATAAGTTAGGGTCGTTATGATTAACAAAACTCTCTACACCAATTCCAAAAGAAATACTCTGTAAGTTAGTAATGTTGAAGTTCCCAAGCAATTCATTGGTTGTATCAGCTCCGTTTATCAGCAACCATTTGTTGGGAACTGTGGTTGTTATACCACTATCGTGAGTTAACGTAATAGCTCCTAGATAATATTCTAATCGAGTTAGCTGATATTGGCTACCGCCACCACTAAGTCCTCCATTAGAGGTAGCAGTTTGGTTATAGGCAAAATTGTTTCCGTCAAGCTTATGATTGATTTTTAAATAGACGTCTGTTTGAGCTTGACCGACTAAGAAAACAGTTAAAAGAGAAAAAATTGTAATTAGTTTTTTCATGGCTAAAAATTTATAATATGAGTAGTCACCTATGGATTAGTCCATAGTGTAGTTTAAAAGAAAGTTTGGCTTAGGATTGCCTAATGGCTATAAAAGGAAAGATTGAACGACAGTTGGAATGTCCTGTTCAATCAGCGGTGGAGTGTAGTGATCTACGAAGAAGTCTGTGTTCTGTTCTTCAATTAAAAGTTCAAGAGGAAATTGAAGTTTAGTTAGAAGCAACTCCACTTTCTGAACTTCCTGTTTTTCAAAGCTCTTTGAAGAAAGGTAGTCTTCACCTTCAATAATTATCCTTCTATTTTCACAGCAAGGCTCTTCATTGGTATCTTTTTTCATTTCCAATGCCATAGCACAAGGCTCTGCCTCACCAAAAAGGGCAACATCGACTATGGTTTGTCCACAGTAATGAGCACTCAGACTGAAACTCAGCGAGCTGAATAAAACAAAAAGAGCTAAGAAAACGGAAAAGGTCTTCTTCATGACAGACAAATATAATCTATTTCATTGAATTATTTATTGTATTTAAGCATTTGCTTAAATATGAAAAAAAGGCTACTTTTGGTGCATGAAAGAAATAAGCTGTATCAGAGTTTATGCAGACGAAAAGCAGATAAAAAGCTGCAAAAAAGAGATAAAAAACGCAGAAGACTCTATCATCTTACTCTCAAAAGCGTTGAGTTTGGCAGGTAACGAAATACGTTTAAAAATTTTATACCTATTATTTCAGCAAAATAGGCTTTGCGTATGTGATTTAAGTGATATTCTTTTTATGAACCCTCCTGCCATATCTCAGCATTTAAGGAAACTAAAAGATGGAGGAATAATTCAAAATCAGAGAGTAGCACAAACGATCTATTATTCTTTGAACCCTCAATACAAAGTTTTACTACAAGGTTTCTTTGAAAAAATTGGTAAGAATCAAATATTAGAATCTGTATGAAAACAACGTATTTAGGCACAGGACTTTTAGCTGCCATAGCTTCTTCGTTGTGTTGCATTGCACCTTTATTAGCTCTTTTAGGTGGTGTTGCAGGAACAGCTTCTACTTTTTCTTGGATAGAACCTGCAAGACCTTTTTTAATTGGAATATCAGTTATAGCATTAGGTTTGGCTTTCTATCAAGCCTATAAACCAAAGCCTGTTGATAACTGCAATTGTGAAGTACCCGAAAAGAAGAGCTTTTTAAACTCAAAAAGCTTTTTATGGTCAATCACCATTCTTTCAATATTGATGTTTTCATTTCCTTATTATTCAAATAACTTTTATTCTCAAGCCGCTGTTGTACAAACAGATTTGGATAGCACAAAAACAGTTCAATGCACTATTGGTATTAAAGGAATGACCTGTGCAGGCTGTGAAAATCATGTGCAATCTGCATTATTGCCTATGAATGGAGTTTTAGAAGCAAAAGCTTCTTACAAAGAAGGAAATGCTATTATTCAAGTTGATACTTCTAAAATATCAATTAGCGAATTGAAAACGAAGTTAGAAGAAGAAACAGGGTATAAAGTATCAGATTATAAAATTAGTAAATAATGGAGAAGACAATCGAATTAAGATCAACAATTACCTGCCCAAAATGTGGACATAAAAAGGAAGAAATAATGCCAACTGATGCTTGCCAATACTTTTATGATTGCGAGAACTGTAAAGCCGTTCTAAAACCTATCAATAACGATTGTTGTGTGTATTGCTCTTATGGGACTGTTCCCTGCCCTCCTGTGCAGGAGAACGGTCAATCTTGTTGTAGTTAAAAGGTTAAAATGAAAACAACTCAGCTCGAAAATAAACTCACAACTAAAAATATAAAACCTACAAGCATGCGTTTGTTGGTACTAAAGCAATTGGTGGAAAGCAAATCGGCGGTTAGTTTAAGTGAATTGGAGAACAATTTTGATAAGGTTGACAAAGTAACCTTATACCGTACCTTAAAAACCTTTGAAGAAAAGAAACTCATCCATAGCATTGTTGATGGCAGCAGGGCTGTAAAATATGCGTTGTGCGAAGAAAACTGTGAGTGCGAACCCCAAGATCAGCACGTGCATTTTCATTGCGAGAAATGCGAGGAAACCTATTGCCTTACTAACACAAAAATACCATCGCTGAATATACCTGTTGCATTTCAAGCCAAATCAGTAAATATGGTCTATAAGGGTATTTGTACTAATTGCATGTGATAAATGCAAGTTAGTTGCATGGTCTTTTCATTACATTTGTACCAATGAAATTATTTGCAGTAGTTTTAGGTATCTTCTTTTTGTGCTTGGCAACCATGCCTTGTGCAGATGCAGCTGTTGCAGAAGACATTACCGTAGAGTTAAGCACAGAGCATGACCATGAAGGACAAGCAGACAACTGTGCTCCTCTATGTTACTGTCATTGTTGTCATGTGCATGTAACAATGGATGTTGAAGCACAACCGTTCAACATCAAAGAAATACTATTTTCTCAGTCTATTTTTTATCAGGCATTTACTCCTGATACTCCTTTAAAGACCCTTTTTCGGCCACCCATCGTTTAATTCAAAAAAATCATAGGGAAAGTGCGTTTTGTGCTTTCTTATTTCACTCTTTTTTGAATTAAAACAAATGAATTATGATTCATCAGATCATTGCTTGGTCTGTAAAGAACAAGCTGTTGGTGGGACTGATGACAATTGCTCTTATTATCGGAGGAATATTGAGCATGACCAAAGTCCCGATTGATGCCGTACCTGACATCACAAACAATCAGGTACAAGTAATTACGCAAGCTCCCAACTTAGGAACAGAAGACATAGAGCAATTTGTAACCTATCCCGTTGAGGTTGCTATGGCAAATCTTCCTTCAGTAACAGAAATCCGTTCTGTTTCACGCTTTGGGCTTTCGGTGGTTACTGTCGTTTTTGAAGACGATATGGGAACTTATCTTCCCCGTCAGTTAGTGGCTGAAAAGCTAACTGAAGTAAAAGAAGAAATCCCACAAGGCTTTGGTTCTCCTTCTATGGGACCAATTAGCACAGGTTTGGGAGAAATCTATCAATATACCCTAAAAGTAAAACCCGAATACCGAGAACGCTACAACCCAATAGAGCTAAGAAGTATTCAGGATTGGATTGTAAGCCGTCAAATGGCGATGGTTGAAGGTGTGGTAGAAGTCAATGCCATTGGTGGCAACATCAAACAATACGAGGTTGCGGTTAATCCTGAACGCTTAAAAGCCATGGGATTGACGATTTCAGACCTAATGCACAGCTTGGAAATGAACAATCAAAATACGGGGGGAGCTTACATTGAAAAGAATCATCAGGCCAACTTTATACGAGGAGAAGGCTTAGCTCGCAGTGTAGCGGATATTGAGAACATTCCGATAGAGACAGAAGCGGAAATTCCGGTTACCATTAAAGATGTAGCAACGGTAAAAATTGGTTCTGCTGTGCGATACGGAGCATTGACCCAAGACGGCGAAGGAGAAGTAGTCGGTGGATTAGTCATGATGCTAAAAGGAGCTAACTCCAATGAAGTGATTGAAAATGTAAAAAAGCGGATGGAAGAAATTCAAAAATCACTTCCCGAAGGAATAGTAATCGAACCGCTTTTAGATCGTAGTAAATTAATTGCCGAAACCACAGGAACTGTCAGCACCAACCTAATTGAAGGGGCATTGATTGTGATTTTTGTCTTGGTATTTCTTTTAGGGAATTGGAGAGGTGGATTAATTGTAGCTTCTACCATACCCTTATCCCTGCTGTTTGCCTTTATTCTAATGAATGTTTTTGATGTATGGGCAAACCTGATGAGTTTGGGAGCCATTGATTTTGGCATCATCATCGACGGAGCGGTAATAATTGTTGAAAGCACGGTTTTTCTACTGCACGATAAAGTGTTGAAGAAAAAACAGATTACCCCAAAGCTCAGAGATGAAGTTGCTGAGAAATCAGCCTCTAAAATGATGAGTTCAGCTTTCTTTGGTCAGTTGATTATTCTCATTGTTTTCATTCCTATACTCGCCTTAAAAGGCGTAGAAGGTAAAATGTTTCAGCCCATGGCGTTGACTTTTATGTTCGCCATGATTGGGGTCATGTTACTTTGTCTAACCTACGTTCCAATGATGTCGGCATGGTTTCTAAGAGTTTCCAAAAGAGAGAAACTTTCTCACGGAGATCGATTTATTCAGAAAGTAGAAAGCAGCTATGCAAAGACCCTGAGCAAAGCCATGAGTAAAGCCAAATGGATCATCGGCTTGGCGGTAGTTCTCTTAGCTGTCGCCGTATTTATTTTCAGTCGCTTAGGTGGAGAGTTTATCCCTCAATTGGATGAAGGCGACATTGCTTTTCATGCCATTCTCAAACCGGGAAGCTCTCTTACTGAAACTATTGAAACCACTACTAAAATAGAGCAACTTATCAAGGATAAATTTCCCGAAGTTCAGAAAATTGTCAGTCGCATAGGAGTTGCGGAAGTACCAACCGATCCTATGCCGATGGACTTGGCAGACGTCTTTGTAATCTTAGCTCCCAAATCAGAATGGGTTACAACTAACTCTAAAGATGAATTGGTTGAAATGATGAAAGAAGAGTTGGAACTGATCCCGGGAGTGAATTATGAATTTACCCAACCGATTGAAATGAGGTTCAATGAGCTTTTGGAAGGAGTTCGAGAGGATATTGCAATTAAACTTTATGGGGAAGACATTGAAGTTTTAGCAGAAAAAGCCGAAGAAATCAGCAAGATAATTGCAGGAACTAAAGGTATTGGCGATATGAAAGTAGAAGCCACTACGGGTTTACCCCAAATGACCGTAAAATACAATCGCAGTAAATTGTCTCAATATGGTATATCTGTTAATGAGGTAAATCAACTGATTGAGGCAGCATTTGCAGGTGGTAAAGCAGGAGTGATATTTGAAGGCGAAAGACGGTTTGATTTGGTAGTTCGCTTGGGTCAGGAACACCGAAGAAACATTGATAACCTGAAAAACCTCTACGTTACCCTTTCCAATGGTTCTCAAATCCCATTAAAAGAGTTAGCTGACATCAGTTATCAGTCGGGTCCGATGCAGATCAGCAGGGACAATACCAACCGTAGAACCTATGTAGGAATTAATGTTCGTGGAAGAGACATTAAATCATTGGTTAACGACATTCAACAACAGTTAGATGAAGAATTGCAACTTCCTGTCGGCTATTACATTCGTTATGGTGGGGCTTTTGAAAATTTAGAACGAGCAACCAATCAGCTAAAATTGGTAGTTCCCATTGCATTAGGATTAATCTTTCTACTCATCTTTTTCGCCCTTAAATCCATTCAACAAACCGTAATGATATACGTGGCTATCCCGTTGGCTACTATTGGTGGAATTTTCTCATTATGGTTGAGGGATATGCCTTTTAGTATTTCAGCAGGAGTTGGATTTATTGTACTATTCGGAGTTGCGGTATTGAATGGGTTGGTACTTATTAGTGGTTGGAATGAATTAAAGGAAGAAGGCAATAACGACCTGAACGAACGTATACGTTTGGGTGCAAAGCGAAGAATTCGCCCCATTCTTCTTACAGCATTAACCGATATTTTAGGTTTTCTACCCATGGCTATATCTACTTCGGCAGGTGCTGAAGTGCAGCAACCCTTGGCAACTGTAGTTATTGGTGGTATGATCTCCGCTACCTTGCTGACTTTGTTTGTACTTCCCTTGTTGTACCGATGGGTTGAAAGTCGAAACAAGCGTTCAACACAAGTTCAACCTGTAATCGTTACAGGAGTATTGCTCTTGATGATGAGTATTTTTTCCAACGATTCTCTTCAAGCCCAAAATGATCAGCAGCTTATTCCTATTTCTATAGACGATGCTGTAGAGCAAGTAGTAAAGCATTACCCTGCCTTAAAAGCAAGTCAATTAGAGGTAAAAAGTCAACAAGCTCTGAAAAAAACTGCTTGGGATTTTGGAAAAACTTCGGTTTTTACAGGTGGAGAAGAACTCAATGAAAATGAAGGTGTACGAACGCTTGTAGGTGTTCAACAACAAAACATAGACCTATTTTCTATTGCGGCTAAAAACAAACTGCAAAAGGAAAAAATTGCCTTGGCAGAAAGCAATCTGCAATTAAGCAATGTAGAATTGAAATATGCGGTAAAACAGGATTATGGGAATTTGTATGCCAAAAAGCAATTGTATCAATTGTATCAGGAATTAGATTCCACCTTCAGCGATTTTGAGCGAGCTGCTAAAATCAGGTATGAAACAGAAGCTACTTCTCGCTTAGCCTACCTTTCAGCTTCCAATCAGGCAAAGAAAATCAGCAACGAAAAGGTACAGGCTTATAGCGATTATATGATCGCACTTCAACAATTTAACCGATGGTTTATCGGAAACACCCTTTATACGGTTAGTTCAACTGTGGAAGCGGAGACCTTACTTCTTGATTTAGACACCTCCCTGAACAATCATCCATTATTGAAAATGGAAGCTCAAAAAGTAAAACTTGCCGAGCAGAATATTAAATCCACCCAATCCAATTATCTGCCGCAACTGAACCTCCAATATGGGGTGCAGGAAGTAGGTGGAGAAAGTGGTTTTTACCAATATCAAGTGGGAGTTAACATTCCCCTCTTTTTCAATGTAGAAAAAGGCAAAGTGCAAGCGGCAAAGCTGAATCGTGAAATTGCAGAGCAACGGCAATTACAGACGACCCTGCAATTGAAGAGCGAATATCAGCAAGCCCGTCAACGTTATGCCAAATGGCAATCGGCTTGGCAATACTATAAAAAAGAGGCTCTTCAATTGGCCAAAGAGCAACGCCAAGCAGCCTTACTCGCCTATCGGGAAGGTGCTATTGATTACATCAGCTTTTTACAATTGGTCAAAGATGCCCTGCTGATTGAAAAAGAGGGTTGGCAAACCTATCAGGAATACCTGAACAGTCAATTTAATTTAGAATATTATTTAACGAAATAAAGATGAAAACATTACAGTTCAAGAACCTTCTCCCAATCCTATTGCTTTTGGCATTATGGGCTTGTGGAGATACGGAAAATAAAAAAGAAGCTCACAATCATGATTCCGAAAATGGATCACATCAGGAAATGAGTGAGGAAACACATGAAGAAGGAATTCACTTCTCCATAGAGCAATTTAATGCCTTGGGAATGAAAGTAGATACCCTTCCGTTTCGCAATACCTCCGCTTATGTTGAAACTAACGGGCAATTGGAAGTACCACCTCAAAATGAGGCAGCAGTAACCGCAATAATTGGAGCAAACATTATTTCCATTGAAGTAATTGAAGGGGATAAAGTGGAAAAAGGACAAATATTGGCTTACATTAACCATCCTGACCTCATTCGATTGCAAAGCGATTACAACAGCAATTGGAATGAGCTTCAATTTTTAGAAAAAGAATTTCAACGGCAACAAAAGTTGTACGATGAAAAGGTCGGATCAGGAAAAGACTTACAGCAGATAAATGCAGATTATCAGTCCAAAAAATCATTGGTTAATGGTTTGGCGGCACAGTTAAAACTTTTAGGGATTTCGACTACCTCCGTTGAAAGCGGTAAAATAATTGAACAAATAGCAGTTCGTTCTCCAATAAAAGGCTTTGTACGCTTAGTAGAAGTAAAAACAGGGCAATACGTTACACCACAAACCGAGTTGTTTGAAATTGTGAATTTGGAACATATCCATGTTGATTTCATGGTATTTGAAAAAGACGTGGCTAAAGTACATGAAGGACAAAAAATAAGATTCAAAGTAGAATCTGTGGATAGAGAATTAGAAGCCTCCGTTTATTCTGTAGGAAAGAACTTTGAGCAGAACCCCAAAGCCATTCACATTCATGCGGAGATTGACGATAAAAGTGGTTTACTGCTACCCGGTATGTACGCTCGTGGAAGAATTTTAACCGGAGATACTACCGGAACTGCTTTACCTGATGCAGCTGTTATAAGAAACAATGGGAAAGACTACATTTTTAAAGCAGAAAAACACAAGGAAGAATGGGAGTTTTCGCCTGTGGAGGTAATTACCATACTATCGAGCGACGGTTGGACACAAGTCAGCTTGAAAGAAGAACTTCCTTTAAATGCTAAAGTAGCTTGGAACAATGCCTATTATTTGCTTGCCGAAATGCAAAAGGGAGAAGCTGAGCATGCACATTAAAATGCAATGGTGTTGCATACTCTGCACCGCTAATTTTGATTTATAATACAATTACCATGAAATTCAATACAAAACTACCTGAGGTTCTTAAACCCCATTATAATAAGGAGTTGCAAAGCTATCAGCAAGAACTTCAAAGTAATAACTTCCAAAAGGCTTGGCAACATTTGGAAAGAGCACACATCATTGGTCAATCCTTTCCTTATGAGCACTCTTATGTGCATTGGAAAATGTTACAATTCGGGTTTAGAATAAAAAACACCAAAGAAATTATCGGACAGATACCAAGATTACTGATTGGTGGAGTAAAATCATTTGTTGGTAAAGTACCGATAGGCAATACGGGCGGAGCAAATGTTCCCCCTCTTAAACCATTGCCTTTAGCATCTGAGTTGGAACAATTATTAGCACAGGCAACGATAGTAAAAAGATAATTATGGGACATCATCACGATCACGGCCATCAATCCGGCAAAAACTTAAAAATTGCTTTTTTTCTGAATCTCGGGTTTACCATATTCGAGATATTCGGAGGATTTTATGTGAATAGTGTCGCCATTATCTCAGATGCGGTGCATGATTTGGGCGATAGTATTTCTTTGGGTATCTCATGGTATTTAGACAAGAAATCCAAGCAAGGAAGCAATAAAAAATTCTCTTTCGGATTTAAACGGTTTTCGCTATTGGGAGCTTTAATCAACTCATTGGTATTGATTGGAGGTTCAGTATATGTTATCTATGAAGCCATCCAACGGTTGATAGAACCTGAACTTTCTGATGCTGATGGAATGATTATTTTTGCCATCATCGGAGTAGCCGTTAACGGTTATGCAGCTTGGAAGTTAAGTGGAGGGAAAACCCTAAATGAAAAAGTGGTTTCATGGCATTTGTTAGAAGATGTATTGGGTTGGGCTGCTGTTTTGGTGGTTGCTATCATTTTAAAGTTTAAACAGACACCCTATTTAGACCCTGCACTATCTTTATTTATAGCGGCTTACATTTTATACGGAGTTATCAAACGCCTGAAAGAAACGTTAACCATATTCTTACAAGGTGTACCCGATGATATGAGCATAGATAAAATTGAAGAGGAATTAGTTCAGATTCAAAATGTCGCTTCCATTCATCATACGCATATATGGTCGCAAGAAGGAGAACACCACGTTTTTAGTACCCACTTGAAATTGAAGAACATTCAAAGTTTAAGTGACTTATTAGCCATAAAGAACGAGGTAAAAGAGCGATTAAAACCTTACCATTTTTCCCATTGTACGGTAGAAACTGAATTGGATAAAGAAAGCTGTAGAATTCAAGGATGATTAAGAAAACCACTTTCAATATCGCAGAAATGGACTGCCCTTCTGAAGAGCAAATGATCCGTATGAAATTAGAAGAAGTTGAGGGTGTTCAATACCTTGATTTTGATATTCCCAATCGAAAGTTGGATGTGATTCATACTACTCAATCTTCTTTTATTTTAGATTACTTATCCGAACTAAAACTAAAAACAACTTTAGTTACGGAAGCTGAAATTGATAGCTATGAAAGTGTGGAAAGTTCTAATGAGAATGAACGGAAGGTGCTTTGGGCAGTCTTGATTATCAATTTCAGCTTTTTTCTAATTGAGTTGATTTACGGTTGGCTGTCAGATTCTATGGGCTTAGTCGCAGACTCTTTGGATATGCTTGCTGACGCCTTAGTGTATGGGATGAGCCTAATGGTAGTTGGAAAAGCGGTACAAGAGAAAAAGAAGGTAGCAAAATGGAGCGGTTATTTCCAACTGACCCTAGCTGTATTTGGTTTAGTTGAACTTGTGAGAAGAGTTTTCGGAGAATCTGAAATACCCCAATTTCAAAGCATGATTGCCATTGCATTTTTAGCCTTGTTAGCCAACTCAGTCAGCTTGTATTTAATACAGAAAGCAAAGAGTAAAGAAGCTCACATGCAAGCATCTGCTATTTTTACATCTAATGACATTGTAATCAATATTGGTGTTATTGTAGCAGGAGCTTTGGTCTATTTTACCGAAAGCAAATACCCCGATTTAATTATCGGATTAATCATTTTTGGAATTGTAAGCAAGGGAGCTTTCAGGATTTTGAAGTTGGGGAAGTAAACATAAAGTCACCTAGGTTAATGCAAATCTTAACGTTAACCCTTCGTTAACTTCCGTTAGTTTTCCGTAAAAAGACGTTAGTTGGCGTTGATTTCAACTACTTTAAACCCCTTATAAACAAAGGATTTTAACGGCATTAACGTTAAACTAACTTGTTTTACACTACTTGAAGTTTACCTGTCACCACAACCATTGATTTTTGAAATGAGCTTTCTCATGACGATTGCTAAGGTTAATACAGTTTCTTTGTTAATGTGATTCTCACTTTGATAAGTTATATAAATTGCGGGTTAAAAAATATTATTTATACATATTATGTTAATATTTGTTACATAATTTGGAAATTAAAATAGTTATTTTTAATTTAGTGCACAATGGAAGAATTGCGTGCTTTAGGGAAGGAAATAGAAGGGGGAAAACAAGAGAGCTTATTCCAAAAATTGAACGAACCTCGCTTTGCAGTTAAAGACTTTGAGGTTCAACCTCAGTATATTAATCATTGGAGAAAACAAGGTCTATTTTTTAGTGATGAAACAAGCAGAGGGAAGACACCCTTTAGTTTCATTGACTATGTTTGGATTCTCATCATTGAGCAACTAAAGGATGTTGGCATCCGTTTTGAGATCATCAGGCAGGTTAAAGATCGAATGATGGGGCTACCCATTTGGGCGGTTGACATAGATGGGATGATAGATCGGGTTATCATTGAAAAACCTGAAGTATATGCTAAAAAGCCCGGATTAGACGAATTAGAGAAAAAGAGGAAGTACCTAAAACGACAAGCCAAGCTCCAAACGTACTTCAGTCATTTAGTCACGGATTCTATTCATAATAAAAAACACTTATCCTTTTGGATTAATGCGAATGCGGAAGTGATTCATGTTACAGATAAAGAGCTAAAAGATATTTTAGAGAATGATAGATATTACAGCTTCTTTCAGCATTTCTATCTCTCTATTTCGATAACCGAGATCATTAGAGACTTTATAGAAACTAAGAAACTGCACTTGGCAGCTGACATATTAGACATTATATCAGAAGAAGAGCGATTAGTATTGAAAATGATTGAAGAGAACTCTCTAATAGAGTTAATCATTGATAGTGAAGGTAATAAAGTTGATCTTCTAAAGGAAGAAGGAACAGACGTTAAAGCACGTTTCTTAGAGATTATAACAAGTCAGGGGTACAAGGACATCACCTTTACAAATGATAGAGGAACGGTAACAAAATTTTTAAATCCAAATCAAATAGAATTGGTACATGGTAAATTGAGCGAGAATTAATAGAGCTTATGGAATAAGCTTCAGTATAAACAGTTGAGAAACTTTAGAGGAGAAGGAGTTTCTTGCGAAAATGGAGAACGATGAATGTAGAAGTTCGCAACGATGCAAAGGAGAAGGACAAGTTCGCTTCCGTTTTAACGGTTGAGAAAGTATTAACAACAAAAGGCTTTGAAAAACTCACAAGGAAAGAAGCAGAAGAATACATTATTAGTGTTGAAAGGTATTGCTTAATGATGTATCAATTGTTTTTATTGGAACAAAAGAAAACAAGTAATAACATTAAAAGATTAGCAGCATGATGGATTTAGAATTAAGAAACGATGATGCTTTTTTGGAATTCATGAAATTCCGAAGTGTAGCTAATCAAAGAAGTGGGAATGGGGCAATCATTTATACAAGAGTCTCTAGTCCTGATCAAATGCTAAATGCAAGTATTGGCACTCAAAAGAGAATGTGCAAGGAATATGCTGAGGCAAAAGGCTATCCGATCATTGGTTATTTCGGAGAAACGAGCGAATCAGCCAAAACAGATGAAAGGAGAGAGTTTCAACGAATGGTTAATTATGCTAAGAAAAACAAAAAGGTTTGTTACATCTTGGTTTATGCAGTTGATCGCTTTTCAAGAACAGGCATTGGTGGTGCAGATATAAGTAACAAGTTAGCTAAGATGGGAATATATCTCATTTCCATTACTCAAGGAGTAGACTCTTCTACACCTCACGGCCAATTTCACCAGTCGATCTTTTTTATATTCAGTCAATACGATAATCAAATTAGAAGGCAAAGGACAATGACAGGCTTATCAGAAAGGCTTCGTCAAGGTTATTGGCCTTTTTGCTTACCGAAAGGTTATGTAAACCTCAATAGCGGAACTCGATCTAACATGCATAAAATCGTTCCGAATAAAGACGGTAAAATTCTACGCAATGCTTGGAAGTGGAAGATAGATGAATTGATGCCAAACAAAGACATTGTGAAGAAGTTAAAAACAATGGGCATCAAATGGATTAATGAAAAGCGGTTATCAGATATTTTCAGGAATCCATTTTATTGTGGCAAAATTGTCAATACGCTTTTAGAAGGAGAGATCGTTAAAGGAAAGCACGAGCCTTTAGTTTCACCTGAAGATTTCTTAAAAGTAAATGAGATATTGAAGGGTAAATTCCAAAAGGGCAAGCACTCAAAGGATATCGGTGTTCATTTACCGTTAAAACGTTTTGTTTCTTGCTCAGATTGTGGTCAACCAACAACAGGATATTTAGTAAAAGCTAAAAATCTCTTTTATTATAAGTGCAGAACAAAAGGCTGCAAGAACAATAGGAGTCAAAAGAAAATGCATTTGCAATTTGAGGAATTTCTAAAGCGGTTTGAAGTAAATAAGGCAGCAGCCGACCACATTAAGCTAGGGATGAATTTTGTCTTTGATAAATTCAATGAAAGTACCAAGGTTGAAGTAGAACGTTACGAAAAGCAACTTACTGAGATTAATCGAAAAATAGAGCAATTTGAGCTTCGTTTTGTAGAAGGAGAGATTAACAAGTTTCTATTTGAAAAATACAGTCATAAGTTTGAGCTTGAAAAACAAGAAGTAGAGCAGATTTTAGAGAAATCATCATTTGAGAGTTCGAACCTTGAAAATTATATAAATTGGGTGGTTAGTTTGAGCCAGAATCTCACATCTACGTGGACTTCTAGCGATCATGTGAAAAGTGAAATGCTTCAAGAGCTAATGTTTCCCGAAGGAATCAGCTATGATTGGGAAAACAATGAATTTCGAACCGAGAGGATAAACATTCTATTCATGCCAATCCCTTATTTATGTAAGGGATTGGATAAAAACAAAAACCGGATTGACAACAACAATCTGTACCAATCCGATTTGGTGATCGAGACAGGATTCGAACCTGTGACCGTCTGCTTAGAAGGCAGATGCTCTATCCAGCTGAGCTACTCGACCGTTGTGTTAAAAACAAAAGCCCTCCGCCGCATGGAGGAAGGCTTTTGCGGTCCGGACGAGACTCGAACTCGCGACCCCCTGCGTGACAGGCAGGTATTCTAACCAACTGAACTACCGGACCAAGCTTTTATAGATCTTTCTGCTTTTTTGCAGGTCGGCAAATGTAAAACATTTTTTTAATTTATTCTCTACTTTTTTACAAAAAAATAAATAGAAAAATTGACCTTCTCTTAATGTCTTGAGGCTAAATATTTTAAAATAAATAATCTTAAAAATGCGATAAGGTCTAAATTAAACTTTACCTTCGCCATCTAATTATTTTTTTATTTTATTATGAATACAGGAACTGTAAAGTTCTTTAATGAAACTAAAGGTTTTGGTTTTATCAAAGAAGAAAGCTCAAACGAAGAACACTTTGTACACGTATCAGGATTAATCGACGAGATTAAAGAAGGAGACGCTGTAGAATATGAGCTTAAACAAGGAAAGAAAGGTATGAATGCAGTAAACGTGAAAGTCGTTTAATCTGCTATCATCATAAATTTTGAGTACGTCCCCCGATTTTTTCGGGGGACTTTTTTTTATATGGTATCCGTCATTACCTTATAGGTTGGATCTTCCATCACATTTACATCAATCAGTTTTTCTGCATTTTTAAGCAGCTTTTGACAGTCTGTACTTAAATGCTTTAAGTGTACTTTCTTACCCATTTTGTGATATCGTTCTGTTATTTTATTCAAAGCTTCTATGGCAGACATATCAACCACTCTGCTTTCTGCAAAATCGATAATTACTTCCTGTGGATCATTTTGTACATCAAATTTTTCGCTAAAAGCAGTTGTTGAACCAAAAAACAAAGGACCATATATTTCATAGTGCTTAACACCATTTTCATCTACATGCTTTCTTGCTCTGATGCGCTTTGCATTGTCCCATGCAAATACCAAAGCTGAAATAATAACACCAATTATAACCGCTGCGGCAAGATCTTTTAAAACGGCTGTAACCAGCGTTACAGTTACCATTACAAAAATATCGGACTTGGGCATTCGGTTAAAGGTTCTTAGACTTCCCCATTCAAAAGTTCCGATAGAAACCATAATCATAAGGCCTGTAAGAGCTGCAATAGGAAGCTGCTCAATAAGACTTGAGCCAAACATGATAAATACTAAAAGCATCACAGAAGCCACAATTCCTGATAATCGAGCTCTTGCTCCAGATGAAATGTTGATTAAGCTTTGACCAATCATGGCGCAACCACCCATGCCCGAAAATAAACCGGAACAAATGTTGGCGATTCCTTGAGCTACTGCCTCTTTGTTGCCTCGTCCACGACTTTCCGTGATTTCATCAACAATGTTTAAAGTTAAAAGGCTTTCAATAAGTCCAACACCAGCTACTATAGAAGCATAAGGTAGTATGATTGAAAGCGTTTCTAAACTAAACGACACATTAGGAATATGAAAAGGAGGGAAGCCTCCTTTAATGGAGGCAATGTCACCAACAGATTTCGTATCTATATCAAAGGCCATTACAATTCCGAAAATGACTAAAATAGAAACTAGAGAAGATGGTATTAGTTTACTTAGCTTAGGTAATCCCCAAATAATTAACATGGTAAGCAGCACTAATCCTAGTATGATATAAAGTGGTTCTCCGCTAAGCCAATTGCCACTTGCATCTTTAAATGCGGTAAGTTGTGACATAAAAATGACAACCGCCAAGCCATTAACAAATCCGAAAATAGCTGGTTGAGGCACTAATCTCATCAGTTTTCCTAGTTTCAAGAATCCCGCTGTAGCTTGCATGATTCCTGCCAAAATAACAGTGGCAAAAACATACTCTACTCCATAATCTTTTACCAAACTAACTAGAACTACGGCTACGGCACCAGTCGCTCCCGATATCATTCCGGGTCTTCCACCAAGAATGGAAGTCACAAGCCCCATCATAAAGGCGGCATATAAACCAGTTAAAGGGGACAACCCTGCAATTAATGCAAAAGCAACAGCTTCAGGTACTAGTGCCATAGCAACAGTTAAGCCAGAAAGTATTTCGTTTTTGTAGTTTACCTTTTGTGATAAGTCGAAAAGATTTAAATATTTGCGCATGCCAAAATTTTAAGGGTGCAAAAGTAGTGAGAATAAAATGTTTAAAGACCTACTGAATAGAATACTCTTCCAAATCCTTAACCCACAGTTAACAATTTCATATGAGGTAAATAGATTCGATTGTTATACATTTGAATTATCTAATCATAAAATAGTTACGTTTTGAAAAAAATTACATTTTCTATTTTTTCAATGTTAATGAGCATTGGACTGATAGCACAAACAACCATTTACTCAGAAGATTTTACATCTCAAAATGGTAAAGGGGCAGTAGGAGGAACTACAGTCACTTATGATACTAGCAGTGTTAACTGGAATATTATTGTAAATGAAGCTGGATTAACAGCTTCTACAGACTGGTTTCAAGTACAAAGTGAGATGTTTGAAGCAAGAGACATTGATAGTATTCAAGTTTGGCAATCAAACCCGGTAAGTATATCAGGGTATACAAATATTTCATTATCCGTTTTTGCACAAGAAGTAGGAGGCCATGAGCCAGATGATTTTCTTGATGTTGAGTACTCAACAGATGGTGGTGCAACTTATACTAAGGTTATCAATTATAATGGACTTGGTGATGCAAGTCATACTTTGGTTGATGATTTTGATACAGCAACGGTAATGGTTTCAAATGTTTCTGGCACATCACTTGTTTTCAGAATTTCAGTTCTGAATGGAGCAGGAAGTGAATACATTATGTTCGATAATTTAATGGCAACAGGAAATCTGGCTGGTTCTATGTTTGCAAACATAACTTCATCAACTGATGCAAGTTGCTTTGGTGGGGCAGATGGTTCGGCTACTGTATCTGTTTCTAATGGAACAGCGAACTATACCTACTCTTGGTCAAATGGTGCAACGACTATTGGAACTACTTCAACGACTGATATGATTAATGGACTTGTTGCAGGTACATATACGGTTACCGTAACTGATGGAAATAGCAATACTGCAACAGCAACAGCTACCATTGCAGAACCTACTCCTGTAGTTAGTAGTTTGCTAACCGCAGATGCAAGTTGTGCAGGAGCTTCAGATGGTAGTATAAATATATCTTCAACGGGAGGCTTAAGTCCATACACCTATTTTTGGAGTAATAATGTACAAGGCTCTACGATTTCTAACTTAGTCGCAGGAAATTATTTAGTGACTGTTATAGATGTTAATGGTTGTTCTTCAACTGATCAAGTTACAATCAATCAACCTGCTGCCTTATCACTTGTTTTTGATAGTTTAGTTTCACCAAAGTGTTTTGGAGATAATAATGGTTCAGCAATAGCAAAAGCTACGGGAGGAACTGCACCTTACACCTTTGATTGGTCAACAGGCACACAAGATATTCAATCAGCTAGTATTGCTGCACAAAGTTTTGAATCTAGTGCTACCGATACTTGGAGTTATACCGAGTTTCCTGTGACTTATAACACAAGTGGTGATGTTTGGGCAATTGATGGAGCTCGAAATAGCTTGAACCCAACTGATGGAACTAATTTTTGGTTCATGTCTGATATTAATAATAGTAATGGTGGAGGAGCTTTTAAGCATACTTTAACTTTTGCAAGTCAGAACATATCTTCCTTTTCAAATGTAAAGATTGAATTTGATTGGGGGGTAAATGGCTTTGACACCGGAGACGATATGTTTTATGAAGTTTTCGAAGATGGAGTTTCAATGGGAGAAGTGCAATTTGTAGATGGTAACTCGAATTTTACTAGTTCTGGAACAGAGTCTATCGCGATTTCTTCTTCAGCCACAACTTGTTATATTGTTTTAAAAGCAGAACAAAATGGAAGTGACTATGGCTTTTTTGATAATGTGAAAATAACGGCAGATGCAGATACCTTAAGCTCAAAAGAAACTGCTATGGCCTCAGGTAACTTTTCAGTAACCTTAACTGATGCTTCAGGCTGTACAATCTCTGCTTCAAGTTCAGTACCTTCAACAAATCGTCTAAGGTCAGACATAATAATGAATCAAAATGTTTCTATGGTAGGAGCAAATGATGGTTCTCTAAGAGCATATGCATCAGGGGGGACAAACCCTTATACTTATTTATGGAGCAATGCGATGAATACTGAAAATATTTCTAACCTTGCGGCAGGAACATATGATTTAACCGTGACTGATGCAAATGGATGTACAGAATCAAGTAGTATTTCAATTGGAGGTAGTGCTTGCCCTGCTGACATTACTCCTTCAAACTTGAATGAGAAGTTTATCACTTCTACTTCAGCTGTGTTAGACTGGGATGAGTTAATTGGAGGAACAAATGTTTATTATTTGGTTAGATATAAAGAGTCAGGACAAGCAAATTGGCAGACTTTGTTTACAACTACAGTAGATAGCTTAGTCATAAATGGCTTAACGCCTAATACATCCTACTTGTACATTGTTAAAGCAAATTGTAATGGAATTTGGAGTGGACAAGCATTCCATTACTTCAGAACCTTGTCAAATGATTGTTCAACACCTAGTGGGATGAATGAACAATGGGTGTTAGGTACAAAAGCAAAATTAACTTGGAATGCAGATTTGAATACTTCACAATATCAAATTAGGTATAAAGATTCAGTTTCTTCCACCTGGAATATGGTTAATGTGAATGCAAGCTTTACATATTTGTGGTTAAACTCATTATCAAATAATACTACATATGAATGGCAAATTCGATCTACTTGCCGTTTTGACGAAGCAACCGCTACGGTTTGGTCTACTACAAGATCATTTACTACAGGTGGTAGCTCTTTACCTGTTCAAACAAGCAGAATGAAAGTTGAAGAAACTTTAAACTTGAGTGTAGAAGAAAAGAATTCAATTGAATTTTATCCAAATCCAACCAATGGACAAGTAAACCTTAGTTTTCATGATTTATCTTCTGATAGAACAATTGAGATTCTTGATTTAAGAGGTAGAGTCGTGCACAAAGAAAGCATTGAGGGAAATACCTACACAGCACCTATAGAAATTAGTCACTTGAATAATGGTGTATACTTTTTAAGACTTGTTAATCAATCAGATAAACTATTCAAAATAATCTTACAGAAATAATTTATTTAAGATTAAAAATCAATTTAAAAAGCCGAAGATTTATCTTCGGCTTTTTCGTTTATTCCTTTATAAGATAGTTGTAGATACAAAAAAGCCCGACTTATTAAGTCGGGCTTTACTATATTGAAGTATTTATTACTTTACTGCATCAACAATTGCTTTAAAAGCGGTTGAATCATTCATCGCTAAGTCTGCTAATACTTTTCTATTCAATTCGATTCCTTTTTTGTTAAGCAATCCCATGAATTGAGAGTATGACATATCGTGCTCTCTAGTAGCAGCATTAATTCTTTGAATCCAAAGTGCTCTAAAGTTTCTTTTCTTTTGCTTACGTCCAACGTATGCAAACTGATGTCCTCTTTCTACAGCATTTTTAGCTACCGTGTGAACATTTTTTCTTCTTCCAAAGTAGCCTTTCGCTTGTTTTAATATTTTTTTTCTTCTTGCTTTTGCAGCAACTGCATTTACTGATCTTGGCATTTTAATTCGTTTTTTGAATAATCGCGGTTTTTCAACACTTTAAGGCGAGTATCCGGGTTTTTGTTACTTAAATAAAAATTTACGATAACCTGGGTTGATCTTACTTCATACACAATTGTAACTTAATGTTACTTTCATCGGCTTTGTGTACCAATGTAGCATGTGTTAAGTTACGCTTACGCTTAGTTTCCTTCTTAGTCAAAATGTGACTTTTGAAAGCATGCTTTCGCTTGATCTTACCAGATCCAGTGATTTTGAATCTCTTCTTCGCACTGGATGTAGTCTTCATTTTTGGCATTGCACTAATTTAATGGGTTATTACTAGGATTAATTTATTTTTTCTTCTTTGGAGCTAACATCATAATCATCCGCTTACCTTCCATTTTGGGCATAGATTCCACAGATGCTATTTCTTCTAAAGCTTGAGCCAACTTTAAAAGCAATATTTGGCCTTTGTCCTTAAACAGAATAGATCTTCCTTTGAAAAACACATAAGCTTTTACTTTAGCGCCTTCTTCAATAAACTTTTCAGCGTGTTTTAGCTTAAAGTTATAATCGTGATCGTCTGTATTTGGACCAAAACGAATTTCTTTCACCACTACTTTAGTGGCTTTTGCCTTCATTTCCTTTTTCTTTTTCTTTTGCTCGTAAAGAAATTTCTTGTAGTCAATGATTTTACAAACCGGTGGGTCTGCATTTGGCGAAATTTCAACTAAATCAAGTTCTGCCTCTCTGGCCATCTCCAAGGCTCTGTCTAATGTATAAACACCTTGTTGAACTCCTTCACCAACAACTCTTACTTGTCTCGAAGTAATTTTGTCGTTGATTTTATGAGGGTCTTCATTTCTTCTAGTGAAACTACGTTGTGGTCTACCTCTGGCTATTGCTTGGTCCTCCTAAATTTTAATTTATACTTAATGTTTCGTCTATTTCTTTTTGTATAAAATGGATAAATTCCTCGATTTTCATGCTCCCTTTGTCACCTTCTCCATGTTTTCGAACGGAAACCGTACCATTTTCTATCTCTTTTTCACCAACAATCAACATGAATGGAACCTTAGATACTTCTGCATCTCGTATCTTTTTTCCTACTTTTTCATTTCGATTATCAACGAATCCGCGAATATCGGAATTATTTAAAACTTTTAAAACATCATCGCAATTTTCATTGTATTTCTCACTCAGTGGCAAAATTGCAATCTGATCTGGGGTTAACCAAAGTGGAAAATTCCCACCACAATGTTCTATTAAAACTGCAACAAATCGCTCTAGAGAACCAAAAGGAGCACGGTGAATCATAACAGGTCTGTGACGTTGGTCATCACTGCCTACATATTCTAGCTCAAAACGCTCAGGAAGGTTATAATCTACTTGAATAGTTCCTAATTGCCACTTTCTTCCTAAGGCATCTTTTACCATAAAATCGAGCTTAGGTCCGTAGAAAGCAGCTTCTCCATATTCAATAACTGTTTTTAGTTCTTTGCCTTTAACTGCATTTTTAATTGCATTTTCAGCCTTTTCCCAATTTTCATCACTTCCAATATACTTTTCTTTATTATCTGGGTCTCTTAAGGAAATTTGAGCTGTAAACTCCTCGAAGCTTAATGCCTTAAATACATAAAGCACTAAATCAATAACTTTCTTGAATTCCTCTTCAACTTGGTCAGGTGTGCAGAATAAGTGTGCATCGTCTTGAGTAAAACCTCTTACTCTGGTTAAGCCATGAAGTTCACCACTTTGTTCATAGCGATAAACTGTACCAAATTCTGCAAAACGTATAGGTAAATCACGGTAGGAACGAGGTTCTGCTTTGTATATCTCACAATGATGAGGACAGTTCATTGGTTTTAATAAAAACTCCTCATTTTCATTGGGTGTTTTAATAGGCTGAAAAGAATCTTCACCATACTTGGCATAATGTCCTGAAGTAACATACAGCTCTTTACTGCCAATATGAGGCGTAACAACCGGTAAGTATCCTGCTTCTTGTTGTGCTTTACGCATAAAGTTTTCTAGCCTTTCTCTTAACTGTGCTCCTTTAGGAAGCCATAATGGTAATCCTTGACCAACTCTTTGGCTAAACGTAAAAAGACCCAATTCTTTTCCTAGTTTTCGATGATCTCTTTCCTTTGCTTTTTCAAGCAATTCTATATATTCATCAAGTTCTTTCTTTTTAGGAAAGGCGGTACCATAAATTCGAGTTAATTGTTTGTTTTTTTCATCGCCACGCCAATAAGCTCCAGCTAGATTAAGCAATTTGATTGCTTTAATAAATCCAGTATTTGGAATATGAGGTCCACGACATAAATCTGTAAAATTACCTTGATGGTAAAACGTTATATCTCCATCGGCTAAATCTTGTAACAACTCTAATTTGTATGGATCTCCTTTTTCTTCAAAATAAGCAATCGCTTTTTCTTTCGAAACTTCTTCCCTTCGATAATCACTTTTTTGCTTCGCCAATTGACTCATTTTTTGTTCAATCTTTGGCAAATCTTCAGCTGTAATTACGCGATCACCACTATCTACATCATAATAAAAACCATTTTCTATGGGTGGACCAATACCAAGCTTAATGCCCGGGTATAATTCTTCTAAAGCTTCTGCCATTAAGTGTGCAGAAGAATGCCAAAAGGTTTCTTTTCCTTGATCATCATTCCAGGTAAGTAATTGAAGGGTAGAATTTGAAGTAATTGGACGAAATGCATCTTGTACTTGACCATTTACTTTGGCCGCAAGAACATTTCTTGCAAGTCCTTCACTTATTTCTCTGGCAACTTCTAGCGGAGTTACTTCCTTTTCATAATTCTTAATTGTTCCATCAGGAAGTGTTATAGCAATCATAGGGTTTAAAAAATTTTGGCAAAGATAATAGCTTGCCTAGGTTTATAAACAAAAAAAGAGCGTCAATTGACGCTCTTTTTTTAATATCAATTGAGTTTTTTTATCCGTTAACAATTTGGGTTCGTATCGTATTGATTTGATTCGATAATTCGGTTATTTCAGCTTCTGTTAATTCTACCTCTGAAATATCGGTATCTGTGCTTTCTAATGTTTTTACAGAATCAAAGCTATTAAAAGTCTCATGTAATTTGGTTAAACTATCTACTAGGTTAGCTAAATCTAAAGAAGAATCTTTTTGCGCTTTTAAAGCTTTAATAATGTCAGAGAGTATGGTCATTTGTTCAACTAAGCGCGCGGCTACTTTACCACCTTTTGCATTGCTATTTGCACCTAAATACATACCTTCAACCCAGGCAGAAGCAAAAAATACAGATTCTTTTGATTTTTCAGAATTCTCTGCCAAATATTCATCAGTACGTTGCTTGATCGTTGTCAAAATGGTTAGAATGGTATCTTGATTGTCAATGTTTTTTTCAAAGCTCTTGATTAATTCACCTGTACCAAAGATGCTTGGCATTCCAATTTCATCAGATAATTTCTTAACGGCATTCAGGTAATCTATGGAAGCTTGTTGTTCGTGATTTAAGACTACATAGGCCAAATCTGCTGAATAAACTCCAAAGTTTAAATACTTAGCCGTTTTGGTATTGTATTTTTCAAGGTTTTCAACTGGGTTTGTAATTCCACTCTTATACTCTAATCCTGCTCTATTAAACATGGCAGCAATTTGAATGGGTGATGGAAGCATAAAAGATAAATCTTCTTCCATCATTTCAGTTTCTTCTACTTGCGTTGTTTCTTTAATTTCTTCTTTTGCAGTTTCTTTTTTGGGAGCTTCTGCACAACTAACTAGAAAGATTGATGCGAGACCCAAGAATAATGCAGGTCTTAGTTTTATATTTTTCATATTTGGAAATGGTCTAAAATTGGATAATAATTATTCTTCGGTAGTAGTTTCTTCTTCTTTTGAGGTATCAATAAATGTTAGTTGATAACCCAAAACAAAAACTAAACAACCACTTTTTACTTCACCATCTGCTTTTGGAATTACATAATTCACATAATGTCTTTTCGATTTAGATGGTTCAAAAGAAATGATATCTCCTGTTGAATTTTCAGAAGTAAACAATGCGGTTCTACCTTCGTGATTTTTGTCTTTGTCGTAAATCTCAATAACCACATCTTTAGGTAAATCCTTTTTATTGAAAACCATCCGGTATTTTTCACCTTTAAATAAAGGGACTTCTATTTCTTTTCTTCGTACCGTATAATCATACTCTATGGTACTAATTTTAGATGTAGAATAGTAGAAGGGATTCAAATTACTAATACCTTCCTTTTTCAGCTCTTTAATATTACAGCTATTTTGATCTGAGATGGCGGCTGTAAAAATAAAGCTGAGGCATGTGATGGCAACCAGCGTAACTATTTTTTTCATGTATAGAAATGAATTGATTAGACTGCTAAGATAGGAAATGTTTTTATTGACCAAAGTGAAAAATCAATCGTTCAATTCAAATTTTACTTCGACCGTTTACTTCTTTGCATTTCATTTTCATTTTGTTTTTGTTCTTCTTTGAATAATTCAAACTTGCTTTTCAGAACTCTTGGAGGCCAATAATTATTTGAACGGTCTATATCAGCTGTTTCAAGATTTGGATCTAAATTAAAGTCAAGGACTTCTTTTGGCAAGAAAAACACTTTGGTCACTTTCTTTTGGTTAAATCTCCATATTTCGGCAGGAATATGTTCTTTTTGTTTGCTTCCGTCTTTAAAAGTAAACTCTATAATGATAGGCATAACCAAACCACCTGGTGATGAAAATTGAATTTCGTAGATATGTTTATTATTTCGGAGCATCGCCTTTTCATCTTCAGTAAGGTCTTCAATATATTCGGTGTATTCCTCACGATCTACTTTTAAAACTTGGTATGGATCATATTGATTATAGAAATCTTTGGTTGCAGGGTCTAGCTCTACAACCGTATTTTTTCGATTAGATTCATTTCTAATATCGCCAATAAACTCTTCTTTTTCGTCTCTTTTTTTATCCAATGGGAACTCTACATCTGGGTTTTTCGAGCTTAAATGCAAATACTTGACTTGGTCAATAGCCAGGTCTACATGGTCAGTTGTAAAAAACCAACCTCTCCAAAACCAATCTAAATCAGTTGCTGAAGCATCTTCCATAATTCGAAAGAAATCAGCAGGGGTAGGGTGTTTAAATTTCCAAGTTTGAGCATACATCTTAAAAGCATAATCAAAAAGCTCTCTACCCATAATCGTTTCCCTCAAAATATTCAATGCTGTAGCAGGTTTTCCATAGGCATTGTTGCCAAATTGAAAAATCGATTCCGAATTGGTCATAATTGGCGAAATTTTGTTTTTATCGCCTTTCATGTAGTCTACAATTTTATAGGCAGGACCTCTTCTTGATGGATAATCAACATCCCATTCTTTTTCGGCTAAATATTGGCAAAAAGTATTCAAACCTTCATCCATCCATGTCCATTGTCTTTCATCTGAGTTTACAATCATAGGAAAGAAGTTATGACCCACTTCATGAATGATAACAGAAATTACTCCATACTTTAATCGTTCTGTATAAGTTCCATCTTCTTCAGGACGTCCATAGTTGAAGCAAATCATAGGGTATTCCATTCCAATGCTAGCGGCATTAACGGAAATTGCAACAGGATAAGGATAATCAAAAGTGGTATTAGAATAACTTCTCAAAGTATGAGCAACTGCCTTGGTTGAGTATTGCTCCCAAAGTGGATTGCCTTCTTTTGGGAAATAAGACATCGCCATTACTGTTCGTTCGTCAAACTGAACTCCCATGGCATCCCACATAAATTTTCTTGAGGAAGCAAAACCAAAGTCTCGAACCATTTCTGCATGATAAATCCATGTTTTCTTGGTTTTTGCTTTTTTCTTTTCAGCACTTTTTGCCTCTTTAGGTGTTACGATAAATAAAGGCTTGTCTGATTTTTTTGCCTCCGCTAGTCGTTCAATTTGTGTTTCAGAAAGGACTTCTTTTTCATTTTGAAGGACTCCAGTAGATGCAACAATATGATCGCTTGGTGCTGTGATACTTACTTTGTAGTTCCCAAAAGGAAGGGTGAATTCTCCACGACCTAAAAACTGCTTGTTTTGCCAGCCTTCTACATCATTATAGACGGCCATTCTAGGGTAGAATTGAGCAATGGTATAAATGTAGTTGTCTTCCTCTTCAAAATGCTCATAGCCGGAGCGGCCTCCAATTTCCATTCTATTATTAATGTTATACCACCAGTTTATATTGAAGCTAAATTTTTCTCCCGGTTTTAAAGGTTCGTCTAGATGAATTCGCATCATGGTTTTGTTGAGCATCACATCTAGGTCATTTCCTTCAATGTCTTTTACAAAGTCAATTTTAAAACCACCGTCAAATTCATTGGTAAGCTTTTTAAGGTTCTTAAAAGAAATTTTGTCTCCAATTGAAGATTCATTGACTTTTTTGGTATCCGAGTCTTTAGCACGCATGTTTTGATCTAGCTGAACCCATAAGTAGGGAAGTATATCAGGAGAATTGTTATAATAAGTCACCGTTTCTTCGCCATAAATTCGTTGTTTTTCATCATCTAACTCTATGGTGATGTCGTAATCTGCTTGTTGCTGATAATAGGCATGTCCAGGCATTCCAGAGGCTGTACGATAAACATTTGGTGAAGGAAGTTCTTGTTTTAACTGGCGGAATTTATTGGTGTTTACATTTTGTCCGTATAGGAAAATGCAACTGCATGATAAACAAAGAAGTAAGAATTGTTTCATAAGATAAAGTGATATTAAGTACGAATTAGAATTCGCACCAAGTTTTAGTTTTCAAAAAGTTTAAGGTTGTTACTTGCTCTTGGTATTTATAATTGACTTGATTTTTTTGTTCCTCAAAAACATCCATCAAAAGTGTTTGCTTCAATTTATGACTTTGATTGGCTTTAAAATTTGGTACTTCAATGTAAAGCCACATGTAGTCTTGATCTACTTCCTTACCAAGAAATTCTAACTCCAAGCTCTTGTCATTTTCAATAATTTCAACATGTTTATAAAAATAACTTTTTAAGAGACTATCGGTCAATTCATGCTCTTGATTACTTCCTAAAAATAGCTTGTAGTCTACCTTTTCTTCGAGTGCTTTTTCAATATCATCTGTAAACAGTTTGACAATAATTTCTAAACTTTTTAGCTGTTCATTGTAATACATTTCAGTAATACTCATGTAAAATTTATGAGCGGAACAAAAAGTTGAACTAAGCAGCAGTAATACAAAAAGCATTGAACGCACCATAGAAAAAGAGGTAAATTTTGAGAGGCGAAAATTAATCGTTTTTTCACCGCTTATCAAAGAGAGTTGAAAGTCCACTTTTGATATGGTTAATTTCGTAGGTCAAAATTTCTATATAATGTTTCGAATTTCATTTACCCTTATTGCAACGTTTTTATTCTCTTTTTCTACCATTGCTCAAGATTGTTATTGGCAACAAGAGGTAGATTATAAAATGGAAATTGATGTTGATGTTGAGAAAAACCAATTCAGAGGTAATCAGAAGTTAACCTACGTAAATCATTCATCTGATACTTTACATCGTGTTTTCTATCATTTGTTTTTTAATGCCTTTCAGCCAAATAGTATGATGGACGTAAGAAGCAGAACCATTGAAGACCCAGACGGAAGAATTGGAAGCAGACTAGAAAGTTTAAAAGAAGATGAAATTGGTTATCAAAAGATAATTAGTCTAAGTCAAGATGGAAACAAACTAGAATACCATGTCAATGGAACCATTTTAGAGGTTCAGTTAGCAAAGCCCATTCTACCGAATTCACAAGCAATATTTGAGATGGATTTTGAAGCACAAGTACCAGTTCAAATTCGTCGTTCGGGAAGAGATAATAAAGAAGGAATTAGATACTCCATGACTCAGTGGTATCCAAAAATGGTAGAATACGATCATGAAGGTTGGCATGCGAATCCATATATAGGAAGAGAATTTCATGGGGTTTGGGGAAATTTTGAGGTTCAAATTACTATTGATAAAAGTTATAAAATCGCGGCAACTGGTGAATTAGAAAGTTCAGAAGAACTAAAAGGAAATGTGAAGAAATGGCAATTTAAAGCTGATAATACACATGATTTTGCTTGGGCTGCTGACCCTGACTATACTCATTTGGAAAGTGCTCTAGAAAATGGAACAAAACTTCATTTCTATTTTCAAAAAGATAGCACTACGAAATACTGGGACTCACTGCCAGAATATACCGTTCAGATTTTCAATATCATGAACCACTATTTTGGGGAGTATCCATATAGTCAATATACCGTTGCTCAAGGAGGTGATGGAGGGATGGAATATCCTATGATTACCTTAATCACTGGAAATCGATCAAAAGGGAGTTTGGTTGGTGTAACTGCCCATGAAGCCATTCATTCTTGGTATCAGCATCTATTAGCTACCAATGAGGCTCAATATCCTTGGATGGACGAAGGTTTTACTTCTTTCGCTACCGACTTTGTTATGGATTCCCTTTGGCCTTCATTTACTCCTTTTAAAAGAAGTTATCAATCTTATTTTAGTTTGATTGAGTCTGGAAAGCAAGAGCCATTAACTACACATGCAGATTGGTATCATACCAATAGGGCCTATGGCGTAGCTTCTTATTCAATGGGACTTATTTTTCTTCATCAACTCAGCTACATTGTTGGAAAACCAGTTTTTATGAAAGCCATGAAACGCTATTTTCATGAATGGAAATTTAAACATCCAACTCCAAACGATTTTATAAGAGTTGTAGAAAAAGAGAGTGGAATGGAATTAAGTTGGTACCTAGAGCAATGGATGGAAAGTACCAATACAATTGATTACGCTATAGATCAGGTTGTGGACTTGAAAGGCAAAACGAAAGTTACTCTAAATAAAATAGGTAGCATGCCTATGCCAGTGGACTTAAAAATAGAACTAAATGATGGTTCAATTCATTGGGTAAACATTCCATTGCGAATTATGCGAGGACAGAAGAGTCAAGATGAAGGAATGAAAGTTATTAAAACAGAAGCAGATTGGCCATGGACATTTCCAAAATATGAATTTAGTTTAGACATTTCTTTAAAAGACATTAAAGCTATTGAAATTGACCCTAGTGAACGGATGGCAGATACCAATAGAGATAATAATGTATATCCATTCCCTAAAGAAACGAACGTTACTTTTAAAAAGTAAGGGAGCGTCTATACAATCTTTCAAAAGTATTTTAACTAGCTTTAGATAAGAAGCGATTTCCCTTTTTATATAGATGCTTGTAATAGTAGTATCTCAGTTGATAGTTAATCCATTTTTTATGGCATAACTGATTTGAATTAAAATAGAATATATACTTTTGCAATTCAGTTGCAATAAAAATGATAAACTGAATTCATAATCGTTTAAAAGTATTTCTATTTAGGTCAATTGAATTATTCTAAATCAATCATATATTTCTTATTGTTATTTGCAGTTGGCGCTAGTTCAATAGAAGGATTTTCTCAAAGTGATAGTTGCAATTATTCAATTAATGGAACTGTGCTAGATGTAGAGACTAACGAAGCGATTCCTTTTGCTAATATTAAAGTAAAAGGAATTAATAAGTTTACCTCATCCAATATAGATGGATATTTTAAGCTTGAAGGCCTCTGTTCAGATCAAGTTGATTTAATCATATCCTGCGTTGGGTTTAGCGACTCTATTTGTACTCATCATCATCAGCATGGTAAAGCACCTCATTTTTATTTGAGTAGGAGTGTGCAAAATTTAGATGAAGTTTTAATAGAAGTAGAAAAGAATAAAGAAAGAGGAACTGAATCTATGGCTCAAAGTACCATTAAACGTGCTGAAATTGCCACGATACCAAGTCAATCTTTAGCTTCAACAATATCAAATGTAGAAGGTGTTAGTTTTACATCAACTGGTTCAAATGTTCAATTGCCAATCATTCATGGTTTATATGGCAACCGGATATTAATTGTAAATAATGGCTTAAAGCATAGTTTTCAAAATTGGAGTAGAGATCATGCACCTGAAATAGATGTTTCTTCAGCCAATTCAATTACGGTAATAAAAGGTGCAGCTGGTGTGCAATTTGGTCCTGAAGCATTGGGTGGGGCTATTATTGTAGAATCAAATCCACTCTATTTAAATAATCCGCTTGAAATTAATGCAGGTGGAGCTTATCAAACAAATGGAAAAGGATATTCTGGAAACTTCTCAATAGCTGAAGGCTTTAAAAAGTGGAGCTATTTTGCTGCTGCCAATTACACTAAAATTGGCGATAGAACTACAGCCGATTATGTGCTTACCAATTCTGGTAAAGAAGAAAATTCTTTTAATGGTGGTTTGAGGTATCATCAGGAACACTTTGATGTTAAGTTGTATTACAGTTATATCGATCAAAATTTGGCTTTCCTTCGTTCCTCAGTGGCTGAAAGTGGAAGCTCATTTATTCGAGCAATTAATGCAGACAAACCTGTAATTATTAATCCGTTTTCGTATGAAATTAATGAGCCTAATCAACTTACCGAACATCATTTGGGGAAGGTTGAAATAGATTGGAGGTATTCAGATGAAGCTAGCTTGACATTTAGAGCGGGCAGGCAAATTAACTATCGACAAGAATATGATGTTAGAAGAAATGCAGATAAACCAATCATTGATTTAGATTTAATTACAGCTGACTACCAAGTAGAGTGGAAGCATCCACATTGGCATCACTTAGATGGTATTGTTGGTGTTCAGTTCTTTAAACAAGAAAATTTAAATAATCCAGGAACTGGTACTACCGCATTTATTCCAAATTATGTGACGGAAAGACTAAGTGCATTTGTGGTAGAAAGCAAAACAATTGAAAAAAACACTTTTGAGCTAGGGCTAAGAATTGATTTTGAAGATGATTTTATAGCTGGAAGAGAAACTAGTCAAGCATTATTTATAGATGACTTTAGTTTTACGAATATCACTTCATCTGTTGGGTTTATTCGAAATTTCTCAGAGAAAACTTCATTTCGTGTCAATTTAGGAACAGCTTGGCGTTCACCTAATATGGCTGAGTTGTATAGCTTTGGTCAACATGGGTTTAAAACCAATTTTGGTCTATTAAGATACTATTACAACCAAAACGGAGACTTAAGAACAAATCGTGTTCTTGAGTTTAATGAAAGTGATGTTCAAGCAGAAAATGGATATAAATTAATCAGTGAATTAGAACTTAAAGAAGAAAATAGTAGGCATGTATTTACGGCATATTCTCATCTAATTCAAAATTTTATTTACACTCGCCCTTATGCAGTAATTGGTACTATTAGAGGTCCTATGCCAGTTTTTATCTTTGATCAAGCTGATGCTTTTTTTGTTGGATTCGATTACAGTTGGAAAAGAAAATGGACTGAAGCCGTAAGTGGGAAATTGGGGGTTAGTTACTTATATTCTAGAAATATTGAAGACGAGGAAGCGCTAATTAATCAAACTCCCATTCAGCTACAATATGATTTAAGCTGGGAAAGTAAAAAGCTATGGAAATTTGATGCATCTACTTTTAGTATTCGACCATCTTATACTTTTCAGCAGTTTCAGGCACCTCGAACAGTTTCACCAGAAAGTCTGATTGAGCGCACGGAAATAATTACTAACGATAGTGAAATCTTTGATTTTATGGATGCACCAGATGCCTACTTTCTTTTGAATTTGTCTTGGCAATTTAAGTGGAAGCAAATACATGGAGGAATAACAATCGAAAACCTGTTTAATCAAGCTTACCGTGATTACTTAAATGAAATGAGATATTTCGCTGATGAAGTAGGAAGGAACATCATTTTAAATATCAGCTATCGGTTTAACGCTAAAAACACACACAAGTAAATCAATTATAGTTCACTAAATTAAAACATATGACAATGAACACATTTGACAAATTTAAAAAGTATAGCATGATTGCTATTTTATTCACCGGAGTTGCTTTAACAGCTTGTTCAGACGACGATGATGATGATAATGTAACCCCCGTAACAAATCCACCAGTTGAGAACGAAGAAGAAGTAATTACTGACGTAAAGCTGGTTTTCACAAACGTTAATGACACGATGGATGTGGTTGAAGCACGTGCTCAAGACCCGGATGGTGAAGGTGTGCAAGAATTGCAAGTTTTAGATACTATCCGTCTAGACATTAGCAAAACCTATGAATTAACCTATGAGATTTTCAATAACCTTGAGACTCCAGGTGAAGATATTGGAGATGAAATTGCAGAAGAAGATGATGAACACCAATTCTTTTATGGATTCACCAACAACGCATTTCTAAATCCATTAGGAGATGGAAATATTGATACAGCATCTGACCCAATAAATTATGAAGACGAAGATTCTGACACCCAAGATGGTTCAGGTAATCCAGTTGGTTTAGTAACAAGATGGACAACATCTGCTTTGGCGACTTCAAATGGGTCTTTTAGAGTAGTGCTTAATCACTTACCGGATATTAAATCAAGTACATCTTCTGTAAACGATGGTGACTCTGATATTGACATAGAATTTGTTTTGGAAATCAATTAAACCATTGATTTTCTGAATGAAGTATACTAAACCAACAATTGTTTTAGTTATAAACCCTCAAATCTCGATTTGAGGGTTTTTTAATTCATAAGCTCAGGCTTATATTTGTTGGTTTTACTTAATTTACTATGATGAAATTTTTGAAATATCTTGTACCTGTGTTGGTAATATCAATGCTTTTCATAAGCTGTAAGGACGACGATGATAAAGACGATGAGTTTCCACCTCTTGATCGGGGGAATATTGAAGCAGATGCTTTTCAAATGTATTTGACAGACATTAATACTCATGAGAGAGATACCGTTGGTTTTGGTTATAAAAGCACCAATGGAAATACGAATGTTGATACCATTTATTGGAAAACCACTGTTAATGCTTTGAGGAAATATGATGTGGAAATTCGCTTTTTTAAAAATGGTACAGATGTGACAGCACAAATAAGAAATATTGATACAAAATATATTAACTGCTATAGAGAGTTTAATACCAATGACCTGAGATTAGAAGAACGTGACTTGGATGCAAATTCAGATATATTAGGTTTACAAACAAGATGGGCATCAGATATTAATTTCAGTACCGATGGAAAAGGAGTAATTAAAATTACCCTTAATTATCAAGCACAAGAGAAAACAAATCTATGTGATTCAGGAATTCGGATTTTTGAAGCCACTGTCCCATATGTTATAATTCGATAAATGTTTATTTGTTATGAAAAGAAATTCAATAGTTTCAATTTTACTTATGACATTATTCCTTTTAAGTATTAGTGTTATTTCAGAATCTTGTGGAAGTAGTAAGGGAACTTCCAAGGTTAAATCTGGAAGCGGCATGGGAAACCATAAACATAAAAATAAACACGTATGGGGTAAGTAACCTCATACGTGTTTGTTTGCTTTACTGAACTATAAATTTTGTTGGTGCGTATCTTTTCGTATCATCAACTATTTTTAAGAAATAAATTCCTGCATTTAGCGATGATGGGATATCAATGATTTGACCATTTAATGTTGGCTTTAAAACTTCTCTTCCATTTAGGTCGAAAATAATGAGTGTAACATCTCTTTCAATCTTTCCTTTAACTAATAATTGGTTTCCCGATTGAACTGGATTAGGAAATAATTCAAGTTTCTCTAATCGTTTATTTTCTTGAATAGAACTTACACCACTTAAACAAAAACTATAAGTTTTTTGACCTGTAGTAAAGTTGTTCTCAAAAATTAAAGTGTCTCCAATAGAGTTAGTTACAAGCAAATACCCATTTCCAAAAGTTCCATTGAAGCCATCGTTGAATGCATCATTAAGCTCAAAAGTAAAACAGCTATCATATAAGCATACTGATTGATTATATAATACTCCACCATTAACGTCTTGATATAACGGACTTTTTATAGAAAAAAAGTTATGGTTGTTTGGTTTGATTAACCAAGATGTTTCTGAGCCATAATCATCTGTTTTTAAGGCTACATTAACAAAATCATTAACCTTATTTACATAAAACTCTTGCTCAAGAGTATCGTTAAAATAATATTGATCAGGATTTGGTCCGATTGAGTCAACATAAATACTTAATTGATTAATCCCATTCCCATATTGTAAGTTAGGAATTGCAATTTCAACAATATCATGTCTATTTAAGTTTCCATTGAAAACTAGTGGACTTTGAAACATTCCATTCAAGACTACTTGCATTTTTATATACTGAACAGATGAATCACCTTTGTTTTTTAAAATAAGCTTTGGAACTTGGGCAGTATCACAACTGTAATTAGAAAGGTGATAAAGATGAATTAATTCGATATCGTAAGCATGGTTAGCACTTGCGGGGTCAAAACCATTCATAACTTGGGTACCGGTATTATTTGGATCAAGCCATGGTTGAAGTTGATTGCTATTTCCAGAAATAGCGTTCCATGATGTAGAAAATTTCCCATAATAGTCTTGAAGATTATCGGTACAAGAAGCATCACCACCATGAAGTTGTCCTACTATACGTTGATACTGATTAAACAAAGAAGAACCTGAACTACCTACTTCAGTAGTCCCTTCATCCCAATTTGATACTTGCCAATGAGTAGTTCCGGAAGAGTAGTAGCCACTGTTTGTTACTGAGTCGTAATCGTGACTTATTTTCTTTACATCACCTGAGGGGTGGTGAATCCCTGTAGACCGTTGAGAAGAAATATCGCGATTATCCCATCCTGCATAATAAACGTGAAAAGAAGCTGGAGGGGTACTGCTTAATTCAAATAGTGTGAAATCTGAATTTCCATGACTTGCTCTTAAAGTTGCACCACTAATTGAATTTGATAAACTTCCATCGGTCGGATTTTTACAATTAGGACTCTCATAATTAAACACAAAAATGGAATTTGTTTGCAGTCCACAATGATTAGCTGTTAAAACAAAAGGTTTACCATCTTCAAGTACGTTATTCACTAAAGCTCCGCTACACCATCTCGTATTGTTTGCTCTTAGGATAAGAACAACAGAGCGCTTTATATCATTCCATCTTTCACCTTTTTCACAGTTTATATCAAGATTGCAATTCCCTGAGCTACCAAAAGATTTAGATGCTTTTTCAAAAATATTTCGATAGCCATATACCACTTGACTGATTGTAATAATATTTTGAGAAACTTCTTGGGTAGGAACAGTTAGTTCTAGGGTTAATTCATCACCTTTTAGCGGTCGAATCGCAAATTTTCCATCTGTTTTATTGTTTCTTGAGGTCAGCGCGCCTAAAACATCATTATAATTGTTGGTAAAAGCAAAAAGCTTGGCATTTTCACTCAATTCAAATTGATCAAAGTTTAAGTTAAGTGAAATAGCATCAGGAACTTTAATGGTAAGCTTCCAGATACTTACCGAACCTTCTTGAATCCATACACCCGAGTTTGTTAAGTTGTAATCAACATCTATGGCTTTCCCAAACCTCCAAGGAATATCTTTATGCTGATCTTCTATTTGGTCCTCTTTTCGGATTTGTTCCAAGTTGGGCTTCTCAATTTGAACAGTAAAGGTGTTTGATTGTCCTGCTAATTTTGCCGATTTGCTAAAAAAAGAAGGAGGATATTCTCCAGTTTGAATTTGTCCTAAAACATGGAATAAACAACTAAAAAGAAACGATAAAGTAAATGTGTATTTTAGAAATGGTTTCATAATCATTTAATATTTTTAATAAAATTACTCAATCCATTGAAAATAGTAGAAGTCAATAATTTTAAGTTCATTGGCACAAATGGTCGCCATACCTTGATAGACGTACTCTATCCAGAAAAAGTTGAAAACATACCTTTAATCATTTTTGCACATGGATTCAAAGGATTTAAAGATTGGGGACATTTTCCACTAATAGCCAGAAAGTTTGCCGAATCAGGATTTGCCATCTTAAAATTTAACTTCAGTCATAATGGAGGAACTATAGAACAGCCTATTGATTTTCCAGATTTAGAGGCATTTTCAAAAAACAATTATATTAAAGAACAACAAGATTTAAGTTTAATTCTTGATTGGGTAAGTAAAGGGCAAAACTTACCAATTAGCAATTGGAATCGAAATAATATTTATTTGATTGGCCATAGTAGGGGTGGAAGCATGGTTACTTTAAAAGCTACGCATGACAAAAGGGTGAAAAAGGTAGTTAGTTGGGCTGCAGTTTCTAATTTATTCGACAGATTGCCAAGTCAAGAAGAAATTCGAAAATGGAAAGAAAAAGGAGTACGCTATATAGCAAACACTCGTACAAATCAACAAATGCCCATGAAATTCCAATTTGTGGAGACGCTTTTTAAGTATAAAGATGAATTAAACATTGAAGCTGCATGTAAACATTCAACTATTCCTCAACTAATTATACATGGCTCTAATGATGAAGCAGTCCCTGTTCAAATGGCTTATGATTTGAAAGAATGGAATCCTCAAGCTAAGCTTAAGATAATTGATGGAGCAGGGCATACTTTTGGTGGAAAGCACCCTTGGAATAAAAGTAAGCTTCCAAAACATACCCTTGAACTATTAAATGAAACGATAACATTCTTAAAGCGAGACTAAAACTTTAATCGTGGGGAAGGGGCATTTGAAATGTCTGAAAAATGATTTGACTCATACAGAAAGTGCCCGGCAATAGCAATCATGGCTGCATTGTCTGTGCAATATTCAAATTTTGGAATATGCGCATTCCAACCTTTATTTTCCATTTGCAACAGTCGGTTTCTTAAACCGGAATTGGCAGAAACTCCGCCTGCTATGGCTACTTCTTTGATGTTGTATTTAAGAACCGCTTTTTCGAGTTTAATCATTAAGGCATCAATAATGCATTTTTGAATGGAAGCACATAAATCGTTCAGGTTTTCTTGGATGAAGTCTTTATTTTTTTCAACTTCTGCTCTTAAGTAATATAATATCCCAGTTTTTAAACCACTAAAACTAAAGTCAAAGTTGTCCATTTCACCCACTTTGAAAAAGTATTTAGACTCATCTCCGTTTTTAGCATATTTGTCAATAAGCGGTCCACCTGGGTACGGAAGGCCCATCATTTTGGCAGATTTGTCGAAAGCTTCTCCAGCTGCATCATCTAATGTTTGACCTAAAACTTTCATTTCCAAAGCCGATTCTACCAAAACAATTTGTGTGTGTCCACCACTAACCGTTAAACACAAAAAGGGAAAAGCAGGAGTACTTGCATTGTCTTTTATGAAATGGGCCAATATATGCGCTTTCATATGATTGACTTCCAATAGTGGTTTGTTTAAACCCAAAGCCAATCCTTTTGCAAAAGAGCTGCCTACCAATAAGGAACCCAACAAACCTGGTCCTCGTGTATAAGCTATGGCATCGACTTCATTTAAAGTGATATTGGCTTTATTTAAAGCCTGAGCCACAACAGGAATAATGTTTTTTTGATGCTCTCTTGAAGCGAGTTCAGGTACTACACCTCCATAATTAGCATGAATTTCCTGATTGGCGATTAAATTGGACTGAATTTCTTGGTCAATCAAAATGGCTGCCGAGGTTTCGTCACAAGATGATTCTATACCGAGTATGCAAATCTTATTATTCAAAATGTAATTTTGTAGAACTTTGAAAAAGTTGCAAAATTAAGACTATCAGAAAGAGCCTAAAACTATTACGAAACATTGTGCTGTTATTACTATTGATACTTCTCAGTATTTGGGGGGCTTTTCAATTGGAGTCTGTACAAACCTATTTTGCAAAAAAGGCAGTGCAATATCTTGAAAAAGAGCTTGATACAAGGATTGAACTAGAGCGACTAAAAGTGGAATTCTTTAATACATTGGTCTTAGAAGAGCTTTACATCGAAGACCAAAAAGCAGATACACTTGCTTATTTACAAAAATTAGAGCTCGATATTTACTTGATTAATCGGTCGCAAAAATCAGTCGATTTGTCTGTTTTTCTTTATAAACCAGTTTTTAAAATCAAAAAAGAAGCGAACGATGAGACTTACAACTTAGACTTTTTGTTAAATTACTTTAATTCTGAGGACTCACAAAGTAGCGAATCATGGACTATAACTTTAAATCAAGTGCAAGTTTTTGAAGGCGCTTTTTCCATGCATAATTTTCACTATCCCGACACTTCTTATGGAATTAATTACAATCATATTGATGTTTCAAAATTGAACCTTCAGGCAGAGTCAGTGGAAATTGATGGGATGAATATTGAAGCTCAAGTAGATTCTTTGAATCTTATTGAATCTTGCGGATTCACATTGAGCAATTTGAATACTGATTTTAAAATGTCTGAAGAAGTTTTGGAGTTTAGTGACTTGGCATTACACACCCCCGAAACAGATTTGTTTGGTTATTTAAAGCTGACTGCCAATTCATTTGAAGATTATAGTGAGTTTGTAGAATTGGTGCACCTTTCTGCAGATTTTAAAAAGACGCAACTTCAAACAAAAGACCTCAGTTATTTTGTTCCTTCCTTGCAACACTTAAATGAAGAAGTAAAGCTAGAGGGAAAGCTTAGAGGAACAGTTTCTAATCTAGAAGCAGAAAATGTTTTATTGGAATTAAATTCTCAAACGTATTTAAATGGAGACTTTAAAGTTAGGGGGCTTCCAGATATAAAGGAAACCTTCATTTATTTGAATGTCAATGAGTTTGCAACCACAGCAAAAGGGCTTAGAGCCTTGCCTTTTCCGCCATTCGATAAAAATAGAAGTTTAGATATACCAGATAATGTTGATCAATTAGGGATTATTAGCTTTAGTGGAAACTTTACCGGTTATTATTATGATTTTGTAGCCTATGGTAATTTTAATACTCAGCTTGGGAGTATTTCAACAGATTTAGCACTAACAGAAAATGATAATGGTGATTTTGCATACAATGGAAAAGTAAGTTCAAAATCGTTTGATTTTGGTGCATTTTTTCAGCATGAAGCTTTAGGAAGTTTGGGGCTAAATGTAGACTTAAATGGGGAAGGTCTTGAAAAGGAGACCATTAATGCAAAGGCTAAAGGAAAAATTTCAAAACTTCAGTATGCAAACTACACTTATAGCGATGTAAATATTGATGGCTCCTTTACCAATCAGACTTTTAAGGGAAAGCTCAATATGAATGACTCAAATTTAGTGATGGCTTTTGATGGGGAATTAACCAATAAAAATGAAGTAACCAAAGCCGATTTTGAGCTAGCTGTAGCAAAGTGCAATTTGGTAAAATTAGGATTGGTAAAAAGAGAAGATAGCCTTACAACTATTGCATTTCAGGCAGATATGGATCTGCAGTATGAAGGCATTGATAATTTTAAAGGAAGTGTTCAATTAGATAGCATTTCTTATCAAGACCAAAATTATACTCTCGCTAATAAAGAGTTAAAGCTAACCGCATTAAATAGTGGATCTAAAAGAGTAATTGGCTTATCGTCTAGTTTTTTAAATGCGGAATTAAGAGGAAAGATTTCTTTTGAAAATTTTCAAGAAGATTTAAAAAGTTATGTTGCACATTATATACCTGATGTTGAAACAAATAATGTGGATCAATCCTCTCAAGATTTTGAATTTGAAGCAAAAGTTAAAAATGCACAAACTATAGCCGACATTTTAGTGCCGGGATTAGTCTTAGATACTGGAATTCAAATAAATGCAAGAATGAATTCGGCATCTCAACTAGCTTATTTAAAAATGCAAGGAAACCATTTGGCATATAATGGTCAAAAGCTAGATGAATTTAACTTTGAAATAGAAGGTGACTTTGATAGCTTGAAACAGCGTTTGAAAGCAAATCGAATGACCGTAGGAGAGGTGAATTATTTGGATACAACCACTCTTTATTCAAGTATTTATCAAGGTAAAATGATTAATCAACTTCATTGGCACTCCACTTCTGAAATCTTAGGTGAGGGAAAGTTAGATTTAAACACTCAAATAAAGAGCTTTGATGAAGCAGAAGTGCACTTTGATGAGAGTTACCTAAGCATAAAAGACTCAATTTGGGATTTCAGTGACAATAATTTAATTCACATTCATCAGGATACCATACGTTTTTCTGATTTTGAAATTTCTAATCAAATTCAATCAGTTAAAGTACAAGGAGCTTTGTCGCCAGATGAAAACGATTCTTTACGAATAGAATTAAATCAGCTTAAACTGCAATATGTTTCGCTAATGCTACCTGAAGATGTAGCTAAAATGAAAGGGGTTGCAAAGGGGAATATATACATCAAAAATGCCTATAAAGACCTTTTTCTATTTTCGAATCTAACCATTTCAGATTTTGAATTGAATAAAGTTCCCATAGGAAATACGGCTTTCAAAAGTATTTGGAGCCCTAAAAAAGAAGCACTTGAAATTGATGGATATTTTGGAAAAGGAGCTAATGAAAAGTTAGCCGTTAAAGGAAACTACTATCCGAAAAGACAAAGCAATAGCTTGGATGTGAATTTACATATGAACCAATTCCCAATTGCAGTCTTACAGCCTTATTTGATTGACTATTTAAGTAATCTAGAAGGAGTAATAGAAGGAGATATTGCCGTAACAGGCGAGCCAAGTCAACCATTGTTAGAAGGTGACTTGCAGATGCAGAATACTGGAATAACAGTGAATTATTTAAATACTCACTATGTTATTAATGATAAGGTTAAAATTCGACCTGATTTTATTGGTTTCGATTTGATAAAAATCACGGATAAGAATGGAAAAGATGCAATTGCTACTGGAACTATTTTTCACAATAATTACAGTGATTTTAATTTAGATGTAGGTTTAGAGTTTGAAAATTTTACAGCTCTAAATACCCAATCAAAAGATAATGAGCTTTTTTATGGAAGCGCTGTTAGTAGCGGAACTGCAAACATTAGTGGCTTTGCAGATCAATTGATCATAAACATAAATGCTACTGCAGAAAAAGGTACTGAGTTTAATATTCCTTTGGCAGATGGAGTAGATGTAGCTTCATCGGAATTTTTAGTTTTTACCAATAGCCCGAAGGAAGAGGAGAAATTAAAAGGCGAAGTGGATTTATCAGGGATTCAAATGAATTTTGAATTAGATATTAAGGAAGAGGCTATTGTAAGAATCATATTCGATGAACAGATTGGAGATGTGCTTGAAGCGCAGGGAATAGGGAACTTGCAGTTGGAAATCAATACTTTAGGTAGTTTTAGTATTTATGGGCAATATGCGATAGAGCAAGGTGAATATTTATTTACCTTGAAAAATGTAATCAGTAAGAAGTTTAAATTAGCGAAGGGTAGTTTAATTTCATGGAGTGGAGACCCCTATCGCGCCAAAATTGATATGAATGCTATTTACAGCTTAAGAGCTCCCTTGGCTGACTTAATGCCTGAAGATACCGTTTCTACATTTAAGCGTAGATCACCTGTTGAGTTAGAGCTTCACATGACCAATTATCTTCTTTCTCCAGATGTTAGTTTTGATATTGAATTACCCAATGCCGATGAATCTGTTAAACAACGTTTACGTAGTATTTTATATGTCAATCAAAATGATGTGAATGAGCAAGAAATGAACCAGCAAGTATTTGGATTGCTCTTCTTAAATCGATTTGTACCTCCTTCTAGCAGTTCAGGTGGTTCTGCCACTACCGGTGCAACTGGTATTAATAATGGTTATGAAATGCTTTCCAATCAAATGAGTAATTGGCTTTCTCGAATTAGTGATCAATTTGATGTAGGTGTGAATTACCGACAAGGAAATCAATATACCAGCGATGAGTTTGATTTTTCATTATCTACAGAGCTATTTTCAGATCGATTGGTGTTGGATGGTAATTTGGGGTATTCAAACAACAATCAGATTGCCGACAATAATCAAGCTAATTTTGTAGGAGAGTTTACGGTTGAATACAAGCTTAGCAAAGATGGTAGATTAAGAGTAAGTGGATTTAATCGCTCAGTCAATAACAACTTATTGCAAACAGTTAGCCCATACACCCAAGGAGTTGGTCTTTTTTATAGGGAAGAGTTTGATACCTTCAATGAGTTATGGCGACGCTATTTTGGAAAAGATAGCAAAGCAACTAAAGAAGAGGATTAATGCCTGCACTTTCGGTAGTTATTCCTACATTAAATGAGGAGGAGTTTTTACCTAAACTTCTGCAACAGTTACAAAAATGGAATATTGATATTGAAATTCTCATAGTTGATGGCGGGAGTTGTGATACTACCGTTTCTATTGCCAAAGAATTTGGAGCAAATGTCATTACTGCTTCAAAGGGTAGGGCCTTACAAATGAATTTAGCGGCCCAAAAAGCGAAATCCCCTTATCTGTTTTTTATTCATGCTGATACCCAACTTAGTAAAAACGTGGAAGCTAAAGTTTTACGGTTTATACAATCAAAAAATGCGGCCGCTAACTTTAAATTAAAGTTTGATGACGAACATTGGTGGTTAGCTTTGCAAGCCTTTTTTAGCCGATTTCGTAGTCTTATTTTTCAATTCGGTGACCAAGGCTTGCTTGTCAAGGCCACATTATTTCACAAGCTAGGTGGCTTTAACGAAAAGATGATTTTATTAGAAGATCAAGATTTTATACGCAGAATTCGAAAAGTTTCTAAAATAAAAAAATTAGATGCATTCTTAATCACATCTGCCCGTAAATACTTAAAACATGGACGCTTTAAGTTGCAATTTTTGTATTACAAACTGTATTTTCTTTATCGATTGGGATATTCTCAAGAGGTACTTCAACAAATACTAGAATCAGCCTTGTCTGAATCGGATAAAGCCCAATAAATGACAAATCCATAGTCCTCCATAAACGGCTAAAAAGTAAGCAGTTGAGGAAAAGAGTAATTCTAAAACAGCTAAAGAATTGAAGTTCACAAATTCATTCGAGAGTAGCGCCAAGGTAAATAGTAACAAACAAATGAAGAATGCACTTATGCGTTTCCAATAAATAACATGAAACACCGGAAAATTTCGCAGAAGAATAATGAGAATAGAAGCCAAATTGGATCCAATTAAACTAGCGGCAATCCATATTGGAAGAACGCTTGCAAATGGGAGCATAATTCCAGGGATCCATAATATACTTAAGCTTTTATAATCATGTGTGCGCTTTTCTAAATAGTTACTTTTTCTAGTTAATAATATCAAGAAAAAGCTTATCAAACTACCCAGAGCAAAGCCTGCCAACACATCTCCTAAAAAGTGATTGCCTAAATACATTCTAGAAATAGCAGTGAGCACAATCATACAAATACCTAAAGTTTTAATCCATCTTTTTCGAAATAAAAACATGAGGCTTAGCCAAAAGGCTGTTTGCACGGATGTGTGACCTGAAGGAAAACCATAACGAACAAATGTATCGTTTCGGGTTTGTACAAGTAATTCTTCACTAAAAATTTCCCAGAATGCAGTAGGTTTTATATCTGATAAATCTGCATCTGTAGGGTCGTAATGACTAACAATGCTTGGATCTACGTCGGTTGGTCTAGGAAAGTCAATTTGTTCTTTTAAGAAAAATGTAAAGAGGGCTGTCCAACCAACTATGTTTATTAACACCAAGCCTCTTTTAAAGCTGATTCCATAAAGCAAAATCAAAGAAATCAACATAATTATTGGGGCTATTCCAAGAAAGGAGATAAGCTCCATTAAAAAATCTAATACTGGATTGCTTAAACGTTGTAAGGCTTGTATTGGGCTTGTTGTAAACATGACTAACTGAGGTAAAAGCTCACAATAACAAAGATAGAAAAGATAACACTAGCCACTCCATTAGTGGTGAAGAAGGCGAGGTTTACTTTCGATAAGTCATTGTGCTTCACCAAAGTATGTTGATAGGCTAAAAGAGTTATAAAGAGGATACTTCCGGTCCAAAAAATCCAATTTCCTTTGGCTTGAAGGGTAGCCCAAAGAATAAACATGGCACTTAGTAAGTGAAAAAAAGTAGACAAATACAGTGCTCCTTTTGCACCAAGCAATACAGGAATTGAGTGTAAACTCATTTTACGGTCAAATCCTTCATCTTGAAGCGCATAAATCATGTCAAAGCCAGAAACCCAAAAGAAAACTGCAAATGAAAAATACAAAGGCAACCAAGCAAAGCTACCTACTACCGCTAAATAAGCTCCAATGGGTGCTAAGGATAAGCCTAATCCTAAGATAAGGTGACAAAGTGAAGTAAATCGCTTGGTGTAGCTATAGCCCAAAATAACTATAAGAGCAATAGGAGAGAGGTAAAAACAAATGGAGTTGATAAAATAAGTCGTCAAGACAAATAAAAGGGCATTTACAATCACAAAAATCAAAGCAGACTTTGGACGAATTGCACCTCTAGGTATTTCCCGAACTTCCGCTGTTCTTTCATTGGCTTTGTCAATATCTCGGTCAATGTATCGATTAAAGGCCATTGCCGCACTACGGGCGAATACCATACACAAGATAACTTTCACCAATAGCAACCAATCAAATGAATAAATCGAAAACTCGATGGCGAGAAAGTAGCCAATTAGTGCAAAGGGTAAAGCAAACAAAGTGTGGCTAAACTTTACCAAGGAAAAGAAATTGGAAATGGATGAATTCTTCATAGAAAAAGAAAAGACCGTTCTAAATTAAAGAACGGCCTTTTGAATACTTTGTTTTTACATTATAAGTGAATCACTTCATCGTAAGCAGCGGCTGTTGCTTCCATTACCGCTTCACTCATTGTTGGGTGAGGGTGAACCGCTTTTAACAATTCATGACCAGTTGTTTCAAGTTTGCGAGCTGCTACAATTTCAGCAATCATTTCAGTTACATTTGCGCCAATCATGTGAGCGCCGAGTAACTCTCCATATTTAGCATCGTAAATAACTTTAACGAAACCATCTTTATGTCCTGCTGCACTTGCTTTACCTGATGCTGAAAACGGGAACTTACCCACTTTAATCTCATGTCCTGCATCTTTGGCTGCCTTTTCAGTAAACCCAACAGAAGCAATTTCAGGTGAGCAATACGTACATCCAGGAATGTTGTTGTAGTCCAATGCTTGTGGATTCTCTCCAGCAATTTTCTCAACACAAATAATTCCTTCAGCAGAAGCAACGTGCGCCAACGCTTGACCAGGTACACAATCACCAATGGCGTAATAGCCATCCATATTAGTTTTGTAAAAGTCATCGACCATGATTTTACCTTTATCGGTAGCAATGCCAACGTCTTCTAATCCAATGTTTTCAATGTTTGCTACAACGCCAACAGCAGAAAGTACAACATCACAATCCAATGTTTCTTCGCCTTTCTTGGTTTTAACTTTTACTTTACATCCGCTTCCTTTGGTATCTACCTCGGTTACTTCAGCTTCCGTCATTATTTTAATGCCATTTTTCTTAAAGCTTCTTCCCAATTGTTTAGAAACTTCTTCATCTTCAACTGGTACAATGTTTGGCATGTATTCTACAATAGTTACCTCTACACCAATAGCGTTGTAGAAATAAGCAAACTCAACACCAATAGCACCAGAGCCAACCACAACCATTTTCTTTGGCATTTTTTCCAAAGTCATGGCTTCACGGTAGCCAATAATTTTCTTACCATCTTGTGGAAGGTTTGGTAATACTCTAGAGCGTCCACCAGTTGCAATGATGATGTTTTTACCAGCTACTTCTTTGGTTTTACCATCGGCATCTGTTACTTCAATTTTCTTTCCTGGCTTTACTTTACCAGTCCCCATGATTACGTCAATTTTATTTTTCTTCATTAAAAATTGAACGCCTTTACTCATGCCATCTGCAACTTTTCTACTTCGCTTTACCATGCCATCAAAGTTTACACTGCTGTCTTTTACTTCAATACCATAATCTTGCGCATGCTGAATGTATTCAAATACGTTTGCACTTTTCAATAAAGCTTTGGTAGGAATACAGCCCCAGTTTAAGCAAACACCGCCTAATGATTCTTTTTCTACCACTGCAGTTTTCAATCCTAATTGAGCCGAACGAATGGCAGCTACGTAGCCACCTGGTCCACTTCCTAGTACAATTACATCGTAATCCATGTAGTTTATTTTATGTGATTTTTACTTTCAATTTGAATTTGGCGAAGTTATGAAAAAGCCTTTATCCTTGGAAATGGATTTTAGCCTTAAATAGGACTACTAAAAATTAAAAAAGGATAGTAAAATAAGGCCTTCTAGATAACTTTAAAATAAGTTTAAAATAATGTGCTAGCAATGGAAAAAGAAATACTTTTGCGCCCTGAAATTAAGGGTATTAGCCCAATTTATTAAAAGAATTAATAAGACAATAATAAGATGAGTGATTTCGCTGCAAGTGAAGCATTGTTACAAAGAAGAAAGGATGCTGTAGCCAATGGGGTTGGAGTATTTAATACGGCCACTGTTAAAAAGGCAAAAAACGCTACCATTATAGATGTAAATGGAAATGAACTAATTGATTTTGCTGGTGGAATTGGTGTGGTAAATGCAGGGCATTGTCCAGAGCCGATTCAAGAGGCTATTATTGAACAAGTGAAAAATTATATTCACGTAAGTTTTAATGTGGTAACTTATGAACCTTATGTCGCTTTGTGTGAAAGGTTGAATGCACTTTTTCCACATGGTGAAAAAACGAAGAGCATGTTGGTAAGTACTGGGGCAGAAGCAGTTGAAAATGCCATTAAAATTGCCAAGCAAGCTACAGGCCGAAATGCGGTTCTTTGTTTTTCAGGTGCTTTTCACGGTCGTACCATGATGGCTATGACTTTAACTTCTCGTACTTCTTACAGCATAGGTTGTGGTCCATTTGCTCCTGAAGTTTACCGCATTGATTACCCTAACTACTATAAAAAAGGAAACGGTTTAAACGAGGAAGACTTTGTAGCACAAGAGCTAAATCGATTGAGAAAATTCTTTAAAACCCATGTAAGAGCAGAGGACTTGGCGGCAATTATCATAGAGTTGGTTCAAGGTGAAGGAGGTTTTCATGTTGCTCCTAAAGGATATGTGGAAGGTTTAAGAAGTATTTGTGATGAGTATGGCATTTGTTTGATTTTTGATGAAGTACAAACGGGATTTGGACGTACAGCGGCTTGGGGGGCAATGAATCATTATTCTGTTAAACCTGATTTATCAACATGGGCCAAATCCATGGGTTCTGGTTTACCAATTTCTGCTGTTATTGGAAAAGCAGAAATTATGGATGCTGCTCAAGCCGGAACTATCGGTGGCACATACATTGGAAACCCGGTGGCTTGTGCGGCTTCTTTGGCCACTATTCAATATATGGAAGATGAGAATATCAATGCCAAAGCAGCTCGACTTGGAGAAATATGCACCAATCGTTTTAAAGCCATGCAAGCCCGTTTTTCATGCATTGGAGATGTAAGAGGATTAGGAGCTATGAACGCCATTGAGTTTGTTAAAAACAATGATCCAAAACAAGCAGATGCCGAATTGTGTTCTGCTTTAATTAAAGCCTGTGCAAAACGAGATTTAATTGTGATTTCTGCTGGTGTGCATAAAAATGTTTTAAGAGTGTTATCACCATTAACCATTTCGGAGTCGCTTTTAAACAAAGGTTTAGACATAATAGAAGAAGAATTAGCCAATTTAGTTGAAGGATAAAAATGAAACCATTTTCGATAGGAGGCATCCAAATGCACGTTTCTGCTGCTTACAGCAATATTGAACTGATGAAACACAAAGTGGACGTTATGTGCTCTGTTTACCCTTGGGTACAAATGGTTATGTTGTCTGAATTGTGTGCCTACGGACCTCTAACACATCATGCGCAAGAGTTTCCTAATTCCGATGAAAAGACTTTTCAAGAATTGGCCAAAAAGCATAAAATCTGGTTGATACCGGGTAGTATGTTCCGTAAAGAGGGAAAGCACATTTACAATACGGCAACGGTAATTAACCCTGAAGGCGAAATTGTAGGACGATACGATAAAATGTTTCCGTTTTACCCTTATGAAGTTGGTGTAACAGGAGGAGATCAATTTCTACTTTTTGATGTACCAGATGTTGGTCGTTTTGGATTGTCAATTTGTTACGATGCTTGGTTTCCTGAAACATCAAGAACCTTGGCCGTAAAAGGTGCAGAGGTTATTTTACACCCAACCTTAACTGGCACTATTGACCGTGATGTTGAATTGGCTTTAATGCAAGCTACAGCAGCTACTAATCAATGTTATGTGTTCGATATCAATGGCTTGGGTGATGGCGGAACCGGTCGTTCAATTGTTTGTGGACCAGATGGTAGAGTGTTGTATCAAGCTAGCACAGGCCCTGAATTAATTCCTATTGAAATTGATATGGAGCGCGTAAAACGTAGCCGTGAAGAAGGAATTTTACGTCTAGGACAACCTTTGAAGAGTTTCAGAGACAAACGCGTGAAGTTTGATATTTATCAGGAAGAGAGCTATCCCTATTTAAATTCTTTGGGAACTTTAACGAAACCAAGTCGAATGAAAGACATTGAGCAAGCTATAGAGTCTCCAATCGTTGATCCAAGCACAAACAGCCAAAGCGATAAAGAATCAATCTAAATTTTTTGTACTTTACACCAATTATCTACTACTATGAAAACACCTGCACAAATGCCGGTTAAAAAAGAAGTGTATAAGAATTTTGTCAGCTGGTTTGAAATTCCAGCGACAAATTTTGAGCGTGCCCTTCATTTTTATCAATCCATTTATGGTATTAAATTGGAAACGCACCAAACAGATAATTTTCAAATGGCTTACTTTCCTGCAGAAGGAGGAATTGGCGGCGCAATAATTTGCGGTGAAGGCTCTAGTCCTAGTGATACAGGTCCATTGGTTTACCTTAATGGGGGGCAAGACCTTCAGCAAATTTTAAATCGCATACCAGAAGCCGGAGGCAGGGTGCTTTTAGAAAAGCAAATTATTAGTGAAGATGCTGGTTGTTTTGCGCTTTTCATAGATAGTGAAGGAAATAAAATGGCCTTACACTCAAAATCATAAAATGGCAAGCAACTCCAATAAGAACAAGTTTAAAGCGAAGAACTACTTTAACATTGCGCAGTACAGAAGCGACACATGGAATAACTTAAAACTTGCAGCCAATCAATTCGTTCAAACCAATTTTGAGGCAATTCAATCCGAAGAATTTGAAGAACGAATTCAAAAGTCTTTTAAATCTCTCAAAGTAATTGAGCGCTACTTTGCTTACCCAGGATTTGCTTATGTGGTTCATTTGGAATCCATGTATAAAAGAGGGGAGTACAGTGCCTTTACCAATAGCATATCTGATGTTGTTCGTTCCTTGGTTAGTGAATCATATAGAATTAATCGTTCGGCTACAGAAACGGAAGAAAAGAGAAAGCGACTTTTAAAGGAGGGTGAAGGAAGCCCTTCGCGTAAGCAAAACTACTTTGAAGTACTTTTTGTAGATGATGTAAAAGATACTGATCGACCTAAACTGCTTGAAAAGTTTCAAGATTTAAAGAATAAGAAAGACCAGTTTACTTATGATGTCGTATTGGTCAGCAATGTAAAAGATGCCTTAATCGCTTTGCTTTTTAACCCTAATATTCAAGCTTGTGTGATTCGCTCTGGAATTCCTTTGAAAACACATGAAAAGTTGAAAGAGATTAAACCCTTTATTTCGAGTTTAGAAAATATTGATATTTCAGAAGAAGGTAAGATTGACTTAGGACATAGCCTTGGAAAACAATTGAAGCAAATGCGAGCAGAGATTGATCTCTATTACATTGCGGATATGGCAGTTTCTCAGCTCGACGATAAAATGCTGAACTGTTTTCGTCGTGTTTTTTACCGAACTGAAGATTTGCAAGAAATACATTTAAGCATTATCCAAGGGATTAAAGATCGTTATGAAACGCCTTTCTTTTCCGCCTTAATGGATTATAGTCGAAAGCCAACTGGGGTGTTTCATGCCATGCCCATTTCAAGAGGGAATTCAATTTACCGTTCACAATGGTTACAAGATTTTGGAGAATTCTACGGTAGAAATATATTTTTGGCTGAGACTTCTGCAACAACAGGTGGTTTAGATTCTTTGTTACAACCTATTGGACCTTTAAAGAAGGCGCAAGAAATGGCGGCTCGTGCTTATAATTCACAGCACACGTATTTTGTAACCAATGGAACATCAACAGCTAATAAGATAGTACTTCAAGCTTTAGTTAAACCTGATGATTTAGTTTTAATCGATAGAGATTGCCATAAATCACATCATTATGGTTTGGTGCTAAGTGGTGCTTTTCCAGTCTATTTAGATTCCTATCCGGTGGAAGAATACTCCATGTATGGAGCTGTTCCATTGGAAGAAATCAAAAAGAAATTGTTGGACTTAAAAGCGGCAGGTAGATTGGAGCGAGTGAAGATGCTATTATTGACCAACTGCACTTTCGATGGAATTGTTTACAACGTTCAAAAAGTCATGGAAGAAGTGTTGGCCATTAAGCCAGACATGATTTTTCTATGGGATGAAGCTTGGTTTGCTTTTGCAGGTTTTACGCCAATCTACAAACAACGAACAGCTATGCATGCCGCTCAGAAGTTAGAGCGCAAATTCAAAAGCAAAAGCTATCGGAAAGCCTATGAGGAAAACAAAGCTTCTGCTTCGCCAAAACCCATGGCCGATCCCGATTTAGTGACACTGCGGGTTTATTCAACTCAATCTACACACAAGACTTTATCTTCTTTGCGCCAAGGGTCTATGATTCACATTCACGACAATTGGTTTAAACGTAAAACGGAAGATTCCTTCCATGAGGCCTACAAAACCCATACATCAACCTCGCCGAATTATCAAATCTTAGCTTCATTAGATGCTGGTAGAAGACAAGTGGAATTTGAGGGTTATGAAATGGTGGAAAAAGCCATTGAAATGGCCATGGTTTTGCGTTCAAAAATTATGACACATCCACGCTTGAAAAAGTATTTTGATGTGTTAACTGTAAAAAATAATATTCCTGAAGAGTACAGAAAATCAGGCATTTCAGAGTATTACAATCCACAAGATGGATGGATTCGTATGGAGGAAGCTTGGGCAGACGATGAATTTGTGCTCGACCCAACAAAGATTAATCTATTTATCGGTAGGACAGGAGTAGATGGGGATACGTTTAAGAATAAGTTCTTGATGGATCAGTTTGGTATTCAGATTAATAAGACTTCTCGGAATACCGTGCTTTTCATGACAAACATTGGCACAACCAGATCATCAGTAGCATATTTGATTTCGGTCTTGCTTAAAATTGCTGATGAATTAGATGCACAGCGTTTAGCCATGAGTGAACCGCAATTGAAATCGGTAGAGAAAAGCATTCATTCTTTAACCAAACAAACGCCACCACTGCCTGATTTTAGCCATTTTCATTCTTCCTTTCAGGCGGTTCCGGGTGTTCCAGGAGGAAATATTCGAGAAGCTTATTTCTTGTCTTACGACGAAACAAAAACCGAATACATACGGCGTACTGCTTGTAAAAGAGCCATGCGTCAAGGAAGAGAAATTGTAAGTGCCTCTTTTGTGATCCCTTATCCTCCAGGTTTTCCCATTTTGGTACCTGGACAAGTTTTAAGTGAAGAAATACTGGACTTTTTCATCAAATTGGATGTGAAAGAAATTCACGGTTACCGCGATGAATTGGGAATACGCATATTTACAGAGGCAGCCCTAAAGCGGAAACAAACCGCTACGGCAATGCTGCATACCAAAATGAAAGATGGCATTCCCATTGGACAGAAAAACGATACTACTAACGAAAAATAAGTCTACACCATGGCCAAAACAAAAAAGAAGACCAAAGCCAAAAAGAAAGAAAAAGTACTACGAGGACTATCTGAAATCAGAAGGTTCTTTTACCGAAATGAGAAACCGATTTACTTCATTAGTGCGACAAATTTTAATTTATTAGGAGCCGATGAATGGGTGCGGAAGTTTCGATTTATCTGCTACATTGAGTGTTTTGATGGTTTGCATCCCAATGTGTTTTCACCAAAAGAAGAATTGCCACATGAAGAATTTGGAAGTATAGAAGATATTAATAACTACTTGCTTGAGCACAAGGAAGTTGTGGAGTATATTAAAAGTCGTGGTAAGGGTGGTAAAGCCTTGTTTTTAATGTTTGATGAACGTACAGAAGAATTGGCTCGAAAGAACAATTTAGAAGTATGTTTTCCTTCCGCAGAAATGCGAAACTTTTTAGACAATAAGGTGAACACCAACCGAATTGCTGAAAAGGCAGGAGTGCCCTGTGTACCTTACATTTTAGATAACATAAAAAGTTACGAAGACCTAAGTAAAAAGGCCAAACATTTAGGAACAGATTTGGTGATTCAATTGCCTTTTGGTGATAGTGGACATACCACTTTCTTTATAAATGATGAAAAAAGCTGGGCCAAGCATGCCGATGAAATAATAGCTGAGAAAGAAGTAAAGGTGATGAAGCGAATCAACTGTAGAGGAGCGGCGCAAGAAGCTTGTGTAACTAGTCACGGTACAGTAGTAGCACCTTTAATGACTGAATTGGTCGGTTTTAAAGAGTTAACGCCCTACAAAGGTGGATGGTGTGGTAACGAAATTTATGCCGATGCCTTTACACCAAGACTTCGCCAAAAGGCTAGAAAATATACCCGACAGTTTGGTGACCAATTGAGAGAAGAGGGCTACAAAGGTTATTTCGAATTGGATTATTTGATTGATCAGGATACTAATGAAATATACTTGGGAGAGCTGAATCCCAGGATAACTGGGGCAAGCTCCATAACCAATCATGCGGTTTTTGCATTAGCAGATATGCCTTTGTTTATGTTTCACTTGTTAGAATGGATGGACCAACCCTACAAAATCAGTGTGAATGCTATTAATGCACGATGGGCACGAAAAGAAAACATTGACGATTGGTGTCAGTTGGTAATAAAATACACCAAGGATGATGTACTGAAAGTGACAGAGGCTCCTAAATCAGGAATTTGGCGATTGGACGATCAGGGAAAGATTCATTACGATAGAATGGATACCCACCGAAGAGCAATTGATAATGACAATGAGGCCTTTTTCTTACGCATAACGCGTGTAGGAGATTACGTTTACGAAGGTGCAGACATTGGAATTTTAGTTTTAAGAGGTCGTTTGATGACTGATAATTTCCAATTGAAAGACAGAGCAAAAACGTGGATTAAAGCGCTTAAGGCAGAATATGTTGGGGTAGAACCAAGCAATGAGCATTTTGCGCAAAAAGAAGCCGAGATTGGTGGCTTTAAAATGATGTAAGTATGATTATTTCGTTGAAGTGTATTGAGGAGGATAAGGCAGGAGAAAAATGGAAAAAACGCTTCAATAAATCTTGGCCTTATTATCAAAAGTGGTTTTTGTCGGAAGGACATACCGCTAGAACAGGTTATTTAAGCTCAGTAGAAGCTTTAGAAGAGCACATGCCTGAGCTTTTACCCACTTACCATAATTTGTGTGAACTAGCAGGTGGAGGTGACATTGCCTCTCGTTATTTGAGTTTGTATAATCCGCCTCCTTTTATGAGCGGTTGTACTCAAGTGGCCTGGAACAAGCATCCGTATAGTTTAATTCGCAATTATGACTACAACCCCAAGTGGTTTGAAGGCAATTTGTTTAAAACGAATTGGTTAAAGCCTGTCATTGGCATGTCAGATTGCAATTGGGGCTTGTTGGATGGAATGAATGCAGACGGATTAGCCATTTCCTTAACCTTTGGCGGAAGAAAGATTTCCGGAGAAGGTTTTGGTATACCCTTAGTGATGCGCTATGTTTTAGAAACCTGTAAAGATGTTCCGGAGGCGGTTTCAACCTTGTTGCGCCTGCCAGTGCACATGAGTTATAATGTGACGATTTTAGATAAAACCGGAAAATACAAAACGGTTTACTTAACGCCTGACAAAGGCCCACATGTTGACATTGAAAAAGTAGCCACTAATCATCAGCAAGACATTGAATGGTTTGAATATGCTGAAATGACTGCCACTCGTGAGCGGAAAGCCTATTTGGATTTTTTGGTGGATCAGCAAGTACATGAGCGCGATGACTTACGACAACGCTTTTTAATGCCACCACTTTACAACAAAGACATTCAACGATCATTTGTAACCCTTTATGGTATGCAGTATGATTTGGAAGCTTTAACAGCTACCGTTTTTTGGCCGAACAAAGAATTGGTACAATCGTTTGAAAACTTTACAGAGTGCAGGGAATTGGTTCAAATTGTAAAGCCTGGAAGAGGAGAATTGACTCAATATCGTTTACATTAAAACAATATAAAACACATCATAAATTGCATTGTAGCAATTAATTTTAACGAATAAAAATCCATTGAAAGATGAGTGAATATAGCAAGCATAATTTTGTAGCCAACGAATGGCTTTCGGAAGGAGACGGGAACTTTTTAAGTGTGTTAAACAAATACACTGGAGATGAAATTGGAAAGATTCCTCAAGCTACAGAAGCGCAAATGGAGCGTGCCATTGTTGCTGCCAATGAAGCTTTTGAAATCACTCGGAAATGGTCGGCCGGCAAGCGAGCCAAAAAGATGGAAAAGCTTTACCATCGCTTAGAGGAAGAAAAGGAACGGTTTATAAACCTCATTATTGATGAAGGAGGAAAGCCGCGTTCGTATGCTACCAATGAAATTGATCGTTGTCTTTCAACTTTAAAAATTGCTATTGAAGAAGCGACTCGATTTGGTGGAGAAGTGATTCCGATGGATTTTGCCAATGGAGAAGGAAAAACCGCTTTTACCAAACGCTTTCCAATTGGAGTTGTGGCTTGCATTACGCCTTTTAATTTTCCTTTGAATTTGGTAATGCATAAGTTGGCACCTGCCTTAGCAGTAGGTTGCACTGTAGTTATTAAACCGGCACCTCAAGCACCTATGAGCTGTCTAGCTTTTGCTGAGCTTATGAAAGAAGTAGGTTATCCTGCTGGAGTAATTAATGTATTGTGTTGCGACATTCCAGTGGCAGAGAAATTGGTAAAAGATGAACGAGTGGCCAAACTATCGTTTACTGGAAGTGATAAAGTGGGATGGTATTTGAAAAGCATTTGTGGAAAGAAAAAAGTAACCCTTGAACTTGGTGGAAATGCAGCCATTTTAGTAGATGAAGACACCGATGTGGAAGCTCATGCGAAGTTAATGGCTGTGGGTTCTTTCTTATATGCTGGTCAAATTTGCATTTCAACTCAACGAATATTTGTTCACGAAAAAGTATATGACCGTTTTGAAAAAGCCTTTCTGCAAGCCATTGAAGAATTGCCTGTTGGAGACCCACAAAAGGAAGACACTTTGGTTGGACCTGTTATTGACAAAGGGCATTTAGAGCGAATCGATACTTGGGTAAAAGAAGCTGTTAATGGTGGAGCTAAGCTATTGTGTGGCGGTATGATTAAAAGTGAGACGAATAATTTATTCATGCCAACGGTTTTAACCCATACCAACAACAGCATGAAAGTATGCGCCGAAGAAGTATTTGGACCAGTTGTAGTAATTGAGAAAGTAGCAGATTTTGAAGCAGGAATACAGGCAGTCAACGATTCAAAATACGGTTTGCAAGTGGGCGTTTTTACTAATCGTATGGACCATTTTAAGCAAGCTATAGAAAAGTGTGAAGTAGGTGGGGTGATGATGAACAACATACCTGGATTCCGCATTGACCACATGCCTTATGGTGGTGTAAAAGATTCAGGCCTAGGTCGCGAAGGTTTAACCTACGCTATGGATGAAATGACAGAAGGACGATTGATTGTTTTTTAGTTATTCTGAGCAACCTATGTCGAGGCTTCGACTCCGCTCAGCCTGACAAATTAGTTTAAAGTGCGATACAACCTGACAATTTTGAACAAACTATGACTCAGCCTGACATTTTTGAATAAACTACGATTCAGTCTGACAAAATTGTCTAAAGTATGGTTCAGCTTGAAAATTTTATATTTTTTCATTCAGATTGGAGTCATGAAGGAGAAGAATCTTGTTATTTCTTGTCATTCTGAGCGGAGTCGAAGAATAAGACGAGAAATAATTACACTAACATTCATAAAGTCAATCTTCTAAGCCTAATATATTAAGTAAATCGAAAACAAAATACTATCTATTCGGTTGATGTTACATTATCTCAGTAATTTTCTATCAAATCTGTTGGCATGAAAAAAGTCCCGAATAGAAGGTTGTTTTTTAAGCAATCGTTTGTATTGACCTTAGGAACACTTCTCAGCTCACGTTTAGGTTTTGCTTTGACCAAGAAAACAGCTGAACCTAAATTAAAAAACATCACAGCTTTAGGTTTTCAATGGCAGACAAAAGACCCTTTTTTATTTTGTGTACATCATGAAGATGCCTACCCCAAGGGCAATGAAGACATGAGTCCCAAGGCAGACTTGAGTGGGCGAGAACTAGGACAGGATTTTATGATCAAAGATGGATTCAGAATGTACCACGGGACCAAGGTGCCGGGTTTTCCTGGACATCCGCATCGAGGATTCGAGACCATAACCATTGTTCGTAAAGGATTGGTTGATCATTCAGATTCCTTAGGTGCTGCGGGCCGTTATGGAAATGGCGATGTGCAATGGATGACAGCAGGCGGAGGTGTGCTTCATGCAGAAATGTTTCCACTTTTGAATCAAGACAAAGACAATCCCTTGGAATTGTTTCAAATTTGGTTGAATTTGCCGGCGAAAAATAAAATGGTGGACCCCCATTTTAAAATGATTTGGAACGAAGATTTACCTAAGCAGACTTATACCGATCGAGGTGGACGAAAAACATTGATTGAGGTAGTGAGTGGAAGTTATCACGATAAACAAGCTCCAGCAGCACCGCCAAATTCTTGGGCTGCCGATGCCGAAAATGATGTTGCGATTTATAACATTAGAATGGAATCAAATGCCAAATTCACTTTACCAAAAGCCAAAGCCGGACTGAATAGAACGCTTTACTTCTATGAAGGAAATGAATTAACTGTAGAAGGGCAAAAATTGCCACACTATCATTCTGCCGAAGTAAAATCAGACGAGGACATTGAATTGGAAAGCGGTAAAGACATTAGCCATATATTGGTATTACAAGGAAAACCCATCAATGAACCGGTAGTTCAACACGGACCATTTGTGATGAACAACCGTCAACAAATTCAACAAGCTTTTGCGGATTACCAACGAACCAAATTTGGCGGTTGGCCATGGAAAAAGTTAGATAATGTTCATCCTAGAAACAAAGGACGCTTTGCCAAACATGCGGATGGAAGAATAGAAGTGAAAGGTTAAACAATCAATTTTCTAGTACTTCCAACAAAGAATTCGACTGATTTTATTAGAAGTATTCAGTTCGATTACTTTCACATCAGAGGCCTTGCTATTCTTTAATAAATGGACCATTTGGTTTAGCGTTTCTTTTTTTGAAATTAAACTCGTACACCAATTGACTTGGCTTGAAAATTCTACACTTTCAGTAATAAGATTCTTGAGAAATTGAAATTCTCCTCCTTTGTACCACAATTCATTCGCTTGACCTCCAAAATTGAGAATTGCTTCTTTGGTGTTTTTTCGTTTTAAGTTGCGCAACTTTTTGATGGCCATTTCTTTGGCTTGTTTGGCAGAAGCATGAAAAGGAGGGTTGCAAATAACGAGATCGTAAAACTCATTTTTTCGAATAATGCCTTTGAGCAAATTCCCTGCATTATATTGACTTCGAATGTCGATTTTCCCTTTTAAGTTGGGATTCTGATTAACAATTTTTCTAGCTGAAATTACTGCCTCTTGGTTAATGTCACTGCCTACAAATTGCCATCCGTATTCCGTTACTCCAATAATAGGGTATATGCAAGAGGCCCCAACTCCAATTTCTAGTGCATTAACTGGAGAATTCGTTTTGTCGAGTAAGTCTGCTACACGGTGAATGTATTCCGCTCTGCCAGGTATAGCAGGACATAAAAAATGTTTTGGAATATCCCATTCTAGTAATCCATAATGTTGGATTAATAAAGCTTTATTGAGCGCTTTTACCGCTAGTGGATTAAAAAAGTCGATGGAATTATGACCATACTTAGTTTGAATGACAAACTTTTGAAGAGCAGGATTAGCCTTGACTAATTGTTCAAAGTTATAGCCTTCAATGTGTTTATTTTTAGGGTGAAAACTTGATTTTTTAGGAGAAGCTTTGTCTGACAATTGGAGAAATTTAGATGGCTAAATTAAAGAATGCAGCTTGAAATTATTTCTAGTCACATCAAGTGATTGCATTGTCATTCTTGATGCAATTTTGATAACTCGAGTGGTCCCGAACCTTCTGTAATGTATCGATGAATATTTAAAACAGTTGGTCTGACATGGAGAAGTGACTTACTAACGGCCTAATACCGAAAGAGGGATGAAATCAAAAGTGTGGATAGAAGAAGGGTTTAGTGAGATATGATTTAAGATAAAATATCAAACTTTAAAAATTTAGTATTATAATCTAACAGTTTTATAATACTAGCTTAAAGTCACTTTACCATTCTTAATTTTAATGGTCAGGAATAATGAACTATCTACTTTTTTCTTCTTTATAGTTGCCGGTTTCCATTCTTTAAAACTGGCTACTATCTCTAACAGTTTTTCATTTAGCGCTTCATCCTTTGTTTTATTTTCATTGTTGTTAAAGGATTGTCTCACAAGTTCACCTTTACAATTAATGACTAAGTTGAAAGTGATTTCTTTCTCAAATTCAGGATGTGATTTCCAATACTCAATTGTGTTGAATCGTTTTTCCATTTCCTCATCGCTTAATAGACTTTTTGCTTTGGTTTGCTTTTTATTTCCAAAAGGCAGAATTACGTAAACACCATTTTGATTACAGACTCCTTCAATAGGTTCTTTTACTTCCATTGTTGCAATAAACTGGGCATTAGCAGTAAAATAGGAGACCAATACCAGAAAAAATATGATTTGCCTTTTCATAAATGTGATTTTATGGGTTTGAAATTAACAAATAGTAATTAGAAACTTGAACTTGAATTCGGAAGAACTCTCGAATTCTAATTTACAACAACAATAATGCAATTCTTGGTCTTATACAAATTCAAAATATGGTTGTTATTTCTTTCTATTACAACTAAAAAGGTTAGCTCTATTTTTCTTCATAGCCAAACCACTTTTTTAGTTTTTTACGAAGTAAGAAGAGGAGTAATCCAAAGAGTATACCCAGAACAGCTCCATAGAATTCGGTAAAGGCATTCCAAGTTAATTCAATGAGTTCATTCAATCGCTCTGTCCACTTTTTCTTAACATCTACATCTACTTGAATATTTAAAGTGCCACTAATTTCTGAAGTGGGCGCATCGGCACAATTGTTTGATTTGTGTAAACGAATGAAGGCCGTTATATCAAGATTCCCAGCTTCTTTGGGTATAATAGTAAATGGAAAGAAACTACCCACTTTCACCTCTTGACAAGCTTCTTCAGGAGGAATGATTTCAACCTCGCCACCACTAATTCGCAGCTCTACACTACCATAATCTTTGGCATGGGTAGCAAAGCTGGTTTGTGCTGATACATGGGTAGTGTTTGAGGATGAAACTTGTAACTTATTCGAGTCTTGTCCGACGTAAACTGTAACGGTGTACTTTTTATTTAGAAGCATTTTCTTCATGGCTTCTATTTCAGCATGGTACTTATTTGCCTTGGGTTGAACAACTGGTGCTGCTTGTATTTCAGGTATTTCTGCATGAATAGCATTTGATCCTTCCAAAGAACTAGCTTCGTTTATTGGATAAACCTCCGTGGCAGTTGTTGTTTCGCCACCAGAGCTACTGTTTGGGATATCTTCATATATTAAGGTGGAATCGAGTGCTGCTCCAACAGCAGGGCATCCACCATCAATAGGTAAACCTGGTTCATCTGGACAAAAGTCTTCATCGTCTGGCACAGAATCGCCATCTCGATCAGCAAAGGGGCAACCGTCAAATGTTCCTGCAGTTTCTGGGCAAAGGTCTTCCGCATCTGGAAATCCATCTCCATCACTGTCAGGGCAACCAAAGGTACTTGTTAAACCTGCTGTATATGGACATTGGTCTTCATCATCGGTTAAACCGTCACCGTCTGAGTCAATTGTAGGATTATCTTCCACTACCGGATCTGTAATTTGATGAATATCTTCAATGGATTTTAATTTTTTAAATAGCCCACAACTCGACAAGTTTAAAAGCGCAAGTAGCAAAAGCACCATTTGCCAGTCTTGAAATTGATTTTTAACTTTTAAATGTTTGATATTCATTGTTCTTTCCAAATTTCACTTCCAAAGATGCAAAATTCTTTTAAAAGAAGTAGGTAATTAAAATAATGATAGGAGTAGGAAACACCAAAGACAAAAATTAAAAATGCATTATTGAATAAACTTTTGTATTCTAGTGTTTTAAATTCTGCTTATGAAAAAAGTTATCCTTCTTTCTCTGATAAGCTTCTTTTTTAGTTCTATTAATTGGGCTCAAGAAAAGACCTTTAAAAATACTTATCAAATCCAATCTAAAGCTTTTGGTGATGAACGAAGTATTAGTATTTATTTGCCACCAGACTATGGTGAATTTCCAGAACAGAAATATACTTTTTGTTATGTGTTAGATGGTCAATTTGAACCTTTTATCAATCAAGTGAGTAGTATTATAGGATACGGAAGCATGATGTTTAAATACATGCCTACTATTGTTGTGGGAATTCATGCTAAAAATCGTGGTTGGGAGTTTTCCATGCCCGATGAAGATTACGATGGCTCACAAGGAGGAAGAGCTCCAGAGCTTCAAGCTCATCTTCTAAATGAAGTTATACCATTTGTAGACTCTTTATATCCTAATCAGATAAATTTTAGGTCGCTACTAGGGCATTCAGCAGGAGGGGAGTTTGTGTATCATACCTTGTTTGGTAAAAACCATTCAGCTTTTCAGGCTTATATAGGGATTAGTCCAGCGATTTACCCTGATGAAGTAGAAAATCTAAGCATGATTAATGAGCAATTAGAATCCTCTGATCCATTGCCTCATTTTGTATACGTTTCAACTGGAACTGTTGGTGAAAATGAAAAAAACTTCATGCAAATGGGCCATTATGTAGACTCTGTGGTTAAGGCCAATCCAACTACTTCAATGGATTGGAATTATCGAAATTTTGAAGGCTTAGATCATTTTACCGTAGTAAGTGCTTCAGTAAATGATGCTATGCTTAGTATGCGCAGAAAGTATGAGATTGATGCATTTCTTATTGCACAATTTTTGCAGAAAGGAGGAAGTCTTAGAGCTGAAGTTGAACAATTTTATGCTGCAGTAGAAAAGCAGTTGGGTTTTTACTTGATACCTCCAGACTATATCATAAAGAGTTTGGCTTTCCCTATAAGTCAAAATGGATATGAAGAACAAGCCTTAGAGCTTTATGATTGGGGTATTTCAAAATACCCTAATAGTTATGTATTAATAAAATACAAGGCAAAGTTGCTTTTACAAATGGGAAGAAAAAAAGAGGCTTTGGTTGCTTTTAAAAGTGCTAAAGAAAAATTAGAATTTCACAAAGAGGATTTTACGGATGAAGTCTTTCAAAAGGAAATTGTTTATCTAGCTAAGAAAATGAAAGCTTGTAAATTGGATTAAATTTAGAGGGTATTGAATAGAAACTAAAAAGCCACAGGATTTTACTTTACTGCTTACTATTCAAAAACTTATTTTTTGAAAGTGCCAAAGCAGCAATAAGGCAAAAGGTGCCAAACGTTATAGTTTTATAATGTTGACTTAAACGGCTAAGCTCTTTACCAATAATTCCATCGGTAGTAAAAACGGCTAAAAGAAAAAACAAGCTAAGTAAAAGGACTATCCATTTTTGTTTTGCCATTTTTTGCTGCACAAATACAAAAGCTATAGTTGCTATGGCCGGCAATAAAAAGAAAAAGGCATATTTCTGTTGGTGCGGAAAAATGAGCGGAACTACCGCTAAAATGTAACTCAATTCCCAAATTTCATGGCCTTTGCTTTTGGCCTTTTGAAAAGGAAGTGTTCTTAGAAAATAAATTGTGAACACTACAAAAAGCAAACGTAAACTGCTAAGAAAAAGGCTTAATTGTTCTTGACTTAAAACCTTTATGATTCTCGCATTTTCAATGCCCCAAAAACTTGGCGTATCTGAAAAATAGGCAGCAAGCAAGGCGGAAAGACTGTGTATGCCATCTCCAAATTTGTTTTGTTCAGCTATAAATTGGGTGTTGTTAGGGTTAATGATTTCCCACCAATCGTGTAGTAAAAGATGGTTTATTTCGAAGCCAAAAAAGAGGGCAGGAGTGAACATAAATAGAGCCATAAAAAGTAAAAAGTAGAAAAGCGGTTGCCAATGTTTGCGAAACAAGAAATAGGGCAGCATCACTAATGGTAGTATTTTAATCACAATTCCCAAACTAAGTAACAAACCGCTGAGCCAATAACGCTTTTGTTGGGCCTGATGAAGGGCTTCTATACAGCAAAAAAGCAAGAATATGGTCATTTGAACCATCTCAAAATTGTGTAAAGCGAATCGGATACTAAGTATCAAGGTCAAAAAAGCCCAAGCGTATTGCTGCACTATGGAAAGCTTTTGCACTTGAAGTCTAATCTTTAAAAAACGAAGAATTCGTTTGATGAAAAAGAGATTAGCTACTAAAAAGAGAAATTCTGCACTTCCTTTAGGCAAATAGGTAAATGGAATCAGCAGAGTCGCAAAAAATGGACTGTAGCTATATTGTCCATAATTATCTCCGCTTAGGTGAATCCATTCGTTGTAGCAGTTTTGACCGGTTCGAAGCAAATCCGCGGCACCCATATAAATCCGAAAATCTCCACCTTTTAGTGCTTGTATGTAACAGTATACAAGCAACAAAACTCCAATTAGGTATCGTGCATAAAGCGAGGCTTTACTCCTATGAAATTGATGAATGATGCCGCTAAAATTCATGTTTTATGAATGGCTAGCGAAAATAAGCAATGCTTGTTTTATTCAAGATTTCAATTTAAAAAATCCATAACAAAGAATGCCTCGTAACTAAGTTGAATTTTAAAACCAAATTTATGTTTAGTAAGAAAATATTGAGTTTAACCTTAATTGCAGCTTCTTTGGCATTTGTTGCCTGTGAAGATGACGATGTTGACAATATGGAAACTCCAGTAACCAACAATCAAAACACAACGCCAACACAATCATTAACTGTTAGTGATCAGATTTCGAACCGCAATAGTATAACAGTAAGTGAAGTTAAAGTAGATCAAGCTGGTTGGGTAGTTGTACACCGAGATAATGGAAACAATGGGCCAGTTGTACCGGAAATTATTTCTACTCCAACGGCTTTAGCTGCTGGAACTAACACCAATGTAAAAGTGGAAATTCCGAATGTAAGCTTAACCGATGGTGAGAAACTTTGGGTGATGGTACATACCGATGATGGTGATGGAATGTATGAATTTGATACTGACCAAAGTGTTGATGGACCAGTTACGGTTGATGGTAATGTGTTAATGACAGATATTGAACTGAGTTCTCCAAAAATTACGGCGAACAATCAAACCATTATGAATAATCAAATGGTGATTGAAAGAGTAGAGGCAGCAGTAGATGGTTGGCTAGTGATTCATCATTATAACAACAATCCGAATGACCCACAATACTTAGCTGGCTTGTCTATTGAGCCAATCGCCGGTAAAGTAGCCGTTTCTGCAGGTGTAAATACCAATTTGACAATTAATTTAAGTCCAGATTCAACATACAGTACAGGTTATAAATTATATCCTATGCTTCATATTGATGGAGATGGAAATTCAACCTATGATTTCCCTGGAGGTACCAGTATGGATTTACCAGAAATCTTCAGCAATAATGCATTTCCAGGAAATGTTATTTTAACGGAAGTTACTGTTCAATAAGAAGTTTCGTTTGTTTGTTTCTCCGTCTGTTTCTTTGAAGCAGGCGGTTTTTTTATTCTAATAAATCCAAATCAAACCGAATGTCGTAAATGAGTTGTTCAATTGAGAACATCGTTCTGTTTACATAAAACTTCACTTGGTTGGTAGAGCCGTTTGCATGGTGGATTTTGCAGGCGGCTCTTTTTTAGATTCAAATCTCTACACAGAATTCTCCTATTAAAATTAAAACCTGAAAAGAATGTGTTAATTTTCAGGTCTAAATTTTTGATTATGAATATGACTTTTCTTGGAGTTCTGATTATTGTTTTAGCGATTATCTTATTTCTTTTATTGCCTGTTTTTAAAAAAGAAGCAAATAATCAATCCGTAAGTTCAAAAACTGGTTTTTACAATCGATTAGCCCAAATTTTATCGAGATTAACAAGTAAAAGTATTTTAGTTTTAATGTTACTAGGGGCTTTAATTAGTACTATACCTTATTTGTTTTTTTGGGCAGAGCCAGGGTATCAATACTTTGTTGTTTCACCAACGGGTTCAAAAGGAGCGATAATGACTGAAGGAATTAAATGGAGAGGATTTGCTCAAATAATTCCTTGGCAAAAATATATTGATGTTAAGGTGGTTGAAGAAGGTGAATCAACTGAAGAAATTGAAGGTGCTATGAAACCCATTCCCATTCGTTTTATAGATCAAGTTACTGCTAAAACAAAGCTTTCAACCCGTTTTCAGTTACCAACCGATGAACAATCATTTATCGATTTGGCAATCGAGTTTAGGTCGCTTCAAAATCTAGTGCATTCCACGCTTGTTCCTACAGTGAGAGAGGTGGTTTCCAATACCGGTTATATGTTTGCTGCACAAGATTATATTTCAGGTTCAGCTTCTGATTTTAGAGTAGCAATTGATGACCAATTAAAGTTTGGAACCTACAGTGTTCAAAAGACAGAGTTTAGAGATACCATTGTTACCGGTATTAAAATGGATGATGAAAATCGTAAAATTAAAGAGATTAGAACCAGATATGATGTTAAGAAAAGGACTGATTCCAATGGCAAAACAATACGTATCGCACATGATATAAATGAAAATCAAATCATTGTAGTTCAAGTAATTGTTGATGATGTAATACTTGAAGAAACATTTAAGAAAAGATTGGAGGCACAACGAGATGAATCAGCTAAAAGGCAACTTGAACAACAAAAGATAAAAACAGCTAAAGATGCTCAAGCTAGAATTGTTGCCGAAGGTGAGAGAGACAAGGCAGCTGAACGAGTAACTCAAGAAAAAGAGCAAGTAAAAGCTTTGATTGCTATTGAAACTAAATTAAAGCAAGAAGAAACAAATAAAAAACTTGCAGAAATAGCCCTTCAAACGGAGAGGTTGAAGGCTGAAGCTGAAAAAGTAAAAGCAGATGCAGAAGCATATAAAAATAAAAAACTTGTTTCAGCCGGTTTAACACCGCAAGAAAGAGCTCAGATAGAAAAAGAAACCGCCATAGGTGTTGCATCTCATATTTCTAGAATTGTATTTCCGCAAACTATGATTATAGGTGGTGATGGAAAAGGTGCTACTCCTTTAGAATCGTTGATAGGTGCTGGTATGGCTAAACAATTAATGCAAAATGGGAGTAAATAATTAATTCATCCCCAAATGAAATAAAGCATCTCCTTGATTAACTACCGGCGCATTATTATGGCCGATGATAATACCTGAAGCTGGGGATTTAATTTTGATTTGTTTGCTGCCAAAAGGATCAGAAATGTAGGCAATCACATCTTTCTCATCTACCCATTCACCACTTTTTACCAAAGATTGGAATAAGCCAGAACGTTTGGCCCTTATCCATTGACTTTGCGTACAATGGGTGCTGTTTTGTAAACTTTCTCCTTCATCAATCATTCCATAATGAGCCAAAACTCGTTTTGCTCCACGTATTCCTTCTTGAATGCTCAATTCATCAAATCTCATGGCCTCACCACCTTCAAAAACGACGATGGACTTTCCCATTTTATAAGCTTCTTTTCGCAGTGACTTGTCAATCAATCCCGATTCTAAACTGATAGGTGCATTAAACACTTCAGCAATTTCTCTAGCTCGGCTATCTTCTGCCGCAAACCGACTTTGAGGATAATTGTAACGATTGGCACCACCGGTATGAAAATCAATGCCAAAATCGATTTCTGCCAAAACTTTGGTGGTGATGTTGTAGGCTACTCTTGCAGCTAAAGATCCATTTTTGCTACCTGGAAAAAAACGGTTTACATCTTTACCATCGGGTACTTCTCTCGAAAAGTTTAAAAACCCATAGATGTTTAAAACCGGAATGGCAATTACAGAGCCGCATTTCAGTTTGTCAAAAGTTTTATTTCGAATTAATCGTCGAATCACTTCAACACCATCTACTTCATCGCCATGTAAGCCGCCGCTTAATAAAACAATAGGGCCTGCTTTTTTACTGCGAAATACATGAACTGGTAGGTCAATTTTTGTTCCTGAAACAAGTCGGGCAATGTTTAAGTCGATAACTTTCTTTTCCCCAGCGGCAACACTAATGCCGTCAACACTCAATCGTCTAGCCATTAAACTCCTACTTTATCTTTTAACTTGGCTGTTTTTCCAACACTGTTTTCCACGTATTCAATAATCTTTCCTGCAATATCAACTTTGGTAGAGCTTTCTATGCCACCTAAGCCTGGTGAAGAGTTTACTTCCAAAATCAACGGGCCACGATCGGATTGCAACATATCAACTCCGGCTATACTTAAACCCATAGCCTTGGCTGCTTTAACAGCTGCTGCAGTTTCTCTTCGCTTTAACTTAATCATGCTACTGGTACCACCACGATGCAAATTACTTCTGAATTCTCCTTCTTTACCTTGGCGTTTCATGGCTCCAACTACTTTACCGTCAACTACAAAGGCTCTAATATCTGCACCACCTGCTTCTTTAATAAACTCTTGTACCAATATACTTTTATCCATACCCATAAAAGCCTCAATTACCGATTTAGCTGCTTTCTGAGTTTCTGCTAAAACCACTCCTAATCCTTGTGTGCCTTCCAATACTTTTAAAATTAAAGGAGCGCCTCCCACAGTTCTAATTAAATGGGGAATGTCTTTTGGACTTCTTGCAAAAGCCGTTTTAGGAATGTCAAGATTTTCTCTTGACATGATTTGAATGCTTCTCAACTTATCTCTAGATCGTGTTAATGCCACCGATTTTACCGTGGTGAAAATCTTTTGCATTTCAAACTGACGAATAATTGAGGCTCCATAAAAAGTAACTGAAGCACCAATTCTTGGAATAACCGCATCAATGTCTTCTATTTTTTCTCTTCCATAATAAATGGTTGGTTCTCTACTTTCATTAACAATGTAGCATTTTGTATGGTCCAAAACGCGCATATTGTGGCCTCTTTCTTGGCCTGCTTCAACCAATCGTGATGTAGAATATAAGTTGGGATTTCTAGAGAGAATTACAATGTTCATCTTAAATTTATGTCTATTCGGTGAATCAAAACTAATATTCTAGCTTTAATCGCATGTAAATTCTGAAAAATAATATTGTAAATATGTTTTTTCTAGCTGGAGAATCCATAAATCCCTTGTGGATGAATGGGTATTTTTATAATATTACCCGATATTTCAAGAGGATGTACCGTTTTTTGTTATTCACATTTATATTCTGCTTTAGCACTACAATATCTTTTGCACAAACTGAAAAAGAGTTTGATTTTAAAGGTAAGGTATATGCTTATGGAGATCCTTTGGAAGGTGTTTCAATTCATGTTTTAAAATCTGGAGAAGTGATTGATTCCATGAAGACTTCTTCCAATGGTAAATTTTCTTTTACTGCTTTAGGTGAAAGTGAATACATGTTAGTGGTTTTTAAAGAAGGTTTTCATAGTAAAACGCTATGGTTAAATACCAAAAAAACCAAGCAGATTAAATTCAAGATTGAAACCTTCAAATTTGATGTGCGCTTGAAGCGAAAGAAAGAAGGGGAGAAAACGGATTTAGAAGGAATTCCAGTGGCTTTAATTAAGTACGATGAAAACAAAAAGGCCTTCTACATGGATGATACTTATGATGATTTAATCGACCGTAAAAAGGCTAAAATCAAAGAAAAGAAACAGTATAGGCCACGACCTAATTAGCTGATTTTCGTTTGGCTTTGTCGATTGCTACATCAACCAAATAACCCTTTTTCAAAACTTTTCTTCCTACCAAAACAGGAAATCGCATTTTACCCCGATTGGTTAAAGTTAAATCGGTGGTCCTTTTCTTACCTCCCAGTACAATCTTGGTTTTCAAAGCAAAACGCTGTTCTAATCTGCCGTTGCTGCTTCTCACTTTCTTTCTTGTAAAGTTTGCTGTTCGAATGGTCAACTTTCGATAGTGCTCTCGATCTGGATCCAATAGCTCAAAATTCAAATATTCTTTTCCATCGATCTCTTCAGTCCAAATTTTATGAGCGTGAATAGCCGTAGAGTAGGCTCCTGTGTCAATCTTTGCTTCTATTCCATTAATTCCCAAATCGGGAAAGTCTACCAATTCAGCTCTTCCAACGATACATTTTGCGGTCTTTTTATTCATGGTCATCAAGGTTAAGAATAAATCTAATTCATGCTGCTTAAAAGCCAATAATTTCACAAATTTGCGTAAAACATAAATACAAGCAGATGTCAGACGATAAGAAGGTCATTTTTTCAATGGTCAATGTTTCAAAAACGCTTCCTTCAGGGAAAGCAATCTTAAAAAATATTTACCTCTCTTTTTTCTATGGTGCCAAAATCGGCATCATCGGTTTAAATGGTTCGGGTAAATCTACCTTAATGAAAATAATCTCTGGTGAGGAAGAGTCTTTTCAAGGCGATGTGGTTTTTTCAGATGGTTATTCAGTGGGAATGTTGCCACAGGAACCTAAGTTAGACGAAGGAAAAACCGTACGAGAAATTGTAGAAGAAGGTGCTGCTGAAACGGTTGCTGTTTTAAAAGCTTACGAAGAGGTTAACGAAAAATTTGCTGATCCAGATGTGTTGGCCGATGGCAATAAAATGGAAGCGTTAATGCAAGAGCAAGCCAAACTTCAAGAGAAAATTGATGCACTAGATGCATGGGAATTAGATACCAAGCTAAATCGTGCGATGGATGCTTTACGTTGTCCGGATGCGGATGCGAAGGTGGAAAACCTTTCAGGTGGTGAACGTAGAAGAGTTGCACTTTGTAGACTTTTATTGCAAGAGCCTGATATTTTACTATTGGATGAGCCAACTAACCACTTGGATGCAGAGTCGGTGTTTTGGTTAGAGCGTCACTTGCAACAGTACAAGGGAACGGTAATAGCCGTAACACACGACCGTTATTTCTTGGATAATGTAGCGGGTTGGATCTTAGAATTGGATCGTGGTGAAGGAATCCCTTTTGAAGGAAACTACACTTCATGGTTAGATCAAAAATCGAAGCGATTGAAAGCAGAAGAAAAGCAAGAAAGCAAGCGAAGAAAGAATTTAGAGAAGGAATTGGAATGGTCTAGAATGAACCCTAAAGCCAAGCGTAGCAAGTCGAAAGCACGTTTGAATAATTATGAAAAGTTGTTGAGCGAAGAAGGGAAAGAGCAAATTCAAAACTTGCAAATTCCAATTCCAAACGGACCGCGATTAGGAAATGAAGTGATTGAAGCCAAAGGGGTAGCCAAAGGATATGGCGACCGTTTACTTTATGAAAACTTGGATTTTAAACTGCCACCTGCAGGAATCGTAGGAGTTATCGGACCTAACGGTGCGGGTAAAACCACGCTTTTCCGAATGATTATGGGAGAAGAAACACCCGACCAAGGTGAGTTTAATATTGGTAGCACGGTTCAAATTGGTTATGTAGACCAAACTCATGAAGATTTAGATCCTGAGAAAACAGTTTATGAAGTCGTTTCTGGTGGAAACGAGCAAATGGATATTGCTGGCAAGGTGATTAATTCAAGAGCTTATTTATCGCGTTTTAACTTTAACGGTGGTGACCAAAACAAAAAAGTGGGTGTGTTATCTGGTGGAGAACGAAACCGATTGCATTTAGCCATGACGCTTAAAACGGAAGCCAATGTTTTGCTTTTGGATGAGCCAACTAACGACATTGATGTGAATACTTTGCGTGCCCTAGAAGATGGGATAGAAAGCTTTGCCGGTTGTGCAGTGGTTATTTCTCACGACCGTTGGTTTTTAGACCGTATTTGTACGCACATTTTAGCTTTTGAAGGCGATGCACATGTGCATTTCTTTGAAGGAGGATTTTCAGAATACGAAGAAAACAGACGTAAGCGATTAGGCGATGAGATTACCAAGTTTAAGTATCGTAAACTGGTGAAGTAGGTTAGAGAATAGAGAATAGAGAGCAGAGAGAAAAGAAGATAGACTTTAGACCTTAGAAAGGACCAAGATTAAAAGACTAAAGAAAAAGTAAAGAGTTACACCTTTATCCTTTTTCTTTAGTCTTTTATCCTAAATCAAGCGAAAGAAGAGTACAGACAAATGTTTACAGTAATTAAAAAGCAGAACATTGAATAAAATCGGAATACCAAAAGGAATGCGGGATTTTTCCCCGAAGGTGATGGCCAAGCGGAATTATATTTTTAATATCATTCGCAAGTCGTTTGAATTGCATGGTTTTGAGCAAATTGAAACGCCTGCCATGGAGAATTTGGAAACTCTTACCGGAAATTATGGGGAAGAAGGGGATCGTTTAATCTTTAAGATACTTCAAAGGGGTGAGAAATTAGTTAGTGAGGTAACAAGTATTTATCATCATGCTAATAAGGGGTTTAGTGATGAATTATCATTTCCTGAGAAAATTTCAAATAGTATTCTAAATAATCTATCAGACGGAGCCCTCCGTTACGATTTAACGGTTCCTTTTGCACGTTATGTAGTCCAACATCAAAATGAGATTACTTTTCCGTTTAGGCGCTTTCAAATACAGCCAGTTTGGCGAGCTGATCGTCCGCAGAAGGGAAGATACAGAGAGTTTTACCAATGCGATGCAGATATTATAGGTTCTGATTCTTTGCTCAATGAAGTAGAACTCATTAAAATTTTTGATGAGGTTTTAAGTGAATTGGGCTTGCAAGATTTTAGCATTAAAATGAATAACCGAAAAATCCTGAGCGGTATAGCTGAGGTGATTGGAAGGCCTGATAAAATCGTGGACATAACTGTTGCTATCGACAAGCTTGAAAAGATTGGCATTGAAAAAGTAAACGAAGAGTTAAGTCAAAAAGGCTTGAGTGAAACCGAGATAAATCAAATTCAACCATTGTTTGAGTTAAATGGTGATAATGATTTGGTAATAAGTAAATTGAAGGAATATTTAAAAAGTTCTGAAGTGGGCTTAGAGGGTATTGCTGAAATTGAAAAAATACTTGCTACTGTCAATTGTTGGTCTTTGAAAAAGGCAAAGCTTGAAATGGATGTTACCTTAGCTCGTGGGTTAGATTATTACACAGGAGCTATTTTCGAAGTGGTTTCCAACGAGGTAAAAATGGGTAGCATTTGTGGCGGTGGCCGATATGCTGATTTAACTGGGATTTTTGGCTTAAAAGATATGTCGGGCGTAGGAATCTCTTTTGGTGCTGACCGTATTTTTGATGTGATGGAAGAATTGAAACTCTTTCCTGAAAAGTTAAGCCAAAGCACAAAATTGTTGTTTATCAACTTTGGAGAGAAAGAAGAGAACTACGTACTGCCTTTACTTGAAAAAGCAAGAGAGCAGGGCATAAGTGCTGAGCTGTATCCTGATGCTGCCAAAATGAAAAAACAAATGAAGTATGCCGACCAAAAAGAGATTCCCTATGTGATAATGGTTGGGGAAGAAGAAATGAAGAGTGGTCAACTGACATTAAAAAAGATGAAAAGCGGTGAACAAAGCCGTTTAGACTTTACTGAAATTTTAAATCAAATAGCCTAAAATAGAAATGACAGAAAGAGTTCATGCCATTAGTCCGGCTTTTTTAAGCATAGCAGACATTCGCAATTTAGTTGAAGACAAAACAAAGTTGAGCTTGAGCGAGGAAGCTATTCAACGCATAGAAAGTTGCCGGAAATACTTGGACGAGAAGCTAGAACGTTCCGTAGAACCTATTTATGGAATTAATACCGGCTTTGGTTCTTTATGTGATACAGAAATCTCCAAGGCTGATTTACAAAAGCTTCAACGCAATTTGGTGGTTTCTCATGCTTGTGGCATGGGCGATGAAGTTCCTCGAGACATTGTAAAGCTCATGCTTTTGCTTAAAATCCAAGGATTATCTCAAGGGCATTCTGGGGTTCAGCTTAAAACCGTTCAGCGTTTAGTAGATTTCTACAATGCTGATGTTTTACCGGTGGTTTATGAGCAAGGTAGTTTGGGGGCTTCAGGCGATTTGGCACCATTGGCCCATTTGTCTTTGCCCTTATTTGGAGAAGGTGAAGTATACTATAATGGCAAGAAAAGAAAAGCTGTTGAAGTGAATGATGAAATGGGATGGGAGCCAGTTGATTTAATGTCAAAAGAAGGATTGGCCTTGTTAAACGGTACTCAGTTTATGAGCGCCTATGCCACGCATCAAATTATTCGTTTACAGCATTTATGTGCTTGGAGTGATTTTACAGCAGCCGCTTCTATAGATGCTTTTGATGGACGTTTAAGCCCCTATGATGACTTGGTGCACCAAGTTCGTCCGCATAAAGGACAAATTGAAACAGCGGCCGCAATTCGAGCTCATTTGAAGGATTCTGAAATAGCGAACAATGAGCAAAAGCAAGCGGTTCAAGATCCATATTGCTTGCGTTGTACGCCGCAAGTGCATGGTGCCACCAAAGATACTCTTGCTTATGCTACCCAAGTACTTGAAACGGAAATCAATGCCGTTACCGATAATCCTACCATTTTTGAGGAAGAAGACAAGGTCATTTCTGCTGGAAATTTTCACGGCCAACCTTTGGCATTGGTACTTGATTTCTTGGCTATAGCCGCAGCCGAGAATGCTTCCATTTGTGAGCGTAGGGTATACAAACTGGTTAGCGGACAAAGAGGTTTACCGGCATTTTTAGTCAACAATCCAGGCTTAAACTCGGGCTTTATGATTGTGCAATATGCTGCTGCTTCGGCAATCAGTCAAAACAAACAGTTGGCAACTCCAGCTTCGGTTGATTCTATAGATTCTTCTAATGGACAAGAAGATCATGTGAGTATGGGAGCAAATGCGGCAACCAAGCTGAAAAGGGTAGTGGACAACTTTGAAAAAATCGTTGGTATAGAATGGCTATCAGCTTGTCAAGCTTTGCACTTTAGAGATTATAAAACCTCCTCTAGTATTAAAGCAAAGATTGATGTCTTTAGAGAAAAGGTGCCTTTTGTGGCCGAAGATCAATTTATGCAGCCCTTAATGGAAGCGAGTAGGCAGTTTGTGGTAAAAGAAGAATTGTAGGCTAAACTTTTCGAACAAATTCTGATTTCAGACCCATAGCACCAAAGCCATCTATTTTACAGGCAATGTCGTGGTCGCCTTCTACCAAGCGAATGTTTTTGACTTTGGTACCTGCTTTTACTGGTTTAGGAGCACCTTTTACAGGCAAGTCTTTAATTACTAAAACGGTATCTCCGTTTTGCAATTCATTACCATTGGAATCTAGCCATTGAGGTTCAGTTGCTGATTCTGTCTTTTCATTTGGGTTCCATTCAAAAGCACATTCAGGACAAGCATACAAGTCATCATTCATGGCATAACCATAAGGAGATTCGCAATTGGGGCAGGCTAGTAATTCGTCAGACATGGTTGTTTAATTCTTTGTTTTAAAGTGAAATGATAAATTTTATTTAATCCGAACAGCTTGGGTGGTAAACGATAAACCTCTACTAACGGTTGATATCATAATGCCTTCAAATAGGGGAGGGTGTGTATTTTTTGGACAGCTCCAATCAAATATAAAATTGGCACCAGTTCCTCCAGACTGATCCTTTTCATCAATGATGATTTCTACCGTTTCTAAAGGAGCAATGTAAATGCTGTGGCTGAAATAATTTCGCTTTAAATGACCTTTGGTGTCGTAGTATGCCGCTTCATGAATATAAATGGTATCGGAATCGCTGATGTTTCGCATGCTAATGGTGGCGGTTAAATCATAGGTTCGTTGTTCGGTTTCTCCATAAATTTGAGAGTAAACAGAAAGGTATGATTTGCCATGCTCTAGGGTTGAATCAGAAGGTAAATTTGAAACGCTGCGTTTTTCCCAATTTACAGGATTAAAGGAGCTAACTTCTACTTCGGTTTGACAAGCGTTTAATGCTAGGAATACAAATATTAAGTAGATGAGCTTTTTCATGAAATCATTTAGTTTAGGCTAAGTTACTTTTTCTGCACTAAATAATATATCTTGATAATGAGCAGTGGTGAAGTAAGGTAAAATCTTAAGATTCTAATTGCTTATTAATGCAGTTTTTAATCATTTCTTGTTTTACCACTGAAATTTGATTTCACTATTGAGAAGAACTGAAGTGTTGATTACAGAATGTAAGAATTACTCGCTTATTATACACATGTGCATCCGGATGAATAGCAAATTGAATATTTGTGATTTCCTTTAAATATTCTTTAGTCATATTTTTTTGAGACTCTAGTCCATAAGTTGATTTCTCATTTTCACCATAGGTGAATAATAGATGAGTGTTAATTTTTTGAAGCTTTTGCTTGATATATTCAGGTGAATAGATTTTTTGGTTTGGAAGTATTAATTGATCATGAAAACTCATATAAGGTTCTTTTCTCCTAATTGAGTATCCTGAAGCTATGATTGCATAATCTGGGTTGCTCTGAAGCGTGTTAAGCAGTGCTGCGTGTCCACCTTGGGACAGACCACATAACATTGTTTTTGAATATTGTGTTTTTAAATACTTGGTTAATGCTAAACTTTGTATTAAGTAGTGAGCAGAATAGGAGCCACCTTTGTTTAATAAGTAATTGACAAAGGATTTAGGTTCAATTTTTTGTTTTCCGTTGTGAATAGCTAAAAAATCTTCATTGGGTTTTACTTGAATGAAACAATTACCATAGTCTTTCACCAAGTCATCAATATTACATTGATAGTTATCAGTTATCTTGCTTTTTTGAAGAATTGCACTTGACTGGTTTATACCACTACCTGGAATAATTAAAATGCCAAGCTTTTCATTAGTTGTTTTACTTTTGTTTTTAATATAGGCGTAAGCTGTGTCTATTTTTGACAAATACTCAAATGGAACTAAAAGAATATTCCCATCAACCAAAGCAGCTTTTATCGTTATTTTCTCATAAGCGGAATCAAAGTTTTTATAGGGTGTATTTAATTGATTGATTTTTAAATTCAGTTCATCAATAGTGCTAACTTTAGCATATCGTAACTTAATTCCTTTTGCAAGGGGAGAAGTAAAGTGACTATTCAATTCGGCTTTTAAGAGGCTTGCTTCTGGTTTCTTAGAAGAATTTATTTTTGATTTTAAACTAAGAAGTTGATGGTATGGAAAAAGATTAAAGTGAGCAGTGACAATGCCTACGAAGTATATAGAAAAAAACAGCGGGGCCCAAATCAGTAATCTTTTTTTCATTGGATTATTTTAAGTTCTAATTTTAGTAAATGGCTTTGTATAAGAACTATTTATTCTTATTGATAGCTTTTTAGGATTAACTCCTTTAGTTTCCCCGAGTCTCTTACTACCTTAACTACTGAATGCCCTCCTTCTGCAATTGGGTGTAATTGAACATTTCTTAGGCCTCTTAGTCTTTCTGCATGCTTTTTATCGAGTAATTCATTCGGTGAGTAGTAAACATGAATTAAAGTATTGTAACTATTATTCTCTTTTAAATGCTTTTTTAGATCAAAGTATTCGGGTCTTTTGTCTTTAAAATTATAAATATTGTTGATTTGTCTGCTCCAACGTTTATCTCGATAAATAAATCGATTGAACTTATTGATAAAGGTTTGAGGAACAAAAGCAATAACGATATTAATATTTAATAAACTGCCAAATAAAATAGAGGCATAGCCACCCATGGAGTTACCCAAAAAACATACTTTGTCGTATTGATTCTCTTCGATTTTACTTCGAAGAAACTGAATGACTTTGTCAATATGATTAATCTCCGAATCAACACCTTTTTGGTACCAAGCTTGACCAAAATCTCTTAAAAAAATTTTATCGCAGGGAATATCGGCGATAGAATTAAAAAATTCAAATACAGGAATACCTAGGCCTTGACGAATGCCACCAAAAGAAATGAGTAAATTCTTATGACCATTTAAATCTTCAAGAATTCCATTTTCTTTATTTTCTATTTCTGCTCTATCCATAGTTACGATTTTCCATAAATTATTTGAAGTTCACAATTAATGAAAAAGAACTTTTTGATGTTTTGAACCCTTTTGGTTAATCAATTGCACCGTATAAATTCCTGGCTTTAATTTAATGTTTAATTGAACGGTTTTTGCTTGATTTAAGGCTTGTTCAAAAACTAGTTTTCCTTGAATGTCCAAAATTCTAAGCTGCTCAAAATGTTCATTTCCTAAATCAATGTTTAAAATCTCAGTAGTAGGGTTGGGATAAATCTTAACAGTTTCGTTTTGAAGCGATTCTAAACCAACCACATTTACCTTTTGTACAAATTTAGCAATGTAGAAATCTGTGCCTCCAGCAGCGGCAACAAATGGTGGATTCGAGCTACTTCGATCATAAAGAAAGTTTGTTGAAAATGTACCTGTTGCATAAATGTTTCCCAAGGCATCCAAATACATATCCTCTCCTAGGTCAATTCCATTTCCGCCCAATTCTTCCGCCCAAATAAAGTTTCCTAATGAATCATATTTAGCCACAAAAGTTTCTTCATCGCCATAGGCATACAAAGTTTCAACAGGGGTGCCTGGATCAAAGTCAGCACTTAATTCAAAATGTCCACCTAAGTATATATTCGATGAGTCATCTACAATGATGGTTACTCCTTCATCTCGATTAAAGGTTCCAAACTGCTTTACCCAATCAAAGTCTCCATTTACTTTATAGCGCGCCATAAATATATTAGGTAAATCATACTGTCCCGATCCATCAGCTGTTAAAGAAAAGGAAGTTGTGTCTGGGTCAAAATCGGTAGTTAAAGAAAAATTCCCGGTAACGTAAAGATTACCATGACCATCGAGAGCTACATCATTTCCAGTGTCGAATTCTCCGCCACCCAAAACGTGTAACCAATCATAATCACCATTGGCCTGAAATCGGCAAATAATAATATCCGTTCTTCCTGCAGTACTCAAATTCACTCTTCCGTGAACTGGGTGCGTGTAGTAAGTCTGACCTCCAATTAAACCAGCAGCATAAATATTCTCTTGTTGGTCAATTGCTAAACCATGAAAAAGACTGCTACTTGAGCCACTCATTTGCTGATGCATTACATAATTTCCTAAAGTATCTAGTTTCAATAAGAAAGCATTACCATCTGTTGTAAAGCTTGTGCCACCTGAGATGTAAGCATTCGCAATAACTCCAGTTCCTTTTACTACTCCTGATACATATACATTTCCATTCGGACCAATTTCAATATCATAAGGTGTAATTCTTGTATTATGGTTTGTAGAGTTGGTTTGTGCTGCCCAAATTAAATTTCCATTGGGGTCTAACTTTACGACAAATAAATGACCACCAACCGTTGCATGTATACTTGCACTCGGGTTATTGCGATCAGGGTAAATGGTTCTGGTAAAAAAACCGGTAAAGTATACATTCCCTTGATTGTCTACTGCAACAGCTTCTCCAGACTCTCTGCCTGCATTGCCCATACTGTGAGCCCATAATAAGTTTCCAAAAGCATCTAGTTTGAGAAAATAAATGTCTTTATCACCCGCTGAAGTCAAATTATGGGTGCCAGAACCGGGGTCAAAATCAACGGTATTGAAAAAATTACCAGTTACATAAACATTTCCATGATGGTCTGCAGCAACACCTCTAGCTGCTTCATAATGCGTGTTGCCAAAGGTCTTAGCCCATTGAAATTGTTGACTTTGAACAGAAACACTTAATAGAAATGCTAGCGTAATAAAACAGAAGTTCTTCATTGGGTAAAAAATTGAATTGCTCAAAAGTAAGGCTTATTAAGTTGCTTTGTAAAGCGGCTTTTATTCACTAAAGTTAGGCTCATTTTCTTGCCATTCCTGTTTGCTGATTTTATAGCAAAGGCAATTTTCTAAATCAGGGTAATCCTTCAATCTAGGGTGTTTAAACATGCCTGCTTTTTGCATGCCCAATTTTTGCATTACCTTTTCTGATTGATGATTCATTAGGGTGCAAGTAGAAATCAGTTGCTTTAGTTCTAATCTTTGAAAAGCAAATTTCAAGCATTGCTTGGCACCTTCAGTAGCAAAACCCTTGCCCCAAGCGCTCTTTTTTAACCGCCAGCCAATATCCACTTCTGGGGTATATTCCGATTCATAGCTTTGATAAGCTAAACCTATAAAACCAATCAATTCTCCGCTTTCTAAAATTTCAGTAGCGAAATAATTGAAGCCATGTTTTTTAAAGTGTTTCATTAACCTTTCTACAAAGTCTTCAGTTTCTTTATAACTAAGCGGTTTAGGAAAGTGTTGCATCACATCTGCATCGGTATTGATTTGAGCAAACGGCTCTATATCATCCACGGTCCAATTTCGAAAACCAAGTCGGTCGGAAGTAAAAAGGTATTCTTTTTTCAATGAATTGGAAATAGTGAAAGGCAAATTAAAGCACAATTTTAAAAGAACAATGAGTTGCTTTCAGATAAAAAAGGGAAGTGTGGCTGTCTCCCAAGATATGGGATTAGTTATTGTTGTAATTAGATTAATTCTCTAATTAAATTTTCTACGGAATTCCAAGGGTGACATTTCTGTTTTTCTCTTAAATAGCTTATTAAATGATGTTGGATACTCAAAGCCCAAATTATAGGCAATTTCACTAATTGACAGCTGACTGGTTGATAATTGCTCTTTAGCTTTTTCAATGAGTTTATTATGTATATGTTGTTGCGTGCTCATTCCGGTTAAAAATTTGAGCGAATTACTTAAATAGTTGGAAGAAATATTAAGCTCATTAGAAATTTGCTCAACTGTTGGTATTCCTGTTTTGTTTATACTATTACTCTTGAAATAGTTTGATAATAGGTTATCGACCTTTTCTAAAAGCTGGTGATTAGGTTTGTTTCGTGTAATAAATTGTCGTTCATAAAAACGTTCGGCATAATTTAATAGTAGTACGATTTGCGATATGATGATTTTTTGACTGAATTTATCAATGTTCAATTCATACTCTTGTTGAATTTTTCTCAAAATATCAATCATCATATTTTCCTCTTTTTCAGATAAAAATAGAGCTTCATGAATAGCGTAACCAAAAAAATCACAAGAGTTAATCTTCCTTGCTAGTGAAGTGTTCCATATAAAATCGGGATGAATGAATAACAACCAACCAGTTGGTTTTGATTCTGAATCCATACCAAGATTTGGGTTGTCGTTAAAACTAATAATTTGATTTGGTGAAATAAATGTCATAAGACCTTCATCAAAATCATACTCTCGTTGCCCATAGTAAATTTTATATGGCACATTTCGTTTTAATCCGATTGTATAATAGTCCTGAACTAGATTGAGCTTCTTCGATTCTTTTGAATATTTCACTTGACTATAATCGACTAAACTAATTAAGGGGTGTTGCGGTGCGGGAATATTCGCAAATTGATGATAATCACTAATTTTTGAGAAACGAAGTATTTGTGCCATATCGTTTTATTAAATAAGCATTCCGCCAGAAAGTTCTATTCTTTGCCCATTTATCCAAGCAGCTTTTTCAGAACATAGGAAGGCAACAGTTCCTCCAATGTCTTCAGGTTCTCCAACTCGCCCTAATGCAGTAATATTGGAAATAATGGTTCTTTTTTCTTCATTATCACGATTACTGCCTCCACCAAAATCTGTCGCGATAGCTCCAGGTGCAATTACATTAGCCGTTATTTTTCGAGATCCTAACTCTTTAGCTAAGTAGCGGGTAAAAACTTCTACTCCTCCTTTCATCATTGCATAAGCAGAAGAACCCGGAAAACTAAAGCGGGTCAGACCACTTGAAATATTAACAATCCTACCTCCGTAATTAAGGTATGGCAATGCTGATTGGGTTAAAAAAAATACACTTTTGAGGTGAATATTTACCATATCATCAAAGTCTGATGGCGTAGTTTCTTCAATGGGTTTGTTTAAGCCAGTACCTGCATTATTGATTAAGAAATCAAAGTTGGGGTTTTCATATTGTTTTTGAAGAAAAGTAGTAATTTCTTTTACTAAGTTTTTTCCTGACATAGGATTTGCAGCGTCAAATTGAAATGCTTTTGCTTTAGAACCTAGACTTTCAATTTCTGAAATAATTTCATTGGCTTTGGATTCATTTTTATGATAGGTAAATAATATATGAACTCCATCTTTTGCTAAGTTCAAAGCCATTTCTTTTCCTAAACCACGACTAGCTCCTGTGATTAATGCGATTTTATTACTCATGATTTTTTTAAATGTAAAATTGAGTGAAGTTATGTCTTAAAACTTTTCCATATCTAAGTTTAACTTTTCCACATCTGAATTTAGTCTTATGGAAATCATATACTGCCTGATGCCTGTAAGCTTAGGTTAAGCCTCTTATATAAAGTGAAAGCTGGTTTATTTAGGCAATTTCGAAATACTAAAAAAGGAAAGCGGCAAGCTCTTGCAGTTTTGCCGCGCGGGATAGTATTTGAACTAATCCAAATACTTCCTAAGTATGATACAAGTATAGTTGTTTTCGGCCTAGTAACTTTATTTTATACGCTATAAATCAGCTAATTGATATTATCATTTCTTTTGCTTAATGCTTAAAAGCTACACAATATGTTGTTCGATGCAAGCATTTTTAATTCATCCTAAGGATCCCATTAGAATAGCTATCTTGCCAAGGTCAATTTAAAATGTGGGAATGTTAGGTGTTATAGTAGTTTTCGGCCTCTGTTGGTTACTTCTTTGGTTGTTTAGTAAAGAACACATAACTGTTTTGGGAATTATCCCAAATGCTAGACGCTTAAAGGAGTTTTCTATAGGCTTAATTTTTATGGCTACATTTTGTGTAATCAATATATTAGGACAAGCATACTTTAAGGAAATTAGTTATGTTAGGAATCCTGAATATGGGTTTTGGGAAAGCTTGGATGGTATTTGGTGGACATTTAAAGCAGCTTTGTTCGAAGAGTTGATTTTTCGAGGAGCAATTTTATATCTGCTGATTAAAAGAATGGGAACTAATTGGGCGTGCTTGATTAGTGCAATCGCATTTGGTATTTATCATTGGTTCAGTTATCAAATGTTTGGTCGTGGGCTTATACCCATGATCTATGTTTTTCTTTTGACAGGAGCCGGAGGTTGGATGTTTGCTTTTGCTTTTGCCAAAACAAAATCATTGTTTGCTCCTCTGGGCTTACATTTTGGATGGATTGTAATGAGTATCGTTGTTTTTTCAGCTGGGCCACTTGGAAATTCACTATTTGTAATTGATGGTGAACCGCTTGAATTAGCTGGTTGGGAACAACTTTTATTTTTTCTATGGCAGACGGTAATTATACCGGGAATCATAAGTTGGTTTCTGGTGAAACGATACACGTTTTCTTCAAGTGTTCATTAGTAACATCTTTTAAACGATATAAGCTCAACTGCCAAGGTAATTAGCGAGCAAATAGAGTGGAAGTGTCAACTTATTTGAGTTATAGCAATTGATAAGGGATTAGTTAGAATTGCTCTTACAAATAGGAAGCCCTCTTAAAAGAACTTACCATGAATTGCTTTTTAATAAAAAGGAGGTTTGTGCACCTGTCCCGCGGGAGGCGGGATTAGCTACTTTTGTTGTGTGTAGTTTTTTATTTCAAAATCAAATAGTAGAAAGTAATACAAGCCAATATAAAAACCGCAATAACAAAATAAATAAGAAACTTCCTTTTTCTTTCTTCTGACCTAATTCGTTCTCTAATTTCTTTTTTGTCAGACTCACTTATACTTCCATTTTCTGATAAGTAAATTTTGTATTCAGCTGAAGAGTACTGAGAATTTAAAACCTTTGAGATTCTGTCTTTTTTGTCAAGTCTATTTTGACGTCTTTTTACGGTGGCCTTGAAATGGTCGTAGCTTGAGTTCATCTCGGATTATTACACACAACAGTTTGACTATGGTAAATGCGACTCCCTGCCGAACGGGCAGGTGTTAAAACCTACTCCATTTTCTATTTGCAAAGTCGCTAGCCAATTGCCAAGGCGATTGGCTAATTTACTTTTTATAAGGCAATTCGCCGTCGGCGAATTGGCGAGAAAGTAGAGTGGAAGTGTCGGGTTTTTTAGTAGCAGCATTTGCTATAGGTATTGTTGTGTGTAGTTTTTTATTTTGCGTTTATTCCAAATTTTAATCTAAACGTTGAAGCATAGCCATCAAGATTAGTACCCTTTTCATTGCTATATGAAAAGAAGTTATGTTTTAGGTCAATTCCAATGTAAGTGTATTGTCCTAAGTCTCGTCTATAGCCTAGTCCGAAATTATAATTGAATGAATTAATTGACTTTTCAACCTCATTATCAATTTTTAAAGCATCAAAGCCATCCAAGCCTGCTCCAACTAATAAGTCAAAATGATTCAAATTTTTTGAATAAAAATTATATCCACCGTCTAACCCAAAATATCCTCCAAAGAAATGGTCTGTTGCATGAAGCATATTTTCATGAAAGACAAGATATTCATTTTTGGACTTTAAAAATTTAAATTCTATTGTCAAATCAAGCAGAATTTTGGTTGAACGAATACCAAACTGAATACCTGCAACAGGGTGATTTCCAACAATACTTAAATTATTAGTTGGCACCCATATTCCTCCATAGTACGAAGCATGCACTGCAACCTTTTTCAGACTGTCAGTCTGTGCATAAGTATGAATCGTAGATAAAAAGAGAAAAGCAAATAATAATCTATTCATATAATTTAGCAGCAATTACACACAACGTTTTGGCTAAAGCACGAGTGCCGGTTTTTGATTATGACTACTAAAGTAGCGAAAAGCCGCTGAAACTTCAGAAGCTAAACCGAAG
>MDTG01175601.1_pt1 | contig 157185 bp, 149 predicted proteins | sample 811421 | NCBI WGS metagenome assembly MDTG01 (sample SAMN05326645, study PRJNA326480) | marine metagenome | isolation source: seawater | place: Pacific Ocean: South East | collected 2011 | reverse complement strand
TCTGGTTCTGGTTCTGGTTCTGGTTCTGGTTCTGGTTCTGGTTCTGGTTCTGGTTCTGGTTCTGGTTCTGGTTCTGGTTCTAATTCCAACCCATTCTCTTGTTCTGCCTCTCCATCTAACAACTCGATAGCCGAGGTTTCGTTTAAGTCGTCTTTGATATTGCCATCATTGTTTGCAACATTGTCCGTGTTGGCTTCCAACTCGACCTTATCAAGTCCGTTTTCTTTTTTCTTTTTTTCTTCTTCCGCCTGCTTCAGGGCATCTAGCAATAAGCTCATTTTATTTCACCGTAGCAGACGTCTTCTTAGGCTCTTCTAGAAAGCTTTTATAACGAGCGAAATTACCTTTTAAAGATGGTTTATTAACCACAATCGGTTTTAAAAAGATAACCAATTCAGATTTTTTCGTTTTATTTTCTTTATAACTAAAGGCCTCGCCTAAATAAGGTATTTTTGATAGAAGAGGCAAGCCATCTGTGCTTTTGCTTCGGCTATCCTGCATCAAGCCACCAATCACCGCAACATCACCATTTTTTACTTTAAGTAACGTTTCTATCTCTCGAACAGAAACCTCTGGAATAAAGCTCTGAACGCCATTTTCAGATAATGTAGGATTGGGGACTTCTACGGATTGAATAATTCTCGAAATCGTTGGCCTGACATTCAGTGTTACTTCGTTATCTGAGGAAATTTGTGGTGTAACCCCCATGACCAAACCAACGGGTAAGGTATGAATCTCTGTTTCAAACGTTCGCTGTATACCAAACTCTGTCGTTTCCACATCAACATCAATGGTGAAGTATATTTTATTATCCACGACCTTAAGCAAGGCTGTTTGGTTGTTCAATGCTAATATTTTGGGTGTTGATAGCACCTTTGTATTACCAAATTGACTCAACAAACTCACTGCGACATCAATTTGGAATTTGCTGCCCGTATCTGTATACCCCAATGTTGAAATGGGTGAGTCTACAAAGTTATCTCTGATCAACGATTGATTAAACGTAAGCCCTTCGGTGAAGCCAGCATTTAATACCCGACTCCAATCCACCCCTGCTTGATAATCATCATTTAACTCAACCTCAACGATCATAGCCTCTATAAAAACCTGTCTTTGAGCGCCACCTAACATTAAATCCAGGTATTCCTGAACCAATTCATGTTGCTTTAGCGTCGCCATAACCGTTAAAACACCGCTTTCCGGGCTGATGGTCACGGCATCCATGCTTGTCGCCGAGTCGCTCAACGTTTCATCCCCTGAGATCTCTTCTTCTCCGGCCTCACCCACCACGGCAGCATCGCCTGTTTCCGCCGCCTCTGCCAAACCTGTTTCAGTCGAACCCAAGGTATCGTCAGGGCTATTTAACTGAATGATATTCCTCACATTAGTGCGCAATGTTCTCCAAAAGCGGTTTGTCGATGTATTATTAACACTGGTATTAGAAATATTTCCAACTGAATCAGATTCTCTACTGCCGGTTGTAGAGACTTCAGTTGCAATCGAAATAGTCGATTGACTGGTCCGCTCCATATTCACATAAGCTACCTCATAATGTTTTATAAAAGGCGCATCAACTTGCACATAAATAATGCCATTTTCTTTGCTGTAACGAATATCTGTTTGCTTGCTAATTCGTTGAAGCAATTCCTCAAATGTTGCATCTATTGCATTCAGTGTTACGGTGCCTTCAACATCTGAATGAACATCAATTTCAACATTCGCATCCCGTGCTATCGCAAAAATAAGTTCTTTTACGGGCACATCATTAACAACCACCGTAAAAGTTTCATTCAGCCTCTTCTGAGCAGGTGCCTCAGGCATTGGCGCAGATTGAATAATATCGGGAGCATTCGATGCTGGGCGAACAGCTTCTTTTATATGATGATCCGATACAGAAAAGTCAGCTGGCGCATTAGCACAAGAAATCAGCCCTAAAGGCATTAAGATACATAAAATTTTTTGTAGGTTTTTCATAGCCCGTTTTTATATTGTTTCCAGAAAGAATAGCTTAAAAAAGAAAAATCACCAGTTTAATAAACTATCTTAAGAATATATCACAACACATTGTTTTTGCTAAGAAAATAAAATTAATTTTCTTGCTTGGGGATATTGGTAATAAAAGGGGCTGCGTTCTGCATGGCAGTTGGCAAACCAGCGATAGCCTTGAAAGCTTCTGAATGCGTCTCAAATGATCCAAAATAAGTAATGTACCCTAAGTCCGACGTTCGGTATTGACGAACAAATACTTGATTCATATCTATTTTATTTTTAATCCCTTCAAGGTATTGGTTCGTTATTACACCCTCTTCATCACTCTTAACTGAAAAGACCTGAAGCGTATACTTTTTTTGTGTTTTTGCGCGCCATTCTTCATACGCCTTTTCTCGGCGATCCAGCAATCTCAGCAGTTGCTTTTTCTCTTGTCCAACTTGCCGTGGCAAAACGGGGACTGTCTTAATTTGCTCCCTCTCGTCACTCATTACACTATTGCCTAAAGCGATATTCAGCAGCTGTTTTTTGTTCTGTAGAAACCCATATCCCGCACCAACGATAATGGCAAGCACTAATAAGGAGAAAACGACAAATTGAGGCGTAATTTTTTTAACATCGCTCTTTACATTATCTTTCATCGCTAAACGGATATGCTTTGTGTCTACCACTGGGCTTTTATCTAAATAAGCAGCCAATAACGCTTTATCCGCCATCACATTGAGCCGCCTCAATGTGCCATTAGCATAATTAGTTAAGAGTTTAATGGCACCCATGCTAAAAATACCTCGACCTGTGTGCCCTGCTTTTGCAAGACGAAAGTGCAGGTATTTATCCGTCATATGCCAATCTAACGGGCTTAAATAAAAGCTGTACGTTATTCTTTCTCGTAATTGCCTAACACTGGGCGAATCGATGTGTTCATCAAGTTCCGGTTGACCAAATAATAAAATCTGTAATAACTTTTCTGTTTCGGTTTCTAAATTACTCAGCAACCGAATTTCTTCCAGTGTACCCAATGGCATCTGCTGGGCCTCATCGATCACTAAAACAACCTTTTTACCCTGTTGGTATAATGCCAATAGTTTTTGCTGAAGCACATGTAATATTTGGATAGATTGGTCGTTAGGGTCAACTTTTAACCCCAAATCATAGGCAATGGCATACAGCACTTGCTCGGCGCTGATACTGGGGTTTAATAAATAGACGAATACCGTCTCATCTGGCATTTTATTCACCAACATGCGAGATAACATCGTTTTACCGCTGCCCACTTCACCCACGACTTTAATAATGCCCTGACCTGAATTTAAAGCATAGATCACTGCCTCGAGCACATCCCCGCGGTCCGCCCCTTTAAAAAATAAGGAGGTATCCGGAGTGATTCCAAAGGGTTGCTTTTTTAAACCAAAATAATCTAGATACATGTTTATTGATCAAACTCTACTTGATAGGAAATATCACTCGACGGTAACGGCTGAAACTGGCTTAACCAATAAAAAACCCCCAACCCCATCGATACGGCGATGACACTTAAAATAAACATGATGATTGAAAATTTAATTTTTTTCATTTCTCACAACTAATCCCAGCAAATTGCGCCAGCCTTTCATAATCAAAAGGCCACCCCAGTTCCGCCGTACTAGCATTATTTTTTACCACAGGAATCCGTGTTCCATATTGCTGTATTAAATTGTCGACACTGACTATATCGATGACTTCTACTTGAAAATGCACTGGATAATGCTGTAATAATTGCTGAAGAAATACCCTTGCTTCTTCACACAGATGACAGCCTTCTGTCGTGTAAAATGTTAACTCAGTTATCATCCGGATCGTAAGCCAAACTGGGTGCCAACCAACGTTCAATATAGTCTACAGACTCGCCTTTCCGTTCTGCGTAATCGTCAACTTGATCTTTTTTTAGTTTACCCACATTAAAATACTGTGCATCAGGGTGTGCAAAATACCAGCCACTGACTGCAGCGGTTGGTGTCATCGCAAAACTTTCCGTCAGCTCAATACCGGTTTTCTCTGTGGCATCCAGTAAGGCGAACAATGTTGCCTTTTCAGTATGATCCGGACACGCTGGGTAGCCTGGCGCAGGACGGATACCCTTGTATTTTTCCTCAATGAGGTCTTCATTCACCAGTGATTCATCGGGTTCATAAGCCCAATATTCCTTCCTTACTTTTTGATGCAAACACTCGGCAAAAGCTTCTGCCAAACGATCTGCTAATGCTTTTAGCATAATAGATTGATAATCATCGTGCTCTGCTTCAAAGCGTTTAACGTGTTCTTCAATACCAATACCGGCCGTCACGGCAAACGCACCCACATAATCACTAACGCCTGACCCTTCTGGCGCAATGGTATCGGCTAGACAATAATTTTTTCGCCCCGGGGGTTTAATATTTTGTTGGCGCAAATGATGCAATACGGCCGCTTCAGATGTGCGCGATTCGTCATCGTAAATAACAATATCATCAGTACGACTATTTGCTGGGTAAAAGCCAATCACGCCGCGAGCCGTTAGCCATTGCTCATCGATGATTTTTTTTAACATGATTTGCGCGTCTTTATACAGTTCTTTCGCGTGCGCACCCACCACTTCATCATCCAATATTTTAGGGTAACTACCGACCAGTTCCCATGTTTGAAAAAATGGTGACCAGTCGATAAAAGTGGCGATTTCTTCCAGTGGAAAATCGTCTAAGACTTTTGTCCCTAAGAATGTTGGCTTAATGGGCGTAAACGCATGCCAGTCAATCGCCATTGCGTTTTTGCGTGCATCGTCTAAATTCAGCTGACGTTTTGTAGACTGCCGACCTTTATGTCGTTCACGAACCTCGGCATACTCCGTACGCAAAGCTTGTTGATACTCATTCGAGGCTTCCTTGTCCATCAACTTAGTGAGCACACCAACAGAACGCGATGCGTCTGTAACGTAAACACTGGCGCCGTGATAATTCGGCTCAATTTTTACCGCCGTATGCGCACGAGAGGTCGTCGCACCACCAATCATTAGCGGCACATCAAACCCGAGCCGCTCCATTTCTTTCGCCATATGGACCATTTCATCGAGTGAGGGTGTGATTAATCCACTTAAACCAATCACATCCACACCTTGTTTGCTGGCTTCTTTTAAAATGGTATCTGCCGGCACCATGACACCCAGATCAACCACCTCAAAACCGTTACATTGCAACACGACACCGACAATATTTTTACCAATATCATGCACATCCCCTTTAACAGTCGCCATCAGAACTTTACCGTTACTTTCAACGATATCGCCTTTTTCAGCTTCCATAAAGGGCATTAGGTACGCAACAGCTTTTTTCATTACACGCGCCGATTTAACAACTTGCGGCAAAAACATTTTACCTGCGCCAAACAAGTCACCCACCACATTCATTCCATCCATGAGTGGGCCTTCGATGACATGTAAAGGTCTCTCTACTTCTTGCCGGACTAATTCTGTATCTTCTTCAATAAACTCGGTAATGCCTTTAACCAGCGCATATTCCAAACGTTTTTTAACAGGCCATGAACGCCACTCCGCTGTTTCATTCGTCGTGTTATCAGCCGCATCACCAAGATACTGAGCAGCCATCTCAAGTAAGTTTTCAGTCGCGCTGTCCCCGGCTTTAGGCGTCCGATTGAGAATAACATCCTCTACAGCATCGCGTAATTGTGCGGGGATATCGTCGTAAACAGCTAATTGACCGGCATTAACAATGCCCATATCCATACCTGCTTGAATGGCGTGATATAAAAATACGGCATGAATCGCCTCACGCACCACATGATTACCTCGAAACGAGAACGACACATTTGACACGCCACCAGACACCATGGCATGCGGCAGCGTTTCTTTTATGACCCGTGTCGCCTCAATAAAATCAACGGCGTAATTATTGTGTTCATCGATACCTGTAGCGACGGCAAATATGTTCGGGTCAAAAATAATATCTTCAGGCGGAAACCCTGCCTTTTCAGTTAACACCTGGTAAGCCCGTGTGCAAATCTCCACTTTACGTTCAAACGTATCAGCCTGCCCTGTTTCGTCAAACGCCATCACAATCACAGCTGCACCATAGCGCATGATGGTTTTTGCTTGATTGATAAAATTTTCTTCGCCTTCTTTTAAACTGATAGAGTTGACAATGGCTTTACCCTGAACGCATTTCAACCCTGCTTCCAAAATATCCCACTTTGATGAGTCGATCATCACCGGCACAACGGAGATGTCGGGTTCTGCTGCAATCAAGTTAAGAAAGCGTACCATCGCATCTTTAGACTCCAGCATCCCTTCATCCATATTGACATCGATCACTTGCGCGCCATTTTCAACTTGCTGACGTGCAACATCCAGGGCTGTTTCGTAGTCTTGTTCTTTAATTAACCGTTTAAACCGTGCAGAACCGGTGACATTGGTTCGTTCACCCACGTTGATAAACAACGAATCTTTAGTGATATTCATGGGCTCCAAGCCCGACAAGCGGCATGCTATATCAATGTTGGGGATTTGCCTTGGCGCACAATCTGTCACGGCTTTCTTCATTGCCGCAATAAACTCTGGCGTCGTGCCACAACAACCACCGACAATATTCAACAAACCACTTTGCGCCCACTCTCGAATATGGGTCGCCATGTCGTCTGATGTTTCATCATACCCACCAAACTCATTCGGCAAGCCAGCATTCGGGTGCGCACTCACATAGGTCTCTGCAACTCGTGACAATTCTTCTACATATTGGCGCAATTCCTCAGCACCTAACGCACAATTAAGGCCTATACTAATCGGTTTTATATGCCGCAATGAATTCCAAAAAGCTTCAGTCACTTGGCCAGACAATGTCCGACCCGACGCATCGGTGATCGTGCCGGAGATCATCACAGGGTATTCCACCTTATGTGTTTCAAAATACACATCTATCGCATATAAGGCTGCTTTGGCATTCAAGGTATCGAAAATCGTTTCTACCAAGATAATATCTGCACCGCCTTTAACCAAGGCATCAATAGATTCGCTATAAGCGTCCGCCAATTCGTCAAAACTGATGTTTCTAAAGGCAGGGTCATTTACATCGGGGGAAATACTTGCCGTACGATTGGTTGGCCCTAAAACACCGGCAACAAAACAAGTCCTGTCTGGGTATTTTGCCTCAATATCATCCGCCGCTTGTCGAGCAAGACGTGCAGATTGTTCATTAATTTCATATGATAAATCCTGCATATCATAATCAGCCATTGCCACACGGGTCGCATTAAACGTGTTTGTTTCTATAATGTCCGCGCCAGCTTCCAGATATGCCATGTGAATCGCTCGAATACTGTCCGCCTGCGTTAGCGATAACAAATCATTATTACCTTTTACATCGCTCGGCCAATCTGCAAAACGTTCACCACGATAGTCACTTTCGCTAAAATCATAAGACTGAATCATCGTACCCATCGCGCCATCCAGCAGTACAATGCGTTGCTTTAATAAGTTTAATAGCTGTGTGTGTTTTTCTGTTTGCGCCATGGTGCATTAACATTGAGATTTAAATAATCCGATATTTTACGCTTTTGCTACTCATCCGGCACTGCTTGTTGTAGATTTATTCTTATACAATCCAGTTAATTGAATTCATACGGTCTTTTTTTGCCAAATTCCTCAGAAAATTTATCCAAAAAACCGGTCATTCTCTGCCTCTCAGGACATGACCCCAGCGGCGGTGCCGGCATTCAGGCTGATATCGAAGTTCTTCAGCACTTTAATTGCCATGCGTGTACCATTATCACCTGCTTAACGGTTCAAGACTCAAGCACCGTCAAGCGACTGATTCCTCTCAATGGCAAAGACATTGTCGAACAGGCCGCCGTTCTTTTCAAAGACATGCCCATAGCGGCGATTAAAATTGGTTTAACCGGTTCAATGGCGGCTATTGATGCCATTCATCGAATTCTAGCGTTGCAGCCCAATATACCGGTTATTTTTGACCCTGTTCTAGCAAGTGGCGATGGCACTTCGTTAGCTAATCGCGAATTAATTAACGCAATAGTCCGTCAATTGTTACCCTTAACAACCGTTTTGACCCCCAACACCGTTGAGGCCGCCCAACTGTCTGGCTTACCTAACAACAGTACTCCGGAACAACTCGGCCTCGCCTTGCTCCATCAGGGCGTGGAGTACCTCTTGCTGACCGGCGGACACTCACCGGGATCAGTGCTGAGCAACCACTTATTTAGCAAAAATAATAAATTGGCCAGCTACGAATGGCAACGTCAAGCCGGTGACTTTCATGGTACTGGCTGTGCATTAGCTTCAGCCATTGCCGCGTTAATCGCCAACAACCATACAATCCCAAAGGCCATTGATTTAGCTCAACACTATGTTGACCAAACCATTAGACAAGCCCAGCAGCTCGGCAAAGGGCAAGCTTTTCTTCATCACTCCTCAATATGAATTCATTACCTAAAAAAGGCGTCTACGCCATTACACCGGATATTGATGACACCGTCTTACTCATGGAGAAAGTCGAGCAGGCGCTACAAGGTGGCATCCGTCTCTTACAATACCGAGACAAACTAAGCCTGCCGGAAGAGAAACGATTTAGGGCAAAAGCCATTCATTACCTATGTTTAAACTATAACGTTCCGTTGATCATCAATGATGACCCCGAACTTGCGCTAGCTTGCCAGGCAGAAGGCGTTCATCTCGGTCAATCCGACGCTAGCATTCAAGACGCAAGAGAGCTGTTAGGAAAAGATGCTTTTATTGGAGTCACCTGCCATCATAAGCTATCGCTCGCTATCAGCGCCGAACGACAAGGGGCTGATTACGTGGCTTTTGGACGGTTTTTTAATTCTTCCACAAAACCTGGCACACCGTTAGCCAATATAAACACTCTCGTCGATGCAAAAGCCGCCTTATCTATCCCTGTCGTTGCCATTGGTGGCCTTCGTCACGACAATTCAAAAGCTCTGATTACCGCAGGGGTCGACTACCTTGCTGTCGTCGATCACCTTTTTAACACAGGAAACATCACCGAAAACTGCCAGTCCTTCAACGCATTATTCTAAGGCTACAGCACCCAAGTATAAGCAACGTGTATTGCATTCACATAGGGGGTTACCGACTCACTGGCACCAGGGAATAATGCAGAAGGGCCTCTGTATGTTTCTTTAATAAAACGTTCATAACCTACATGTAACGCATTACCTTCTTCTGTCTTCCAACTCAAGCCAACGCTTAATTGGTGGACAGGGTTTGGCGTTAATATGCTCAGTGTTGTCGCATCGATATCATTATCACTGGGTCTTTTCCCATAAGCATAACCTGCCCTTAGCGTTAAGTTTTTGGAAGCGAAATAAGTCACCCCAAGCCTATAATTTGTTTGATTTCGATCCCAGCCAAACGCACTACCGGAAGCGCTTCCGATGGGCGGAGCACCAGGAGATAGTGAATTAAGCACACTATTACCTAATGCTTTCACCTCAGAAAACTCAATTCGTTGAATATCTAATGCGATAATCCAGTCCTCATTTGGTTTAATGGCGGCTCCTATACTGTAATTGGCAGGAATATCAAAGCTACCTTCTGCCAACAAGCCTTTGTAGTCATCAAATTCTTGCATATAGATCTTCGATGAATACGCCGCGCCTAATGATAACCAAGGCGAGACTTCTGCATACCAGCCGACCCGCGCGCCAATGCCTAAAGCAATATCATGACCCTTATTGGTGAGCTTGCTTGGGTATTTTGATAATGGAGCCATTCCCTGAAAACCAAAGGCCTCAAAGCTTTGTATTGCAAACAACGGTGAGAGACCAATGCTCTGTCTAGGGGACACCTTCCAAGCAAGCGTTGGCGCAATAATTAACTGCGCCAAATCAAAGCCTAATTCATCGCAGCCGGTAAAAAAGTTACCTGCTTTATTGCCGCAAACAGCTGGGTTCGCATTTGTTCCTGGAATACCGGTGGTCTCTGTATATTCACTGTTAAGCCCACCATTTGCATAGGCAGTCACACCCACTGTCACTTCTTCATTCAGCCGATGCGAATAAGCAACATCTGGAATAAGAAAGAGTGAGTTACGACTATCCGATGAGAAGTTATAAATCGATCCCGGACCCGTTGCCCCCTTTCTTTTCACTTCTCTATTAGGGCTAAAAAACTCCATACCCACTTCAAACTGGTTCCCTGCGGCCGTCAACTTAGCTGGGTTAGAAGCCCCCGCATAAGCATCTTCCGCCACGGCCGTTACCGCGCCTGCTGTTTGTTTTGCAACGTGCCCATACCCTATAGAAAAATAACCGCCACCTGCAAAGGCACTACTCGATAAAACACACAATAAGGGACACACTTTTATTAACCTTTTCATACTCTCTCCTCTTTTTTATTTTTTTTATTAACCCTATATCGATTTTTCATAAAACCAATAAAAAGGTATATCAGAACAACGAACTTAATTACCTGAGTCTGTATAGCGCAACTCAATATTGCCTAACAAGGGCTAATGAGGCAAGGCAACTTTGTTACATTCTCCTTCAAGAAATTTAAAACGCATAAAAAAAGCCGGGACCTACTATAGGCCCCGGCTTTAACAATAACGATTAAATAATAATTATTTAATCCGCATGATCGCTTTTAGCGTGGTTCCTTTTTCAGACTCTTCTGCCGCTTCATTAATTTGATCAAGCTCATAGAATTTAACCAGTTTATCAAATGGGAATTTACCCTGCTGATAAAGACTAATTAACCTTGGAATAAAGATATCTGAATTTGATTCACCTTCTACAATTCCACGTAATTTACGGTTGAATAACATATGGTTAATATCAAGCGGTATGGTTGTTCCCATTGCTGGCGCACCCACAATACCAATCTCACCACCCACACAAGATGACATGATGGCTTGAGTTAAAACCGGTGCAACACCACTGGTTTCAAGAACGTATGCAATACCTGCTCCACCCGTTAATTTTTGTATCTCTTCAACAGGATCTGCTTCAGCCGCATTAATTGTGTGAGTTGCGCCTAATTCTTTGGCCAATGCTAAACGATTTTCCTTCACATCAATTGAAATGATCGTGGTGCAATTCGCAACCGCAGCACCCATAATGGCAGAAAGGCCGACCGCACCTGCTCCAAATACGGCAATAGCACTACCCGCGGGTGGGTTTAACGCATTAAGCACAGAACCGGCACCCGTTTGAACGCCACAACCTAATGGGCCCAATAAATCGATTGGCGCATCTTTTGTCACCTTAACGGTATTACGCTCATAAGCCAAGGCATGACTGGCGAATGATGATTGCCCGAAGAAACTGCAACCAATTTCAGCACCGTCATGATCATGAATAGTACAGCTGCCATCCACTGCACGCCCCATAAAGTTTGGACCAAATGAATTTGCACAACTTGTTGGATCACCAGAAACACAAGCGTCACATTTACCGCAGGTATAAAACGTTAAAACCACGTGATCGCCCGGTTCAACTTTAGTCACGTTTTTTCCAACTTTTTCTACAATACCTGACCCTTCATGGCCAAATACCATTGGGAGAGGAACCGGATAAAGCTGATCGCGGCACGTTAAGTCGGTGTGGCATAACCCGACACCGGCAATTTTAATTAGAATTTGATCATCTGACGGCTCTGACAACTCAAGGCTTTCGATCTTAAAATCACCTTTACCTTCACGAACTACCGCTGCTTCAATCTTCATACACTCTCTCCTTAATCACTTTAAAATTATAAAAAACAAACCTATCAAATAAATTTTATATTATTAGAACGATATAGAAACATCATCCTTTTGTATCGTCAAATAAAAGTTAAGTGAATGGAGACAATTATCATTCATCTATTTTGTTTGAAACTGAATAAAAAAAACCCAAGCAAATGCTCAGGTTTTTCTCTCTTTAAATAAGACCGTTAGCCTACCATTCATAACGAGCCGTAATGTATAAGTTTCTCCCTTGGCTGGGGACTTTATCTCCAACCGCTACATCTGCATTACCCATCACACGATTGATAGCCGCTGTATGGTCTTCATAGTCTTTATCTAAGATATTCTCCACGCCTACACCGACATTAAAGCCTGTCGCTGGCTGAATTTCGCCACGCAGATGAAGTAAACCATAACCCGCTGAATTCATTTCGCCGTTATAGTCAGCCACATCGTTTTGCGCAGCATAGGCCTCGACTTCTGTGGCAATAGACCAGTTATTTTGCGCGTAGGTTAATTGAGTTCGGGCATTAAGCGGCGCTATCCGGTAGAGGTTATCGCCCCCCTTGTCTCTTTGACGCCCTCGCACATAACTTACCGTACCGTCTAAACGCCAATCATTTGTCATCTCATACCCCCACTCTACATCCACACCGTAAAGCTCGGCATCCACATTCGTAAACTGAAGCGCATCCCGCCCTGTATTTGAATTTGCAATCATATTGGCAGCAGCATTCGTGCTAACCTCACCTTGGATGTAATCATCTATACGATGATAAAAAGCACGTGGTGCGACATACAACCCACCAGATGCGTACTCTAACCCCGCTTCAAACTGATACGCTGTTTCTGGGTCCAAGTTAACGTCACCAATATACACTCGGTTATCCGCTAATCCACCCGTCGCCTCTAGAGGTATCCATAAAAAACGTTCTTGATATGAGGGGGAACGCATTTTACGAGCCAAACCAACTTCTGCTGTTAATTCGCTGGACAAGGTTTGCCTCAAGATCGCAGCAAAATCCCAGTTATGGTCTGTTTGAGAACGATCACTGCCATTAAAATTATCAACAAGAACTGTTACAGGCATCATCATCCCATACATGTGATGGTTTACCTCGTCGGAATCCATATCAACTTGTGTATAACGAACACCTGCCTCAAGTTCTAAGCCCTCGTCAATATCACCTTTCCATTCAACAAACGTACTGTAACGATTTTTCTCCGCTCCGTTGAAGTTATCCACGCCAAACATCGGGTTATTTCGATCAGTGATAAATCCGTCATGCGTTGACTCATCGCCTTCAAGTCCTAGACTTAAACGCCCCCCTGATAAAGGCAGATGATACACAATAGATAAACCACCGCCATCAACCGTCGTTAAGTTTTGACGCTCTCTACCAGCTAATACACCGTTAGGGCGCAAACTGAAGTTATTCATCAAGTGACGCATATCTTGGTAGTAATAATCAACGTCTAGCGAACGACTTCCACCTAACTGCAATGAGTAGTCCGCTGTCAAGACACCACCACGAACCCAAATAATGTCCATGGGTAATGAAGGCGTACCGGAGTGCCCCGTATCGTTATTGCTGTAATCAAAACCGAGCTCATGTGCGCCTTGACGGAAACCGTAGCCAATCGTGTATGCATCTCGGTCGTACTGACTGGGGTCAACAGATTGACTGCCATCGAACTCGTAATCGTCGCCCTGTTCTTGACTCAAACTGGCATGAAAACGATGACTATCATTAGCATAAGTACCTAAAACACTGCTTGTTAGTCCGTTATCTACTTCACTATAGCCCAAAGAGGCTAACCCATGAAACTCAAAATCAGTGTTATCCGCAAACTCACTTTTACGCGAAGCTGCAGACATTGACCCCCCGATGGTTTCAATCCCACTGCTAACGGGCGCGATGCCACGATAAACTGTTAAGTTATCCGTTAAGGCTGCAGGGATGTGACTTAATGGCGGATCCATACTGTTAGGTCCCACTTCTTTCCATGACATACCATCAACCGACGTATTCACTCGAGAACCAAATTGACCCCGATAAGAAGCAATCCCGGTTAACGGGCCATTCCTATTAACATTTGCACCCGGCACACGTTTCAATAACGCCGCGGTGTCTTTTAACGCTAAAGATTCTGGAGCAAGACCAAATGCACCCGGGCGCATTTTGCTGTCTTCAACAATAATGGTTTGATTGGTATAGTCTGCCGCATGGGCGGAAACAGCAGCAATCGCTGCTGGCAATAAACTGAACTTAAGCTGTTTCATGATTTCCTTATTTTTGTTTTTTTACAATAAAAGTAATTCTACCTATGAAAGAGCTTGCTGAAGTGTGACAAATTGTCGCACCTATACTCCTCATCTAAAAAGCAACAGATTTATTAGCCTTTTTAGAAACCTTGAGTCGCAGAATTTTTTATTCTGCCAAGCTTAATATCTTGACGGGTTTATAAAATAAATTCTCCACTTCAATGGGTTCTGCGACAATTTGTCACATTCAAAAAATCTAAAATTCAGTTAGACTTTATACCAACTCTTAATCAGCATGCCGCCTCCTCATAGCTGGCTGCTTCCGATCTCAAATCTTTTAAGAGTCCCTTTAACCGCCCTCTACACTTTAGAGGGCGTTTTTTTGATTCTAAGAATGCTTACCTGCGGCAATTCGCATACGCAACGCATTTAATTTGATAAACCCTTCGGCATCTTTTTGATTGTACGCACCGCCGTCATCTTCAAACGTCGCGATATTTTCATCGAACAAGCTATCTGTCGCAGACTCTCGACCAACAACAATCACATTGCCTTTATACAGTTTTAAACGAATTCGGCCATTAACACTCACTTGCGAGGCATTAATCATTGTTTGCAACATGTCACGTTCGGGGCTCCACCAATACCCGTTATAAATTAAGCTCGCATAACGAGGCATTAACTCGTCTTTAAGGTGCGCCACTTCACGATCTAATGTTATAGATTCCATGGCACGGTGAGCTTTGAGCATAATCGTTCCACCCGGCGTTTCGTAACAACCACGCGCCTTCATACCGACATATCGGTTTTCTACAATATCTGCACGGCCAATGCCATTTTCACCACCTACTTTATTTAATTGTGCAAGCACCGTCGCTGGTGACATGGCTTGACCATCAATAGCGACGATATCGCCGGCTTTGTATTCGAGTTCAAGGTACGTTGGTTCATTTGGTGCTGCTTCAGGTGAGACTGACCAACGCCACATTTCTTCTTCTGGCTCAACCCAGGGGTCTTCCAAAATATCGCCTTCATAGGAAATATGCAGTAAGTTTGCATCCATCGAATAGGGTGATTTTTTACCGCGTTTCATTTCAACGGCAATCCCTGCTTTTTCAGCGTAGGCCAACAAGGAGTCACGCGATGTTAAATCCCATTCACGCCAAGGGGCGATAATTTTGACATCCGGTTTTAAGGCATACGCCCCCAATTCAAAACGTACCTGGTCATTGCCTTTACCCGTTGCGCCATGAGAAATGGCATCGGCGCCGGTTTCATTAGCAATTTCAATTAAACGTTTTGAAATAAGTGGTCGGGCAATAGAAGTCCCTAACAGGTATTCGCCTTCATAAATCGTATTGGCACGGAACATTGGGAATACAAAATCACGAACGAATTCCTCTTTTAAATCATCAATATAAATTTCTTTTATGCCGTATGAGGCGGCTTTTTCGCGTGCAGGTTCAACTTCTTCACCTTGCCCTAAGTCTGCGGTGAATGTGACCACTTCACAATCGTAAACATCTTCTAACCATTTGAGGATAACTGACGTATCTAATCCGCCCGAATAGGCCAGAACAACCTTATTAACTTCTTGCTTTGACATGAAATAACTCGCAACTAAAAAATATGAAGCGAATTATAACCGATTGGCTGACTATCTGGCGTTAGCCTGAGATTGAAATATCAACTCGCCTGTTTAGTTGACGGCCTGATGGGTATCTATTACTGCTTGTCGGTCGGCTTTCGCCATAGGCTTTGGTAATAAATTGATTAGAACGGACGCCCTTTGATAAAAGGTATTGCTTAATCACGTCCACCCGTTTTTTTGCTACTGCCATGTTCGCATGACGCGAACCTTCACTATCACTATGCCCTTCCAAAACCAGGATGCCGTGCGGTTTTTTTAGACGCATGTAGTCCAATAAATAATCCAGCTTGGCTTTATCGCGACTGTTTAAGTGAATAGAACCTGACCTAAAATAAATATGTTTAAACGGTTCTGGGCCAGCCACCTTCAAGCGAACACTGCCTTCGGGTGTATCAAGTGCCTCTGGGTCATCCAGTGCAATAATTTGTTCGGGCGGCATGCCCTGCTCAACCAATAGTTTGCGCAAAGTTTGAATACGTCTATTATGAAGGCGCCGACCCTCTTTAACCGAAAACCCTTCTGTTCCTCTAATCAGGTCAATGCGTTCACTCTCTCCGGCTTCTTTTACATAGGTGACTGCTTTATTTAAAAACTTACGATTCTGATGTGTCATTGATGTACTTCGATGATCAAACAACGACAGCTGTTGATGGAGCTCATTTCGACTATAGGGAAGTAACTCTTGACGACATGCCTCAAATTGCAACATAACATCCAAAAAGTTAACGGAAGAAACGACAACGTTCACTTGTCCAACTTGCCCAGTTTGATAACTGAATTGAGGAAAACGGCCGTTTGATAATTCTTGCAACATCCGTTCAGACACATCACTATCGACCACTACTTTTTGGGTAACCGCTTTAACGGTCGCTAATTTAAATGGTGACGTATCATGCATCCAAACAGGTGGCACAGAACTTAGCATTGCCGTTTGAATCGGCGGCACATAAGATTCGGCCTTTAGAATAAAGTTAACCCGCTCACCCGATTTTTGTTCAAAAACGCCTACTCCGTATTGTGGAATGACATGCGTTATGGAACAGCTCACTTTATTGCCTGAGAACCGCCATTGTGAGTCCGTAATAGCGGCCTGATACTGCTGTGCTTGCGCACCCGCACAAAACATTATCGCTGCAACTAAAATCATTAAATAACAAAACGTCTTCATACCAGTTTTATCGGCAGATAACATCAGAACTTTATAATTTTTTTAACTTAAAAAACTGGTCAGTTTTGTCATAAATTCCTGAGGTGCCTCAATGTGAGGCCAATGGCCAGATTTTTTGATCACCTGAAATTCCGCTTGGGGAAAAAGTTCTTTTGCAGCGGCTTGATGTCTCGAAGCGACATACGTTGATTTACCACCCCTTATAAATAAGGTTTGGCCGTGGTAGTTTCCCCCTCGCTGACCGAGTGGAAAGCCCATAATATCACTCATACCTTCTTCAATACTTGCCAGGTTTACTCGCCATTGGTAGCCGCCAGACGTATTACTGACTAAGTTCTGCAATAAAAACTGCCGCAGACTCGGCACATCAATCTTTTCTGCCAAGTATTTATCTGCCTCTTTTCTTGAACCTACGCCATCAAGTGGCACATGGTACAACCCCACCAGGACATCATCAAAATTGTGCTGATACGTCACCGGGGCAATATCAACAACAACAAGCTTACTCACCTTATCTGGTGCCGACAGAGCCAGTTGCATCGCTACTTTACCACCCATGCTATGCCCTATAATCGTTGCCTTAGCTAACCCCTCGAGTGCCATAAACGCTAGTACATCATCCGACATCGACTGATAGTCCATCTCATCAGCATGCGGAGAAGAGCCATGATTACGCATATCTAAGGCATACACGGTATAACAAGCCGACAACTGTTTAGCAATGCCCTGCCAGTTCCTCGCGCTACCAAACAGGCCGTGTAAGATAACTAACGGCTCACCCTGATCGCCATGTTTCACAGACTTTAACGCAACACTCATTAAAAAATCCTGCCAACTATTTTTTCTTTACGTATAAATCCGTAATTGAACCCGCTTGCATTTCGGCTGAGAAACATAACGTCTCTGACAACGTTGGATGCGGATGAATCGTTAAGCTCATATCATCAACATCCGCACCCATTTCTAACGCTAAAACGGCTTCAGCTATCAGTTCCCCTGCATTCGTGCCTGTGATGCCTGCGCCTAAAATACGTTTTGTTTCAGGGTCCCAAAGTATTTTCGTCATGCCTTCATCACGATCAATGCTTAACGCACGACCGCTCGCTGCCCATGGAAAGACTGATTTTTCATACTGAATCCCGTCGGCTTTTGCCTTTGTTTCAGTCAACCCCATCCAAGCTATTTCCGGATCGGTATAAGCAACAGATGGAATGGTCAAAGGATCGAAGGCTACTTTTTCACCGGCGATAACTTCCGCGGCTACTTTTGCTTCATGCACGGCTTTATGCGCTAACATTGGATTGCCCACAATATCTCCAATGGCAAAAATGTGCGGAACGTTTGTTCTCATTTGCTGATCCACCGAAATAAAACCACGCTCATCGACCTTAACGCCTGCTTTGTCCGCTGAAATTAATTGGCCGTTAGGGCTCCGTCCAACCGATAGTAAAACCCTATCGTACACTGCAGATTCAGGTACCCCCTCGCCTTCAAAGCTCACTTTTAGCCCCGCCTCTGTTGACTCTATAGCCGTGACTTTTGCTTTTAAATAAATCTGCTCAAGCTGTTTAGACAAGCGTTTATGTAGCGGTTTGACAAGATCCTTATCACAACCCGCAACTAGTTGATCCATCAGCTCTACCACGCTGATTTTTGACCCCAAAGCATGGTAAACGGTTGCCATTTCAAGCCCTATTATGCCTCCGCCAATAACCAGCATCGTCTCGGGTACATCTGCCAACGCCAATGCACCTGTTGAATCCATCAAACGCTCATCATCATAAGGAAAACCGGGTATTTTTATGGGCTGGGAACCCGCCGCAATAATGGCATGATCAAACGAAATTGATTGGCTGACACCTTCATGTTCAACCCTAACTGAATGGCTAGATGCAAAATTTGCATAGCCTGTAACAACGGTTACATTTCTTTGTTTTGCCAAGCCGGTCAAACCACCCGTGAGTCGCTTGATAATGCTTTCTTTATGACCACGGATGCCATCAATATCTAACTTAGGTGGCTCGAAAGTAACACCATGTGCTGACATCTCTTCCGCTTCATGAATAACCTGTGCTTGATGTAATAAGGCTTTAGAGGGAATACACCCCACATTTAAACAAACCCCGCCCAATGAAGAATAGCGCTCTATCAGCACCACCTTTTTTCCTAAATCAGCGGCTCTAAACGCCGCCGTATAGCCGCCCGGCCCGGCTCCCATCACAAGTACGTCGGCATGTAAATCTGCGCCTGTATCAGCAGGGCTCTTTTCTGGCTTTGTCACAGGGGGTTCTGTTTTTTCAGGCTTTGGTGTTTCTGCATTCATTTCCAAGCTTTCAAGCGTCATTAACAAATCACCTTCTACCACCTTATCACCCACTGCCACTATAATCTCTTTCACCAACCCCACAGAGGGACTTGGGATATCCATAGAGGCTTTGTCACTTTCCAACGTCACGATTCCGTCTTCAATAGCAACACGATCGCCGACTGATACAGCAATATCAATCACCTCAACACCGTCGTCAAACTCACCAATATCAGGAACAACTACATCGATTAAATTAGCCATTATTTCTCCTATAACAAGACACGACGAATATCATTCAGGTAACCAGACAGTGCAACCATAAAGGCGGCCGCATCAGCACCATCAATCACACGATGATCGTAGGTCATATCTAATGGCAACATTAAGCGTGGAACAAATTCTTTGCCATCCCAAACAGGTTGCATCTGTGCACGCGTTGCACCCAAAATGGCCACTTCAGGTGCATTAACGATCGGCGTAAAGGCTGTTCCACCAATGCCACCCAAACTCGAAATCGTCATACAAGCCCCTTGCATGTCTTTAGGCGATAATTTGCCATCTCTCGCCTTTTTACTAATCACACCCATTTGTTCTGCCAAGTCAAAAATACTGGTTTTGTCAACGTCGTTGAATACGGGGACCACCAAGCCGTTTGGCGTCGCCACGGCAATACCGATGTGGTAGTATTTTTTGTATATCAGACCTTGGCCATCTGGCGATAATGAGGCATTAAATTGAGGAAACTCTTTTAACGCGGCAACCAACGCTTTCATAATAAAGGCTAAAAACGTCACCTTAACGCCCCTTTTTTCAGCTTCTGGCTTTAAAGATTTTCTAAACGCTTCCATGTCTGTAATATCAGCCAGTTCATGGTGTGTCACCATCGGTACGTTCAGCCAGGCCCTTGATAGGTTTGTGCCGGTTAAGCGCTTAATTTTGCTGAGCGGCTTTTCTTCTATCTCACCGAATTTTGAAAAATCAACCGCTGGGATTGGTGGAATGCCTGTCCCTGTTGAAACGGCTGATGAGGCACCCGACAATATTTGTTTAACATGATGGGCAATATCTTCTTTTAACAAACGGCCTTTGGGTCCCGTTGCCTTAGTAACGGTTGATAAATCAACGCCCAATTCTCTCGCAAATTTTCTCACTGCAGGGCTCGCATGAATATGCCCCGTTGGTTTTGATGTGACAGATGATGAAACCGTCGAAGTCACTGGGGCAGCCTTTGCAGGCGACGTAACATTTGATGCCGATGAAGACTCTACTTTAACCTCTTTAGCAACAGGCGCCGCTGAATCAGATTGAGCCGATAAGACAACAATCAAATCTCCTTCAGACACCTGGTCACCGATTGAGACTTTAATATCTGTGACGGTACCTGCTGCCGTGGATGGAATTTCCATACTGGCCTTGTCACTTTCTAATGTAATCAATGATTGTTCTTGCTCAACCACATCGCCTACAGCCACATTGACTTCTATGACTTCAACCGAATCAAAATCACCGATATCAGGGACATGAATATTGACTGACGTTGCTTGCACGTTTTTTTCAACCACTTCATCCCGTTTCTCAACCACTTCATCCCGTTTCTCAACCACTGTTTTGCCAGCTTCCTCTGAACCTTCAACCTCTTTTAATCGAACAACAACGGTTCCTTCAGCAACTGAATCACCTACCTTCACCAGAATTTCTTCAACTACTCCAGCGGCTGACGATGGAATTTCCATACTCGCTTTATCGCTTTCCAGTGTTAGTAAGGCCTGTTCGACTTCAACGGTATCGCCAACCGATACCAGCACCTCAATCACCTCAACCGCATCAAAATCGCCAATATCAGGAACGGCTACTTCTACTAAATTACTCATCTAATTCTCCTGCCACTCTAAACCAGCCAAGGTGCTGGCTTATCGGTGTCTAATCCATACTTCTCTATGGCTTTTTCAACAACAGCCACCTCAATTTGCCCTAAATCGGCTAATGAATTAAGCGCTGTTACCGCAACATAGTACCGGTCTACTTCAAAAAAGCGGCGAAGATTTTCACGTGTATCTGATCGACCAAAACCATCTGTCCCTAAAACGACACAATGTTTCCGAATGAATGGGCGAATAGAGTCAGCCAATAAGCGCACATAATCTGTCGAAACAATCACCGGCCCTTCGCGGTCGTCTAAACATTGAGAAACGTAAGGAGTTTGCTTCTCTTGTGATGGTTTCAGACGGTTTGCTCGTTCACACGCTTGCCCTTCTCGCGCCAATTCTGTAAAACTTGGGCAACTCCAGATATCCGATTCAACATCCCAATCTGCTTTCAGCAATTCAGCTGCTGCAATCACTTCATTGAGAATTGTGCCCGAACCCAGCAATTGAACACGCAGTTGGCTATCCTTACCTTCTTTGAACAAATACATCCCTTTGATAATGCCTTCTTCAGCCCCTTCCGGCATGGCAGGATGGGCATAGTTTTCATTCATCACCGTTAAGTAATAGAAAACATCTTCTTGCTCTTTGAACATTCGCTTCAAACCATCATGCATAATCACAGCAAGTTCATAATTAAAGGTTGGGTCATACGAAATACAATTCGGTACTGAAGAGGCCCACAACAAGCTGTGCCCATCCTCATGCTGAAGCCCTTCCCCATTTAATGTCGTTCGTCCGGCTGTCCCACCTAATAAAAAGCCACGCGCACGCTGATCGGCCGCAGCCCAAACCAAGTCACCAATTCGCTGAAAACCAAACATGGAATAGAAAATATAGAACGGGATCATCGGAACATTACTGGTTGAATATGACGTACCTGCAGCAATCCAATCACACATGCCACCGGCTTCATTAATGCCTTCCTGAAGCACTTGACCGTGTTTATCTTCCTTATAAAACATCAATTGCTCTGAGTCTTGGGGGGTATATAACTGCCCCAATTGCGACCAAATTCCCAATTGACGAAACAGACCTTCCATACCGAATGTACGCGATTCATCCGGTACAATCGGTACAATCCGCTGACCAATTTCTTTATCTTTGAGCAAGATATTCAACAAACGAACAAAGGCCATGGTGGTGGAAATCTCGCGCCCTTTTGAAGTCCCTTTCATCATGGGCTCAAACACCGATAAATCTGGAATATTCAACGAGTCAGACTTTTCACGGCGAGCCGGTAAATAGCCTCCTAAATCTTCTCGCTTTTTCTTCATATATTCTTGCTCAGGCGAATCTTCAGGGAAACTGAGATAAGCCAGATTGTCGACATCTTCGTCAGAAATCGGCAAGTCAAATTTGTCTCTAAAATGTAATAATGAGTTATGACTCATTTTCTTTTGTTGATGCGTCGTATTTTGCGCCTGACCGGATTCACCCATACCATAGCCCTTAATCGTCTTAGCTAGAATCACCGTTGGCCTTTGAGTCTCTTTGCATGCTGCATCATAAGCTGCATAGACTTTAGCCGGGTCATGCCCACCTCGATTAAGATCCCAAATATCCTTATCGGACCAATCAGCGACCATCGCTTTTAATTCAGGTGTATTGAAGAAATGCTCACGAACATAAGCACCGTCTTTTGCTTTCATGGTTTGATAGTCGCCGTCAACACAAGACATCATGCGTCGACGCAAATGCCCTTCTTCATCTCGCGCTAAAAGCGCATCCCAACGATTCCCCCAGATAAGCTTGATAACATTCCAACCCGCTCCTCTAAACTCCGATTCCAACTCTTGAATGATTTTTCCATTTCCACGAACTGGCCCATCCAATCGCTGCAAATTACAGTTAACCACAAACACTAAGTTGTCTAAATTTTCACGGCCAGCCATCCCGATAGCGCCGAGTGATTCAGGCTCATCCGTTTCTCCATCCCCTAAAAAAGCCCAAACTTTTCTTTCAGACGTTTCTGCAAAACCCCGATCTTCAAGGTACTTCAAGAATCGCGCTTGATAAATTGCCATGATTGGCCCCAGCCCCATGGACACTGTGGGAAACTGCCAGAAATCAGGCATCAACCAGGGATGCGGGTAAGACGAAAGGCCACCGCCATCAACCTCTTGACGGAAATTATCCATTTGATCTTCGCTAAGGCGCCCCAGCATAAAAGCACGCGCATAAATTCCAGTGGCAACATGCCCTTGCACATAGACTAAATCACCACCATGTGTTTCACTCGCCGCATGCCAGAAATGGTTATACCCCACATCATATAATGTCGCTGAGGATGCAAAACTGGCTATATGCCCACCGACATTCGTATTTTTATTAGCGCGAAGCACCATCACCATGGCATTCCACCGGACATAAGATCGAATTTTATGCTCTAGCGTGCTATCGCCCACATACTGAGCTTGTTGGGGCACAGAAATCGTATTGATATATGCAGTAGCCGCGCTAAACGGAATATCGGCCCCAGCAAAACGAGCTTTTTCAATTAAACTCTCAAGTAAGAAATGGGCACGCTCCTCACCTTCGTGCTCAATCACTGCCTGCAACGCCTCAAGCCACTCTTTAGTTTCTTGAGGGTCGGTGTCAACCGCGTTAGCAATGTTTGGAAATTTATCGACGGACATACCTGCTCCAAATGTATCAAATATTTAAAAAAAAACAGTACTGGCTTTGCATTCCCACAAAGACTGCATTCTGAACTATACTCTGTAACCATACTGACAGCAGAAATAAGATTATAACCAAGTTCGCTTTTAAGCAAACGACTGCCTAAGTTTTTAGTATATCCCTATGATAACGATTATTAATTTAATCTTTAAATAAAAAAACACACTTTTGACGACAATGCACAAAAATACGCTTTTAATCTCAACGATTATACTCATTATCACTTCACATCCCGCCTTTGCAGGGAAGCTGTATAAATGGGTTGATGAAAATGGAAAAATATCTTTTTCCGATAAAGTACCGCCTGAGGAATCAAGACGTGAACGTGAAGAATTAAATGAAAAAGGTCGCACAATCGTTGTTAAAGAGGCGGCCAAAACACCAGAGCAAATTCAGCAATTAAAAAAAATAGCCGACTTACAAAATAAGCAAACAAAAATTCTGGAAACACAATTGGCTTTAGACTCTGCTCTCTTAAAAACATATAGCTCCGAAGAAGATATTGACGCACTCACTAAAAGCAAAGTGGATATGATTGACTCCCATATAGCTATTACTTTAGAGCAATCAGAAACACTCAAGAAGCAACTTATTCTTCATCAAAAAGAGGCAGCAAATTTTGAACGCTCAGGAAAAAAAATACCTGAAAAAAATCTAGCAAATATTGAATCCGCTAAAAAACAATACGATAATAATCGGCAAAAAATAGCGACGTTCAAACTACAAAAACAGCTACTCAAAAAACAGTTAATCAAAGATAAATTACGTCTTAACGAACTAAAAGCACAACCTGCTGAAACACCCAGCATCAACAATGAAACCATACCCAGCCCTTTCTTGGGTGAGCTTAGTTGTAGCGAGTCGACATGTGATCAACTCTGGGAAAAAGCCACCTCGTTAATTACAGAGACAGGCGCAAAAATCACTTACCGCTCAGACAAACTCATTTTGACTAAAGCACCCAAACTAAGTAAAGACAGAAGGCTGTCTTTAACAAAAATAAAAAATCAACGCGATGAAAGCATCTTTCTTGATATTCGTTGCGTCGATTCTAAAGGCGGAAAAGCCACCTGTAAAAATACGCAGAATGCCCAATTAATTGAAAAATTTAATCAATTAACTCCTTAACTTCTAAGCAGTTGAGTACCCATCCCCTTATCGGTTAACAATTCTAACAAAACAACGTGTGGAACACGCCCATCAATGATATGGGCACTGTTCACGCCACCATTCAACGCATCCATTGCACACTGAATTTTTGGCAGCATGCCTCCATAGATAGTGCCGTCTTCAATTAGACTATTTACTTCTGTTAACGATAAACCGGTCAATAATTCATCATCTTTACTGAGCAGACCAGAGGTATTGGTTAATAACAAAAGTTTTTCTGCACACAAAATTTCGGCCATTTTACCCGCAACAAGATCGGCATTGATATTATACGAGGCCCCGTCCTTACCAACGCCAATCGGCGCAATCACGGGAATAAAATCACCTTGCACCAGCATGTCTACAATCGCTGGATCAATACTATCAACATGCCCGACATGACCCATATCAATCAATTCAGAAGCTTTTTCCGGTGCCGCTTCGTTAATAGAAATCTTCTTGGCTCTAATTAAATCACCGTCTTTTCCAGTTAGGCCAACAGCAGAACCTCCGTGCTGATTAATCAGGCTGACAATCTCCTTATTCACCAATCCACCCAACACCATTTCAACCACATCCATCGTGTCGCTATCAGTAACGCGTATACCATCTACAAAACGACTCGTCATCCCAAGCTTTTCTAAATGAAGACCAATTTGAGGCCCCCCTCCATGAACAACCACTGGGTTAAGACCCACCTGTTTTAACAAGACAATATCACGGGCAAAACCGCTTTTCAATTCCTCATCCACCATCGCGTTTCCACCGTATTTAATAACGATCGTTTTGCCCGAAAATTTCTGAATATAAGGCAGCGCTTCACTTAAAACATGCGCGGTTTGGATAGGATCTATTTTTTGATTTTTCATTTATGTTTTAATGGGCTTAAATAAGGCGACTAAAAGGGCAGCGTGATATCAGCATTAATTTTCAACATTTGTTCCCTGAAGACTTCTTTAATTCGCTCCAGCGCTCCCTCATCATCAGCTTCAAATCGTATCACTAGAGACGGCGTTGTATTGGATGCTCTAACCAAACCCCAGCCGTCTTTAAATTCTACTCGCACACCGTCTATAGTGATAACATTAGCGCCTTCAAATTCAGCTTGAGATTGCAGCGCTTTAACAAAGCTAAAATTTTCACCTTCTTCCAAACTAATGTTTAACTCAGGCGTGCTAACGCTATCAGGCAGATCAGCAAAAATCTCAGCCGTTGGCCTGAACTCTCCCGTCAAAATCTCTAATAAACGCGAGGCTGTATATAAGGCATCATCGAAACCGAACCAGCGCTCTTTAAAAAAGATGTGCCCACTCATTTCACCAGCAAGCTCAGCTTTCGTTTCTTTCATTTTAGCTTTGATTAACGAATGCCCTGTTTTAGACATGACGGGTTTCCCCCCATGTTTTGCAATGACTTTCGCTAAATTTCGTGTACATTTCACATCATAAATAATGTCGGCTCCTGCTTGCCTGGACAGCACATCCATCGCATACAGCATCATTTGTCGGTCTGGCCATATAACATTACCGTTGGAATCCACGACACCTAAACGGTCTCCATCACCATCAAAAGCCAGACCCAGCTCTGCTTCTTCTTCATGTACTCGATCAATCAACTCTTGTAAATTTTCGGGCTTACTTGGATCGGGGTGGTGATTTGGGAAATTACCATCAATTTCACAGTATAAAGGCACCACATCGCAGCCTAGCGTTGATAAAAGCATGGGGGCCGCCTCTCCAGCTACCCCATTGCCACAATCAACTACCACCTTCATCATTCGACCCAAACGAACATCAGCAGTAATCGCACCAATATACTCTGATAGTAAATTTTGCTCTTGATAAAGTCCCTCGCCGTCTTCAAAATCTTCTTGTTGAATTCGATGATACAGTTGTTGAATAGCCTCACCCGACAAGGTATTACCTGCAATCACAATTTTTAAGCCATTATAATTTGACGGATTATGGCTACCCGTAATCATCACGCCTGATTGTGTTTTCAAATGATGCGTGGCAAAGTACAACACGGGTGTTGGGACTTGACCAACATCTATCACATCGCATCCAGTGGATTGGATACCTTTAGAAAGAGACTCACTGAGTCTCGGGCTATGAAGACGGCCATCACGTGCAATCGCGATACTCTGCTGCCCCACGCTTAAGGTTTCACTTCCTATCGCACGCCCAATCATAAAAACACCTTGTTCTGTCAATGTCTCATCAACAATGCCACGAATATCATAGGCCCTAAAAATACTTTTCGACACATCCGTTTCTGTCACGACCTCGATTCCATCATCATTCATAAAATTTGTTCCTCCGGCTTGTTCCTTAGACTCACTAACACTTTCCTTGATGGTTTGCGAAATTTTTTCAGAACCCATTTCTTCATTTGCCAGTATCAAAGCAAGGGCTTTTTCACTCTCATCCAGTTCATTTATTACCTTCCTCGCTCGTTTCCCAGATGAACTCTTCGTTTTACTGCGTTTGCCCGAAGCTTTTTTCTTCGCCAATAGGCCACCAATTAGTGACAATATACATAATAAAACAACCGTATATTTTAATAATTCAAGCTCAGTCAAGGGAGGCTTTAGTATTTGTTTTTTAATCTCTATATGCCAACCTGTTCCTGCTATCTTTACCTTTCCTAAAACCGGAGCCTTTCGATGCTTTGATGCGCCATGACTCGCTAGTCTTAATCCATTCTGCTTAAGTGTCAGCCAACCTCCCCTTTCATTTTTTACAATGGCAACAAAAGCTTTTTGCAAAATAGAAACTTCAAACGTGCTTAACACCACTGCTTGCAATGTCTCATCCTCTAACACAGGGACTGCCATCGTGATATGACTATCTTTTGTTCCCATCAAAAGTATTTCAGGCATTTGAGTTTTTTTTGATTCTTCAATTCGTCGAATTAAATCCAAACCCGCATAACCTATCGGCGGTTTTACCTTGTCATTAATCTGCATTAATCCGGGACGAACGACTTTTAGTGAAGTCAGTCCATCGATCCCAGTTTTTTGGTGCTGTTCAACCCACTTTCTTAATGCTTCGTCGCCTTGAGATAAACTTGTTATCAAAGCAGGGTCTTGCACCAACTTTTCTATGGCTTGCTGCCAGGTCTTTACTTTTTCAGTTAAAGCGCTACTGACTATTTTCACACGTGCAGTTAACTGTTTAGCTTCATCAATATTTCGCTGCTCAACCTGCCCCAAATAAATATAACCTGCGCCTGCTCCAACAGTCGTAAGTAACATCAATACCAGTATCACTTTTTTTATCATTTCCTTACCCTTGTCCTGTGTGGCCAAATCCCCCTTCACCACGATCACTTTCATTGAAATTATCAACTAGCTTAAATTTGACTTGCTCTACGGGCACGAAAATAAGCTGCGCAATACGGTCACCTACTTCAATAGTGAATGAGGTCTCACCTCGATTCCAGCATGAAACAAACAGCTGACCTTGATAATCAGAGTCTATCAAACCAACCAGATTACCTAAGACAATGCCATGCTTATGCCCTAAACCCGATCTTGGCAAAATCACCGCGGCTAAATTTTCATCGCCAATGTGGATAGCCATGCCCGTTGGAATTAACTTAGTTTCCCCTGGATTAAGTAACAACGGCTCCTCTAAACAAGCTCGCAAGTCGAGCCCTGCTGAACCACTGGTAGCATATTCTGGCAAAGGAATTGATCGTCCCAGGCGCTTATCGAGTAGTTTGAGCTGTATTTTTTTCATGATATTTTTTTGCTATTAATGTCACTAATTCTCGAGCCAATTCAGGTTTAGGCATATTCCCAAACTCCTGACCGCCCTTTTTCCAATAAACCGACAAGGCATTATGGTCACTATTAAAGCCGCCATTATCTCTACCGACCCAATTGGCGGCAATCATATCCAGTGACTTCCTTTCTAATTTATCTTTGGCATATTCTTCCAGGTTATCTGTTTCTGCCGCAAAACCAACACAAAATAACCTGTTATTTTGTTCCGCCACATTACTCAGAATATCCGTGGTCTTAACAAGTGTTAATTGCATTTGTGATGCATTCTTTTTTATTTTATTGCTTGCTATTTCAACAGGCGTGTAGTCAACCACAGCCGCCGAAGCTATAAAAATATCAGCCTGACCTACTGCCGACATCACTGCCTCGGACATTTCACTTGCGCTCACCACATCAATCCGTTTTACCCCTGCCGGTGTTGCCAAATGAACAGGGCCTGCCACTAACGTAACACACGCACCCGCTTCAACACAGGCTTGAGCTAAGGAAAACCCCATCTTCCCAGAACTATGATTACTGATGTAACGAACTGGATCAATATCTTCTCTTGTTGGCCCCGCATTCAACAAAACATTCACCCCAGCCAACTCCCCTGTTTGAAAATGATCCGCAACAGCGTTGGCCAGTTCTTCTGGCTCCAACATTCTCCCCAGCCCAACTTCACCGCAGGCTTGTACACCTTCTCCAGGGCCAAGAATCACCACACCTTGTGACTCAAGCTGACTAAGGTTGTTTTGAGTGTTTGGGTCATCGTACATAGCTCGATTCATTGCCGGCGCCAGCATGACGGTTTTTTCCGTTGCCAATAAGAGTGTCGTCAATAAGTCATTAGCCATACCCGCCGCTAAACGAGCAATAAAATCAGCACTGGCCGGCGCCACCAAAATCAAGTCCGCCCAACGCGCAAGGTTAATGTGTCCCATGCCGGCTTCTTCTTCAGCATCAAGCAGTTGCGTATGGACCGGCAAACCCGACAAGGCTTGAAATGTTAATGGTGTTATAAACTCTGTCGCTGCCGACGTCATAACAACACGAACCTCAGCCCCCATTGCTTGGCATTGACGTAAAATTTCCGCCGCCTTATAAGCCGCTATTCCCCCAGTGACGCCCAGTAAAATACGCCGATGTTGAAGTTTATTCGCCATTTTTTTACATCTTGATTTAAGTAATACCCTATTATGTCATACAACACGATATATTCTATCGAGTAAACCAACATCATTATCAAGGATTGATTATGTCTATTACTGATTGGCCAGAGCTCGAAAGGCCACGAGAAAAACTGTTAAGTCGTGGTGCGGCCAGCTTATCTGACGCTGAACTTCTTGCGATCTTTCTTCGCACCGGAACCAAAGGCGTCACCGCCGTTGACTTATCCCGCCTTCTGTTAAAACAGTTTGGCTCGTTAAATGCGTTAATGCATGCGAGAGAAACCGAGTTTTGCAAAGGGCACGGGCTTGGAAAAGCCAAATACGCCCAATTGCAGGCGGTTCTTGAAATGGCCCGTCGGTATCTGCATGAAAATATTAATAATAAAAGCGCTCTGAACAACCCGAATGACACTAAAAAATTCCTGAAAAGCCAATTAGCACATCAACAAAGAGAGGTATTTGCCTGTCTTTACCTGGATACCAAACACCAAGTTATCGCGTTTGAAGAACTCTTTTTTGGAACCATTGACAGCGCCAGCGTTCACCCTCGAGAGGTTGTTAAAAGCGCGCTGCAGCACAACGCCTCAGCGGTTATTTTTGCCCACAACCACCCATCAGGCGACCCGACCCCCAGCACCTCTGATCTTCACATTACCCAGCAACTTATCCGGGCTTTAAAATTAATAGATATCAACGTATTAGATCACTTAATCATTGGTCATCATGGCACATCGTCTCTGGCTGAACTGGGGCAAATTTAGATCAGCAACCTAGATTTTCCTTTACTCAATTGACAAATTCTGGTATAAATTCGCACCGTTTCGCAGTAAGCTGCCAATCAACTCAATTTAATAGAGGTTTAATCATGTCTAAAGTATGCCAAGTCACTGGCAAGCGCCCCATGTCGGGAAACAATGTTTCTCACGCGAAAAATAGAACCCGTCGCCGTTTCGAGCCCAATCTTCACCACCACCGGTTTTGGGTAGAAAGCGAAAATCGTTTTGTTCGCTTACGCGTTTCAGCAAGCGGCATGAGGACTATTGATAAAAAAGGCATTGATACTGTTTTAGCGACCATTCGTTCACGCGGCGAAAAAGTTTAGAGGCGAAAAAATGAGAGAAAAAATCAAATTAGTTTCAAGCGCGAAAACAGGTCACTTCTACACAACGACTAAAAACAAGCGCAATATGCCTGAAAAAATGGAAATCAAAAAATTTGACCCAACGATCAGGCAGCACGTCATGTACAAAGAAGCCAAAATTAAATAGCTTCTAAACAAAAAAATAAAAACCCGTCAAATTGACGGGTTTTTTTTGATCTCCAGTAAAGCAATATACGACATCCCTTTTTCTTCGACACATCGTAACGATTTTAAAAACTGGCCACTGCACGGCCCAGCAAAACATTCCCCGTTCTCTATTTTAAACATCGCCCCATGAATCGAACATTGGATATACAGTCCGGTCCTTGTTAGAAATTGATCTGGTGTCCAATTTAACGGCGCCCCTGTATGTGGGCAGCTATTTTTATAAGCCCGTAAGGTCATGTCCTTCTCGCGCACCAAGAAACCACTACAAAACCCTTTATCACCCAAATCAATCTCAAACGATCTGGAACTCAGAGCTTCAAGACTCTCTACTTCAATCGCCTGCACATACCTTTCCCCATTGACCACTAACTCGCCTATTTCCACCAGCTTTTCTTCACTTCTTTTTCAGATTCTTCAGGGGTTACTTCTTGGTTCGATAAGGCTTGCATGGATAGTACTTTTTTCTTCAGCACCAAATTAATTTTTTCACTATTTTCTAGTTTTGCTTGCATTGCTTGAAGGTCTTTTTCAGTCTGCTCTCTCACTAAATCCAACTCAGATTGTAGTGCCTTTAATGCATCTTTTTCTGGCTCAGATGGCTCTAAATTTTTTCCAATAGAAGAAGCTTCTAATTTTATCTCTAAATCCAATAACATACTTGAGGCATCATCCAGTTGTTTTTCCAGTTCTTTTATGCGCTCTTCGGAAGCCTTGTTATCTGACATTTGAGATACCCTTCTTTGCGCATCAATAACCTGAATCTCCAAACCATTGTTTTTTGCATTTGCTATCACTAACTGGTCTTCCAAATCCTTTTTTTCATTCTCGACAATTTCATAATTTACCCAAACCTCATCCAGCTTGTTTCTCGCCATCTCAGCTTCATTTTTCGCTGCTAGCAATTGCTCTTTCTTATCATTATTCTCTTTGTTAGCCTCATCAACAAGCCGCTTATTATCATCTTGAAATTGCTTCAAAGAAAGCTCAAACTCCTCGATTTTTAGCCGCAAAGTTGTTACCTCTTCATCACCCGATAATTTAGCCTGCCTAAGCGCTTCCATACTGTTAAGCGCATCTTCTTTTTCATTCGCTAGTTCAGATAGACTCGCTTCAGAAGATTGTAATGCCTCTTCTTTTATTCGAAGCGCCTCTTGGGCTTGAAGTATTTTAGTCTCCAGCGCTTTTTTAGATTCACTCAGTTCTTCTTTAAGCGCTTCGTTAGCGGCTACCGCTTCTTTTATTTCTACTTGTTTTGAGTCATTGTCTTCTTTAAATGCCTGTAACTCACCCCTTATCTTACTCAGTTCTAGTGACAATGCTTCTTGATCATCGGCTGAAACGGATAAAGCCTTCTCTGCATCTAATAACTTTTGTTGCAACGCCGTATTATCACTCTGAACCACGGCCAATTGCTTTTCACCTTCTAATCGCTGCTCATTGGCTGCCTTTAACTCAGATTCTAAAGCCGTTACTTGCTGAACCCGAAGCGCATCGGCTTGATCCACTTTATCTTGGAAAGCATTTTCTGATTGCTGTAGTTGCGCTTGAGTCTGTTCCAACTGACCCGTTAATTTTCGCTGTTCACTGTTTTTTTCACGAATTAGCTCATCCTGTTGCAAATGAACCTGTGAAAGTTCTTCGTTCATTTTTTGCTGCTCAACCAAGCTTGCCTCAAGTTGACTTTGTGCAACCGACAACGTTTGCTCTAGTTTTTCTTTGTCTAACGCAGCCTGTTTAAAATCAAGCTCAACGTTAGCTTTCTCATCCACCAGCATAGTGAAAGCGGCTTCTTTATCTTTAAACTCACCTTCAAGTTGTTGCAACGTCGCTGTTACCCGAGCAAGCTCTGATTCACCTTGCTGTCGTACCGTGTCGATCTCTAGCTGAGCTTCAACCAATTGTTGATTTACTATTTGCTGCTCATTTAAAGCATCTTCTAACTGCTGAGTTAAGAAAGAGCTTTCTTGTTGTAGTTGCTCTTTCTCACTCACTTCCGCTTTTAATTGTTTCTCTATTTCTTGCCGAGCTGACAAGACTGTCTCGTAATGAGCCTCCGCTTCAGCTAAACGTTGCCTTAATTCACTTTTCAATGTTTCCTTGCCAGAACTAAGTTCACTCAACATAGCTTCGGCTTTTTCCACTTGCCGATTAGATTTTTCTAAGGCTTGATTAGATGCCTCTAATTTTTCTTTCTCTTCACTTAGTTGACGATTAACCTCATAGAGATCCCTCTCTTTCTTATTCAGAATAGCTTCTTGAGTCTCGCCTTCCTCTTTAACCAAAGCAAGTTCTTTATCAAGAGAACTGATGCTTTCTTTATGTTGTGCTAATCTTGCCGTCTTCTCCTCAAGTTGCAGCGCTAAAATATTTAACTCATTTTCAAACTGATCTTGTCGGCTCTTCGAATCCACCTCATTTTGTTCTCGTGCTGCCTTTTCTCTTTTTTCTGCTTGCTCAAGTAACTCAGTTCGCTCTGATAATGTCGCCTCAAGCGCCTTAATTTTCGATTCTTTCTCTAAAAGATCTTGATTTGAATTCTGACCTGATGCTTCAAGCTGTTGCTTCAACTGTTGTTTCGACTGATTTAATTCATCAATCTCACGCTTTAAATCATCGGCATTGCTTTCCAACGATCTGTTATCCGCTGTTAATTCAGCAATTTCTTTTTTTGCAATGATCAATGACTGGTTAAGCTCGCTAGAGGAGAGCTCTTCATTTCTTTTAGCCTTGCTTAGTGCGAGTTTCAGCTCCTCTAACTCTCTATCTTTATGTGCTACCCCCTTATCTAACGACGCCAAGGATTCACGCGTTCTATCGGCTTCCTTTAGGGCTTTATCTAGCGCTGAATGTTTATCCTTTAACTCTAAAGAAAGAGCCGCATTTTTTTCCTTTTCAATTTTTAATGCTTGACTAAACTCAGCCTCATGACTTTCAGTTCGCTTCCGAATGGCTGCCAGCTCATCTTCCACTATTTTTGAAGACTGTTGTAATTCTTTTATTACAATAGCTTGCTGTTCATTTTGGTGCTGCAAATCATGGCGCTCTAACTCCAGTCTATTCAATTGCTCATTTGACTGAGCGCAAAGTTTTTCAAGCGCTAAAATTTTGCCTTTCGCTTCTTCCAGTTGTTTTGTATCTAACCCCTTATCTACACCAACGGCCGAATTTGAAGGGTGCGTTAATGGCGTGTTTTCCTTTTTGGCTGATGATTCAGAGACTGGTAAGGGCGAACCGCTGATACTTTTTTCCCAACGCGCCATGCCCCCATTCAAAATCAACGCATTAAAACCAAACTTCAACAATAAAAAGGCGGCGGCTTCGCTTGTCCGTCCATTAGCACACACCAAGACTTGTAACTGATCATGGCGTAGCTCAGAAATTTTCATTCGAAGTGAAAAGAAAGGTATATTAACGCTGCCTTCAATATGCGCATTGGCATATTCATCAGCGCTTCTAACATCTAACCAACTAGCGCCGCCATTTACCTTATCTTGGCCTTCTTCAAAATTGACGTATTGTAAAACGGGTTCTTTCACTAACTTTATGAAGTTAGCCTTAGAAAGACGTAGCATTTGACCTTTGCCTTTCATTTGGACGGTTACATTTCTTGGGTTACCTGACAATAAAGCATCTTCACCAAAAGCATCACAACTATGTAGTTCGCCCAACTTAACCGGTCTTCCTCCCTCTGAAGGCTGACGAATGAGTTCACAATCCCCTGATTTGATAATGTAATAGAAATCAGCTTCATCACCTTGCTTAACAACCACCTCTCCCGCATCAAAAGCAACTTCTTCCATTTGCATCATCACTTTTTGCAAATTGGAAGCGGGCAGTCGCTGAAAAACGGGCGATTGCAACATCGTGGTCATCCAATCACCGCCATGATCCTCAACTTCATCTACCAAATAGGTTTGCCCATTGTCCTTTGGGCTATCCATATCCAGCATATGGGTCGGTATGCGCACGATGCGTGCTTTCGATTTAGTCACCGCCTTAACTTTACGAGGCAAATGATGTGCTATTGCAAAACGCGCGACCTCAGAACCGGTTACTATCGTTTCCATCTCCATCTCACCCGCATACAAGCCAATCATGCCACTCACAAGATAAATGAATTCCTTAGTCTCATCTCCTTGTTCAAAAAGAATGGTTCCTTTCGCACATTCTTCAATCTGACATTCGTCACAAACTTTTTTAAAAAGACCACTCGGCAGCGTATTTAACGGGATAAAGCCCCTTAAAATATCTTGATTATTTTGCTGTCTTTGCGCGCTCATTTTACTCAGTTCGATCAACTTTTAATGGTCTACATGACACAGTGTAGTCTATGCCATGAAAATGGTCTTGTTTCCATTTTAGAAATTAAATTTTTGCCAATCCGGTCACATCGGTTTTGCTACTTATGAAAACACACTAAAACGTTCATTAAGTATTCAGTCTTTTCGGGTAGAATATTGACGTCTCAATTCTGTTAATAGAGGGCCATTCGTTGAAAACAACCACATTCTCACCAAGCAGTTTTTTTACTCGTTTAGTCATCGCCTGCCTACTGGTCTTTGCCAGCTATAACCCAACGGAACTCTCATATTATCACTGGGCAATCAAAAAAATACCGGACGTTACCCCAGTAATGGCTTTAGCTGGTCTTATTTTAATCATTGGCTGGGTTATCTACATCCGTGCCACCTTACGTTCCCTCGGCGTTATTGGCATTTCATTGGCTATCGCCTTCTTTGCCACGCTTTTCTGGATGATCATTGACTGGGGCATCATTCCTGCTGACAATATTCAGGCTGTGACTTACATTATCCAAACGATTTTATGCTTCATTATGGCAACAGGCATGTCTTGGTCACATATCCGGCGTCGAATGAGCGGCCAAATTGACGCTGATGATGTAGACGAATAACTCAACGGTCTTAAAATGAAATTTCTACGCACTTCACTATTAACTCTCGTGTTTTTAATAGCACACCTTAACGTACACGCCGCCATTCCAACCGTTATGGATGGAAAACCGTTACCCAGTCTGGCACCTGTCTTAGAAAAAGTAACCCCAGCCGTTGTTAATATCGCGACTAAGAATATGGCGCGCCAACGCGAAAACCCATTATTACAAGACCCTTTTTTTCGTCACTTTTTTCAACTGCCTAATGCACCGAAAAAACGCTCAACACAAAGCTTGGGTTCCGGTGTTATCGTTGATGCAAAAAAAGGGCTGATTATTACCAATCATCATGTCATTGATAAAGCGGATAAAATTACCGTCACTCTTCGGGATGGGCGCTCTTTTAATGCCAAGGTTGTCGGCAATGATCCCGAATCTGATGTTGCTGTTATCCAAGTGAAGGCAGAGCGCTTGGTAGACTTGAAAATTGCGGACTCGGATAAACTCCGTGTAGGTGATTTTGTTATCGCCATTGGAAACCCGTTTGGACTTGGACAAACAGTGACTTCTGGTATCGTCAGTGCACTTGGACGCTCCGGCTTAGGTATTGAAGGGTATGAGGATTTTATTCAAACGGACGCCTCCATCAACCCCGGTAACTCGGGCGGTGCCTTAATTAACCTTAGAGGCGAGCTGATCGGCATTAATACGGCAATTATCGCGCCGAGTGGTGGAAATGTTGGAATTGGTTTTGCCATACCCAGCAATATGGCCATCAGCCTCAAAGACCAATTAATTCAGTTCGGCAAGGTAAAGCGAGGTCAACTGGGCATTAGCGTACAGGATTTAACACCCGACCTGGCTCAAGCCTTTAATCTTAAAATCAAACAAGGGGTTATCATCAGCCAGGTTGCCGCCAATTCCCCTGCAGATAAGGGGGATTTACACCCAGGCGACATCGTCTTAAGCGTTAATGGTAAATTAACAAAGAACAGTGCCAGCCTGCGAAACAGTTTAGGACTCTTAACGATCGGCGATGTGGCCAACTTGCAAATTCTGCGTAACGGCAAGAAAAAAAAGGTGAGTATTGAAATTGGCGAACCAACGATCGTTACTGTTGATGGCTCTCGCATTCATGAGCAGTTGAGCGGTGTTAAACTCTCAAATTTATCCGTTGATAGCAAGCCATACACCAATCAACAAGGCGTTCAAATCATTGATGTTAAAACTAACTCTAAAGCATGGTTAAATGGTCTCCGAAAAGGTGACCTCATTACTCAAGCAAACCGTGTAGCCGTTCAGAATATTTATGATTTAGTCAACGCCACTAAAAACCGCAGGTCCTCTTCATTACTGCTGAATATTCAACGTGAGAATAGCGCCTTCTTTTTAATTATTCGGTAACATAAATGTCTTCTAACGCTCGTCAATTTATCCCACTTAAAATTGCCATCATGGTGGTTTCTGATTCACGCACTGAAGAAACCGACACGTCAGGAAAAGCGCTGGTTGATCGCTTAACAAAAGCAGGGCATTACTGCGCGGATAAAGCAATCATTGCCGATGATATTTATCTGATCCGTGCGAAGCTATCAAGCTGGATCGCTGACCCTGATATTAACGCCATTATCACAACCGGTGGCACTGGAGTGACTGGGCGCGACGGAACGCCTGAAGCAGTGCAGCCTTTGCTTGACAAAGAGCTGACGGGGTTTGGCGAAGTGTTCCGTAACCTGTCGTATGATGAAATAGGCACTTCAACCATTCAATCTCGCGCCATTGCGGGTGTTGCTAATGGCCACTATATTTTTTGCGTGCCGGGTTCATCCGGTGCCTGCCGAACGGCTTGGGATAAGCTCATCAGCGCCCAGCTGGATTACCGGACCCGCCCTTGCAATCTTGTTGAAGTGATGCCCCGGTTGCTGGAAAAATAAACCTTATGAATACATCTCCGTTTATCATCATAGGCGCTGTTCTTGCCTTCTTTGCTGTTATGTTAGGTGCTTTTGGGGCCCATGCCTTAAAAAGCCATTTATCAACTCATTACCTGACAATTTATCAAATAGCAACTGATTATCAAATGTGGCATGCTATTGGCCTCATCATGATTGGCATACTACATCAACAAAACCCAACCCATGTGTTACGAAAAGCGGGTTGGTTTATGTTTGTCGGCCTTCTTATTTTTTCTGGCAGCTTATACGCGCTTAGTTTAACTGGTGTCAAAGCCCTTGGTGCCATCACGCCCTTTGGAGGCACGGCACTTCTGATCGCATGGCTCCTTCTTGCATACAACGCCTTTAAATCAAACTAATGTTATGTCTGTTGCTGAACAAAAAACCATTTATCTAAAAGACTATACGGTACCTGAATTCCTAATCAGCCATACTGACCTCCATTTTGAACTATCAGCTGAGAGCACCTGTGTCCGCTCTCGCCTTCAGATTCAAAGAAACCCTGATTGCAAGAAGAAAAACCCCGACCTGGTTTTAATGGGCGAGGAACTTTCTCTTATTTCTATTGCTGTTAATGGTCATCCACTGGCTTCAGACCAATACACTTTGACTGAAGAAACGCTCACGCTCCATCACCCAAACTCAGATTTCGTTTTAGAGATTACCAACCGCATTAACCCGTCTGAAAATACGGCCCTTAGCGGCCTTTATCAATCCAAAACAATGCTTTGCACACAATGTGAAGCGGAAGGCTTTAGGCGTATCACGTGGTATTTAGATCGACCCGATGTGATGTCCATTTTTAGTGTCACCTTAGTGGCCGACAAAGATCAATACCCCGTTTTATTGTCAAATGGGAACTGCACCAAGCGATCTAATGACGAACTGGACAACAATAAACATTCAACTCAATGGCTCGACCCTTTTCCTAAACCAAGTTATTTATTCGCCTTGGTTGCAGGCAATTTAACTTGCTTAACAGAAACATTCACCAGTTGCTCGGGGCGGGATATTGCTCTGGAAATCTATGTCGAAGAACACGATTTAGACAAAACTCAGCACGCCATGCTCTCATTAAAGAACGCCATGCACTGGGATGAAAAAGCCTTTGGGCGCGAATATGATCTGGATTTATACATGATCGTTGCCGTTAGTCATTTCAATATGGGGGCAATGGAAAATAAAGGGCTTAATATCTTCAACACCAAGTACGTACTGGCCAACGAAAAAACAGCCACTGATACCGATTTTGAAAATATCGAAGCCGTCATTGGCCACGAATATTTTCACAACTGGTCGGGAAACCGTGTCACTTGCCGTGATTGGTTTCAACTGAGTTTAAAAGAAGGGTTTACGGTCTTTAGAGACCAGCAGTTTACAGCGCATCGAACGTCTGAGGCCGTTAAACGAATTAAAGATGTCAATATGTTAAGAACCCATCAGTTCGCCGAAGATGCCAGCCCATTAGCCCACCCTATTCGCCCCGATTCTTTTGTAGAAATTAACAATTTTTACACCCTCACCATTTATGAAAAAGGCGCTGAGGTTGTTCGCATGCTTCACACGTTACTGAACGAAGCTGGCTTTAGAAAAGGGTGCGATTTATATTTCGAACGGCATGATGGGCAAGCCGTTACTACAGAAGATTTTGTTCATGCAATGGAGGATGCCAACCAGATCGACTTGAGCCAATTTAAAAACTGGTACAGTCAAGCAGGTACACCCGTTTTAACCGTGTCTACCGAATATAAACCTGATAATAAAACATATACACTGACCTTCTCCCAACACCAAACAGGCCAGGGAAACAACGGCCCCCTGCTTATTCCTGTTCGATTAGGTTTAATCGATAAAAACGGCCAAGAAATAAACATAGCAAAAGACAAAACATCGCTCGTCCTAAAACTGACTCAAACTGAACAACAGTTTACTTTTTCTAATCTAGACGCCGAACCAACACCGTCTATTTTACGGGGATTTTCTGCGCCAATAAAACTTGAGCACCCGCTAAGCGTAGACCAACAACTGCATCTTTTTCAACATGATACCGATCCTTTTAACCGATGGGAATCGGGACAAAACTGCTTGAGCCACTTTATTTTTAACGTTGTTTCCGCCATTCAAAACAATCAAACTGTTGACCCTTTAAGCGATCAATTAGTCGAAACATTCCGCGCCATTTTACAGCGCCCTTTAGACGACTTAGCCTATCAGACCCTTTTGTTAAGCTTGCCCTCTAAAGCCTATCTGGCTGAACAAATGGAGACGATTGATGTTGACGCGTTATATCAGGCTCATCGGTTGATAAAACAAAACCTTGCTTTATCACTTAAAGACTTATGGACGAAGAATTATCAAGCAAACCATTATGTTGAAGCAGGCCATAACCCTCAAAGTATTGCACAGCGATCTTTCAAAAACCTTTGCTTAGATTACCTAATGGCCCTAGAGGGAGAAGCGCCTCTGGAACTCTGCATTCATCAATTTGAGCATGCTCAAAACATGACGGATCAAATTGCAGCGCTCGGCCAATTAAGCCACCTTGACAGTGCTTTAAATACGCCATTTTTCGACGCCTTCTACCAACAATGGAAACATGAAGATCTGGTGATAGATAAATGGTTCACTTTGCAAGCCTGCTCAGAAGAAACAACGGCTTTAGAGAAGATAAAAAAACTCTTGGAACACCCGGATTTTGATCTCAAAACCCCCAATCGCGTCAGAAGTGTTATTGGTGCTTTCGCCTCATCCAACCTGTTAAATTTTAATGCTGAAAATGGGGCCGGCTATGCCTTTGTCGCTGATCACGTTATCACGCTGGATGCAATTAACCCACAAATTGCCGCCCGACTAACTAATTCACTCAGCCATTGGAGGAAGTTTGATCCCAAACGCCAACAACTTATTAAAGCACAGTTATCACGAATACAAGCCCACAGCCCTTTATCAAAAGACGTATCAGAAATTGTCAATCGCAGCCTAACAGCTTAAAGTATTTCAGTTAATTTTCTTCATTAGGACCGTCATGGTGATGAGCGTTCAACGAGAAATCCAAATTCAAACGTACCACAGCCCTGTTGGGCCACTTATTATCGGTTCGTTTAACGATCAGCTTTGCTTATGTGACTGGCAACATCGACAAAGTCGACCCACCATCGATAAGCGCATACAAACCTCTTTGCGTGCTCATTACAAAGAAAAAAACGCTCCTGTCATCAAGCAAACTATTGAACAGTTAAACCAATACTTCCAAAACCATTTGCAGCAATTTGATCTTCCGTTGCTCCTGCTGGGAACCGACTTTCAGCACCAAGTCTGGCTTGCTCTTCAACAAATCCCCTATGGCAAAACCCTCTCTTATCAAGCCTTAGCGGGGAACATAAACCATCAGAAAGCTGTACGTGCCGTGGCTAACGCCAATGCGGCGAATGCCATCAGCCTTGTCATCCCTTGCCATCGAGTCATTTCAAGCAAGGGCCAATTAACCGGTTATGCCGGCGGCGTGGAAACAAAAAGACAATTGTTAGCCTTAGAAAAAACAAACATCCAATAACAGCGAAGCTGTAAAATACACCCATTAGCCCATATTTCACTGCAGGATTCTTTGTGACCAATAACGATATTTTACGCCGCCTTCGCTACACCTTTGATTTTAGTGATTCAAAAATGATCCATATATTCAATTTAGCTGGGCTTAAAGTCACGCGTGAACAAGTGAGCCATTGGTTAAAAAAAGACGATGATGAGGCTTACGAAAGTTGTCGAGACACCCCATTTTCTATCTTTTTAAACGGCCTCATTATCGAACGCCGCGGCGCGCAAGATAGACCAACACCTGAGCCTGATAAAAAACTCACGAACAATATGGTGCTTCGTAAACTAAAAATTGCATTCGATATGAAAAATGAGGATGTTTTAGCCCTTTTATCAACCGCGGGTTTAAACCTTGGTAAACACGAATTAAGTGCCTTTTTCAGACGCACCGACCATAAGCACTATCGCCCCTGCAAAGATCAAGTCCTTCGAAACTTCTTACGCGGATTACAAATCAAATACCGACCCAACCCAACTAAAAATTAGAAAAGCCTTGCTCGGTTTTTTGAATCGCTGCTAAGCGTCCAGCAAAGGCGTACAGCATTGCCGCCGTCGCCCCCCAAATTTGGAACCCATCGTAGGTCAGTTCCCAGTAAGCTCTATTTTTCCCCTGCCATAAAATTTTTCTTCGCTGGTAGCGTGCTTGATCGGCTAAAACAGATAAAGGCACTTCAAATACATCGGCGACTTCGAACTCATCAACATTCAGCGTAAACCCAGGGTTAACAACGCCGACAATAGGAACAACTTTAAAATTCGTTACCGTTAAATAAGGCTCAATAAGGCCAACCGCCTTAATAAAATGCTGTTGAATACCCACCTCTTCTTCCGTTTCTCGCAAAGCCGTGTCCAACGGTGAGGCATCTGTAGACTCTGCTCGGCCACCCGGAAAACTTACTTGTCCAGCGTGATTATTTAAATGCGCAGTACGTTTGGTCAATAACACCTGCCATTCATCTCGTTCAATCAAGGGAATCAAAACAGCAGCATTGCTGAGCCCTTCAACAGGCTTATGATGAGACCAAGCCTGCAATTGTGCCATTGGTTCTAGCGCCTGAATAATGCATTCCCGTTTCATCGTGCGCTGATCTAATGTAATTTATTGCAATAACGGCTTATTAATATCCGTCGATCTAAATTTAAATGTACCGGCTTTTCTATCTTGAAAATAGTATTCCAATGATAACCGCATTGTTTCAAACGCCAAGTCACCCCAGGGAATCTCATGTTCTGCAAAAAGACGAACATCCAAACTTTCTATACCGCTTGAAAACTCGGGCTTTAATAAAACCGAGCGATACATCATGTAAACCTGATTGATATGCGGCAAGTTAAAAACCGCGTACAGCTCTTCTGTTTGGACAAGGGCCTCGGCCTCTTCTAGCGTTTCCCGAATAGCAGCCTGCTCAGTTGTCTCCGCCAATTCCATAAAGCCTGCTGGCAACGTCCAAAAGCCTTTTTGAGGGTGGATTGCACGCTGACATAATAAGACCTTATCTTCCCAGACGGGAATACAGCCGGCAATTATGCGAGGGTTTTGATAGTGAATAAGGTCGCATGAATCACAGACATCTCGGACTCGATTATCGCCTTCAGGAATCAGTGATACGGTTTTATTGCCACATTGTGGGCAAAATTTCATCGCCGGTTAAACCAACATTTCGCCTATTAATTCATCTTCCAGTTCAATACGATTTGCTAAATGCTCTCCAACTGAAGATAAATCGTTAGCCAATTCATTTAAAATCATTGCCGGTGTGGTTTTTTGGTATTTTTCACTAAAGTCCAAAACCGCTTCCGTGGCAGCAGAAATGTTAGGGTAAATCCTTTCTGCAGCAGTCAGCACCGATTTTCGTCTTTCATTCCCTTCTAAAATACGCTGATAAACACCGAAATGCCCTAGCGAGATATAATCAATGGTTAATTGACAAAATTCCTGAAGTAACTCTTCTATCGTCTTTTGGCCTTGGTACTCATCGATACCCGACACACTGCAATACAAAGACCAGACTTGTTTTCGCTCTTCCAATAACTCATCAATTAAACCACTGGTTTGGCTTCGTTCTTTTAGTTGAACTACCTTTTCATTAGACATCTTTCCACTCATCATAAAATTTTATGATGAACACTCTATGATATTGCCAGCAGTTCGACAATATAAAACTCCAGTATTTCTACTAAAAATAGGGTGTTTCATACGTTTTAACAGCATCACCCACCGTCAACGCCTTCTTCGCCTGCTCAAGCCCGATGTTTGTATTCAGGCTAAGCCTGTACCAATGGTCAAAGCAAGCAGGGTCTAACCAATCTGGCCTTGTCTGTTCCCGTTGAGCAATAAAGGTTTCGTAAAAGTTATTATACGGCTCGCCTGTATCAGGGTGCTTAATGGGTACTGAACAGCGGGCACAAGGGTTAGAAACATGAATAAAAACATCACCTATTTGAAGAGATTTCGGCTGTCGATCGCGCTTAAACAAACCGTCTTCCCAAAAGGCAGGCGCTGGTGAGAGTTCTAAATTCACCCGAAACCGTGCACGTATGTCGTCTAAGGACAGGTCTGGATACCAAGAAGCCACCGTTTCCAATGACGCCTGAGTGACAACCGTAGGTCCTGAAGCAGTTATATCATCGGGAAAACCTTGCTTTTTATTTTCTTTAAGAAAAACAGGTTGTTTAAGTGCCTTGCTAAAGTACTTCGATAATCCGGATAAATTAGCTAAATCAAAAGTCTCTCGAGTATTTTCACCCTCTAAAAAACTGACCGTTTCGAGTTCTAAATCAAAGGTGGGCTTAAGTGAAAAGAGATGTTTATTATTTTTCCCATTCACCATCCGGCCTTTTCGATCCAAAATCCCCCAGCGTCGATCATTATAAAGCGCACCCCCTTCGGTTATACGCACTGTCTCTAATTCAACAGCCGGTAGCGCTTTGATTGGATAAACAAACACCTTACTCAGTTTAATTTTTGCTTCTTCGCAACTCATTATTTTTCGCCTAAAATTCAGTACAAAGTAGCGCACTTATACTGATTAGTGAGCACCAGCCCTATCTATTCCAAATAAAAAACAGCGTCCAATTTAATAAAAGATCCACGCATTAATTTTTATTTTTCGTTAATCTTAGCACCATGAATATAAAAATTCTTCAAAGCATTGCCGATATAACAGCCAGCGAATGGAATACTTTATTTGACACTTCAAACCCCTTTATCCAGCATGTTTTTTTATTGGCACTGGAACAAAGTGGCTGCACCCAACCATCGACTGGTTGGGAACCTCAACACCTGGTTGTCTATCAAGATAATGACATCGTGGCCGCTTTGCCCAATTTTCTTAAAACGCATTCCTACGGCGAATATGTTTTTGATTGGGCGTGGGCCAACGCCTATCAACAAAACGGCTTATCGTATTACCCAAAATTAGTGTCTGCGATCCCTTATACCCCGTCCACAGGCCCGCGCATAGGCTTTGGTAAAGACACGAATACCCAAGAAAAACGGTTAATAATTAAAAGGATCAGCCAAACCCTAGGGGATCAATTTTCGCATGCCGATTTATCAAGTTGGCACCTGCTTTTCCCTGAACACGCGCTGTCAACCTTATTGCAACAAGCCCATTGGAAACAACGGGTTGGCCTTCAATACCACTGGTATAACGATCAATATGCGTCTTTCGATGATTTTCTCAGCACTTTTAAATCTCGGAAGCGAAAAACATTACGTAAAGAGCGACAAGCTATTATTGACCAAGGCATCACCATGGAGCGTGTTCAAGGCAATGACATCAGCAAAGAATTGATGACCCAGTTTTATCGCTTTTATCACCTCACCTATTTAAAACGCAGTGGGCAGCATGGTTATTTGAATTTGAAGTTTTTTCTTATTTTGCTAGACACAATGAGTGAGAACTTAGTCATGATGTGCGCTAAAAAAAACCAAGCACTCGTTGGCGCGGCCTTATGTTTCAAAGATGAGAAAACGTTATATGGGCGCTATTGGGGTTGCGAGCAAGAATACGAGTTTTTACATTTTGAAACTTGTTATTATCAAGGTATTGAATACTGTATTCGTCATCGGCTTGATCGTTTTGACCCCGGTGCTCAAGGCGAACATAAAATTTCTCGCGGTTTTAAACCCACGAAAACATTTTCAAATCACCTGATATTACACCCCGATTTTCGACGGGCTATTCACCATTTTATTGACGAAGAAGAGATACAAATTAACGCCCATTTAACGCACTTAAACACCTTATTACCTTTTAAATCGGAGTCTTCATGAACAGAACCATCAATCATGTTATTAACGAAATACGGGTACTCGAAGAAGAACTTGAAGCCCTGATTGAGCAACAGCAACAACACTTTTTATACAAAGTCGAAGGCGCAAAAATAGAATTCGAAAAAACACTGCTCGCAAAACAAAAAGCGCTCAAAATAGGGCTTATTAAGTGGCTAAGAAAAAGCAGTATCCGCTCAATTCTTTCAATACCTTTTATTTACGCAATGATCATTCCTTTGTCTTTGCTCCACTTCACGATCGAAGTGTATCAAGCCATTTGTTTTCCCTTATACAAAATCCCAAAAGTGAAACGGCGTGACTACTTCATTGCCGATAGAGAACAACTCCCCTATCTGAATATTATCGAAAAATTTAACTGCGCCTATTGCACTTATGGAAATGCCGTCATCGCCTATACCCGTGAAATTATTGGACGAACTGAACTCTATTGGTGCCCTATCAAACATGCTAGAAAAGTCATCGGAACGCACAAACATTATCAACAATTTATAAATTTTGGAGAGCACGAGGACTACCATGTAAAAGCCGCTAAACTTCGGGCAGCGTTATCAGCTTTAGATCAAAAAGAACCTTAGTCCAATTTAAAATCCGGCATCTCACTGTCTAAAAACCATTGCTTTGATTCCTCATCAAACCACCAAATTTGAGTGTGCTTAATTTGATATACGCGGCCCGTATCGTTTTGAATGTAACCAAATAAAGCTTGCGCCACAACAGACCCATCGTCTGCATGAGGGGCTGACCCTAATAGATCATACGACGTCACTGTAATTTTATTTAAACCATCAATTGGGCCAAGTTGACGTGCCGGATTTCTAAAACGAATCACACTGGCGGCCGTTTCGTACGATTTCCAGCGAAGTGCCTTCATGAATAATTTTTGTTTAGCGTCCAAGTGTTCTAACTTTTTTTGCTCGGTAATATGAGCGCACGCCGATAACATCATTACCAGTACAATACTAAATCCTTTAATTTTTCTCATCTCATACCCTGATTATTTTCTTAGCCAGCCGTTTACTATGCATACCCACCTTTTTATTATTGCTTATTAACTCAAAGGCTTCCATTTAAAATTGTATATCAAATGTAACTAATATTTAATTTGAGCACGCCTGTTAATCATCGTACAATGCAAGGACAGCTTTCGCTACAAAACGACATTATGGAGAGTCTTTTGACTAAAAAAATAGTTTTACTGATCATTTTTGTTTTACTACTGCTGGGTGGACTGTTCGGTACAAAGTTTTTTCAAATCAACCAAGCGATAACATCGCGCAAACCGCCGCCGCCTCCAGTCGTCACTATTGCCAATGTGAGCGAAGTAAAATGGGCAACGACTGTGTCATCTATTGGCACAATCAACCCCGTTTTAGGGATTACCGTCAGCAATGAAATCGCCGGGGTTATTTCAGCACTTCATGTTGAATCTGGGCAGTATGTCAATAAAGGTGACCTTATTCTTGAACTCGACACATCAACAGACACGGCAAATTTAGAAGGCCTGATTGCTGCTGAAAAACTGGCTTTAATCAAGTTCAAACGGCAAGCAACACTGTTAAAAAATAAAGCCACCTCCTTCTCATCGCATGATGAAGCCCGCGCAGAGCTGGATATTGCAAAAGCAGCCGTTATTTCGCAGAAAAGTATTATCAATAAAAAGAAAATTCGTGCGCCATTTTCTGGACAATTAGGTATCCGGCAAGTCAGCCTTGGGCAATACCTGGATAAGGGAAGCGAGATTATTTCCTTAATATCGTTGGACAAAACCATCGCAGATTTTTCGTTTCCTGAGCGCGATTTTGCTCAATTGAAAGTTGGGCAAGTCGTAAAAATTAGCACACAAGCCTACCCCGGTGAAATATTTGAAGGAGTCATCCAGGCTATAAACCCCGGGTTATTTGAAGAAACTCGAACCATTGGCGTCAGAGCTTTAATGAACAACCCTGATCAAAAATTAAGAACGGGGATGTTTGCAGACGTGAGTGTGATCACTTCTGAACCCAACTCTGTTCTGGTCATCCCTAAAACAGCCGTATTATTTAATACCTATGGCGAAAATGTGTATGTCGTCAAACAACAAGGCGATGATCATATCGTTGAGTTACAAAATGTGGAAACAGGGGCTCATCGAAATGGCTATGTTGAAATTACGAAGGGGCTTACAGCAAACGACACAGTCGTCGATGAGGGTCATGTAAAACTCAGAAACGGCCAAAAAGTCACCCTTTCAACTAACAACCAATCATAGAGACCACTTTGAACTTTACCACTATCTTTGTCAAACGGCCTGTCCTAGCAAGCGTTGTTAGTTTGCTTATTTTTGTACTGGGCCTGCGCTCAATGAATTCATTGGAAATACGCGAATACCCGGAAACAAAAGATACCGTCATTTCTGTTAGCACCTCTTACCCTGGCGCCAGTAGTGAGCTGATTAAAGGTTTCATCACAACACCATTACAACAAGCCATCGCGCAAGCGGAAGGTATTGACTATATTTTTGCTACCAGCACACAAGGGCGCTCATCTATTGAAGCCCACATGAAACTCAATTACGACGCCAATGATGCCATTGCAGAGATTCAAGCTAAAGTGGCCAGCCAACGCAGTGTTCTGCCTCAAGAAGCGTTAGATCCTGTTATCACTTCTAAAACCGGCTCCACAACCTCATTAATTTATCTCTCATTTTTTAGTGAGACCATGAAAGACATCCAGATAGCTGATTATCTGTTACGTGTCGTTCAGCCAAAATTGCAATCCATTGAAGGTGTCGGTCGAGCTCAACTGTTAGGCAACAGCGTTTATGCTATGCGAATTTGGTTAAAACCAAAAAGAATGGCTGCCTTAGGGATTACTGCGAACGACATTACGCAAGTCTTACGTCAAAACAATTACCTCTCAAGCGTCGGCCAAACAAAAGGTCCAAGGGTCAGTATTGACTTAGGCGCCACCACTGACGTTGCCAAAGAAGAAGATTTCTTAAAACTGGTTGTTGGCAAACAAAACGGCGCCTTAATACGCCTATCGGATGTCGCTGATATTGAGCTTGGCGCAGAAGGCTACGACAGTGAAAACCTATACAGTGGCAAACCTGCGGTCTTTATCGCGATTGACCAATCGCCCGGTTCAAACCCTCTAAAAGTAGCACAACGAGTCCATGTTGCCGTTCAAGAGATCAAGTCTTCGCTGCCTGAGGGGCTGAATTTTTATATGCCGTACGACGCCAGTAAATTCATTGATGAATCCATCAACGAAGTAGGGATGACCTTACTGGAAGCACTGAGCATTGTGATTGTCGTGATTTTTCTCTCTCTCGGTTCTGTGCGTGCAGCCCTTATTCCAGCCATTACCGTGCCTTTATCCTTGGTTGGTGCATCATTTATTATGTTGTTACTGGGTTTTTCATTAAACCTCTTAACGCTACTGGCTATGATCCTCGCGATTGGCCTCGTTGTAGACGATGCCATTGTGATGGTAGAAAACATACACCGGCATATCGACATGGGTAAATCACGCATTCAAGCAGCCATAGATGGCGCTAAAGAATTAAGCCTGCCGATTATTGCGATGACAACAACCCTTATCGCCGTCTATTTCCCCATCGGTTTTATGGATGGGCTGGTCGGCACCTTATTTACTGAGTTTGCTTTTTCCCTTGCTGCTGGCGTGCTCATTTCGGGCATCGTTGCACTGACTTTGGCCCCCATGCTCAGTGCTCGAATATTAAAAAGCTCTGAAGAAGCCGGTCGTTTTGAGAAGTATGCAGAACGCTTTTTTGAAGGCCTAGCGACCAAGTACAGAAAAACATTACACCCCCTTCTATCGACACCCTCGATTCCTATTGCCTTTGCAATCGTCATTCTATTGAGCTTATACCCCATGTATTCGCTCTCGAAAAAAGAACTTGCCCCCACTGAAGATAGAAACTTGCTTATTGCTATTGGAACAGGCCCTCAAACAGCCACGGTAGATTTTATAAAACAACAAGCTCAAAAATTGCAGACCATCTTTGAAAGCATGACAGAATATGACCATAGTTTCATTTTGCTGGGCTTGGGTGGCGACACCAATCGGGTATTAGGCGGTTTTAAAATGAGCGACCAATCCATGCGCGACCGCACCCAAATGGAAGTGCAGCCCGAACTGCAACAAAAGGTAGCGGGCATTACCGGCATCAGAACTGCTGTCGTGCAACAGCCCGGCTTACCAGGCGCTGGTGGCGGCCTTCCCGTTCAATTTGTTGTTATTTCTGATGCTGATTACAGTCAACTGAGCGATACGGCAAGCGAGCTTATTGGGTCAGCGATGCAAAGTGGAAAATTTATTTTTTTGCAGAAAAGCATTGAATTTGATCGCCCGAAGTCGAATTTAATTGTTGATAAAGATCGAGCCGCTGACTTGGGCATTACCATGGAAGAAATAGGCCGAAACCTGTCAGGCTACTTTAGCGAAGGCTATGTGAATCGCTTTAGCATGCAAGGTCGTAGCTACAAAATCATTCCTCAGGTTGCCGATATCAGTCGATCTGACATAGAAAAGCTTAACGACATTTACTTACGCACTGCCTCAGGAAAACAAGTCCCTTTAAGCTCCATCGTCAGCATCTCTAATCAGGTTGAACCCAGCAAACGAACCCAGTTTCAACAATTAAACAGCCTGACCATCGAAGGCCTACTACGCCCTGGCGTTACCATGGGTGAAGGCTTGAGTTTTCTTGAAGAAGAAGCTCAACGAATATTTCCAAGAGGCTTTAAATGGGATTACACCGGCAGTTCTCGCCAGTACAAGCAGCAAGGTAGCGCACTGATTCTGACCTTTTTCATGTCATTATTGGTCATCTACTTAGTTCTTGCTGCGCAATTTGAAAGCTGGCGTGACCCGCTGATTATTTTGATCTCCGTTCCTCTGTCATTGGCCAGTGCAATGGCTTTTATCATGTTGGGGGCGGCAACGATGAATATCTATACCCAAGTTGGGCTGATCACTTTAATCGGGCTGATCGCAAAAAATGGCATTTTAATCGTTGAGTTTGCTAATCAGCTGCAAATAACCGAAAAATTGTCTATGCGAGACGCTGTTGAAAAAGCCGCCACTGTTCGTTTAAGGCCCATCTTAATGACAACCACATCGATGATCGTCGCCATGGTCCCTTTATTATTTGCATCAGGGCCGGGGGCAGTCAGCCGATTTGATATTGGTTTAGTCATCGCCACAGGGCTTGGCATAGGCACTTTGTTTACCCTCTTTGTTGTCCCTGCCTTCTATTTAGTACTGGCTAGGAATCACTCCAGAACGGAAAGCTAAAGCCATTCAATGACTTCATCAGTAAAATTTTCTTCAGGCAGTACGATTGTTGAGCCGCCTAAAACAGCGATTGAGCCCTTTTTCAACGGTTTAGCCCAGCCATGTAGGCCGGCGTACTCAAAAGGTAAGGTTTGATCCAAGCTGATTTCGGGCATGTAAATCACTGTCACAGGTTGTTTATTGTATTGATACACCATGTGCAGACCATAGCTATTACCAATAGGGCATTTTTCTGCAAAACTTATATAGTCCGCTAAATTGATTTTTATGCCGAATTCTTTGCTCACCTTTGCCAAAGCCAGTGGCGTCAGTTGATGTGAAGCTTGCATCGAAGACAGCCCATCGTGCTCAAAATGCTCTAGTACCAGTTGATCAATCGGTAGCGATTGGTAATCATCCTGAGGCGCATTGATCATCACAAGACCCACAACCATCAACAAGGAAGCCGCCAAAGCAACTGAGGCTTTTGGATAACGCCAGAATTTAGGCCTACCTCCAGCCATTTGGTTTCTCAATGAGTGTCTAAAACCTTCAGGCACCTCACAATTGATCACCCCGGCTAATTGCTGTTCAAACGTGTCTTGCCGTTTAACGAACAATTGGCATTCACGGCAATTCGCCAGGTGTTCACGTGCCTCGTCTTCAATTTCTTCAGGGGCTACTGAGTAGCTAAATTTAAAATCTTCACATTTCACGTTTTACCCTCCAGATCACCCTCGGGTCTTAACACGTCTCTTAATTTTTGCTTTGCACGAAACAAACGTGTCATCGTCGCACTTTTTGAAATATTACATACTGAGGCTATTTCTTCACAACTCAAGCCTGCAATCACCTGGAGAAGAAGCGGTTCTTTATATTCACCTGCCAACTCATTCAACGCTTGTTTTAAAGCAAAAGCATCGGGGCTGGTATCGTTGTCAGTGTCTCTTAAACTTAACATATCCAAATTCAAATCAACCATATCAGGTCGGTATCGAGTATATTGCCGAGCATGCTCATTACGTAAAATGGTCATCAACCAGGCTTTGCTTGATGAGGTATCGCGCAACTTGTCTAATGATTTCCAAGCTCGCATACAGGCTTCTTGCACTAAGTCTTCAGCCATTTCCTTGTCTCGGCACAACCATAACGCGTAACGGAATAGCTCATCGCTATACACCAGCACTAACCGTTCATATTCCAGCTGTTTACGTTTCTGTTGCAATATTAGACCTTGATAGCCTGTACTATCTTTCAAGTAAAAATTGGATTGATCCCCGCCTGTAAAACATTAATATGTTACTTTTTGAAGCCTCTATTCTGATCGACCTTATTCAATAACACAAGAGCCCTTAGAACACCTTGAGTCACCCTAATAAGCACCCCTTACTCTGCAAAATAATATTTGGACTGCTAGAATTTTTTTGATTTAAAATTTGCTGATTTTTGCACTAGTTACGGCTTAAAACCTTATACAAAAAGGCTTCTTATTCACAAGGAGAAAGTTAGAATTTATTTACTGTAATATTTTTATTATCCATCACAGAAACAATACTTGATTTTTTTAACTTATTGTTTTTAAAGAAAATATAAACATTGGTTTATTTTGTTACAATCTGATGTCAGGCCTATTGGAATCAGCGCTGAGGGGCTTTATGAATAGATCATCCACAAAGTTATCCACAGAAAATGTGGATAAATTAAAAACCACTTCTAACTCATTAAGTTAGCGATTTATTGTAGATTTTTTCAATGTTTTCAGGCTAACTGATCAAAAATATTTAATACCTCTTTTAATGTCCAATTTTTACCTGAATATTGCTGTCGATACACCGCTTTATCGTATTTTCGACTACCTGCCGATAAACAATTCGCCACGCTCTGATTATCAAGCTGGCCAGCGTGTCTCTGTTTCTTTTGGGCGACGTCAAAAAATTGGTGTGATTCTTAATATCTCTTCATCAACCGACATCAGTAAGGCACAGCTCAAACCCATTTCAAAACTGCTCGATGCAGAACCCCTGCTATCGCCTGAAGACCTAACGCTTTACAAATGGGCTGCCAATTATTATCACAGCCCTATTGGTGAAGTATTTGCTCAGGCTCTGCCAAAGCAATTACGCATGGGCAAAGAACCCACGATAAAACTAGCGACGCTCTACAGTTTATCCCAATCGGGGCATGCGTTAGATGAGACATGCTTCAATCGCTCGCCCAGGCAAAGGGCACTGTGGCAACAGCTAAAGTCCACAGCAAATCCTGTTGACCGGCACGTCTTCGCTGCGCTGGATTGGGACTGGCGAGCCCCCATTAACAGCATGATCAAGAAAGGCTGGGTCGATATCCAACATGAAGACGCCCCCGCACTGTCTCCACCTGAAGCCCCTTTATTTAGTCCGAATTCAGAACAGCAAGCTGCCATTAAAGCCATTAGCAAAAAACAACAGGCTTTTCAGGTTTTTTTATTGGACGGCGTAACCGGCAGTGGAAAAACAGAGGTTTATCTGCAACTCATTCAACAAGTTATAAATAATGGCAAACAAGTATTAATTTTATTACCTGAAATCACACTGACTCCACAATTGGCTGAACGATTTAGAAAACGCCTTGCCACGCAAATGGTCGTTTCCCATTCTGGGCTTAATGATTCACAACGCTCGCAAGCATGGCTTCGAATTAAAAAAGGCCTTGCCAATATTCTGTTGGGGACACGTTCAGCCGTTTTTACGCCCATGAACGCACCCGGCATGATTATTATGGATGAAGAACATGACCCTTCATTTAAGCAACAAGAAGGGTTTCGATATTCCGCTCGCAACGTTGCCATAATGCGCGCAAGAGATTACAACATTCCAATTGTCTTGGGCTCAGCCACCCCTTCATTGGAAAGCCTTCACAGCGTTCAACAAAACCAGTTCACACATCTAGTCCTAACCAAACGTACAGCTGGGGCTTCCCAGCCGGTCATCCGCTTGCTCGACTGTCGCCATCAAACCTTGGACAACCATCTAAGTCCATCACTCCTCAACGCGATTAAAAAAACCCTTGAACGTAACGAACAAGTGATTCTATTCGTTAATCGCCGAGGGTTTGCCCCTGTTTTGATGTGCCATCGTTGTGGCTGGGTCGGTGAGTGTCGTCGTTGTGACTCGCGGTTAGTCATACATAAAGAGGCCCATTTACTCAAATGCCATCACTGCGGGACTGAACACCGTATTCCAAGCACTTGCCCCTCTTGCCAAGAGGCAGAGCTTTTTCCTTTAGGCTTAGGGACCGAGCGCGTTGAAGAAACACTGAACTCACATTTCCCCAACACACCTATCACGCGAATAGACCGCGATAGCACACGACAAAAAGACGCGATGCAATCGCTTATTAATCAGGTTCGCCAAGGAGGCGGTCAAATTTTAGTCGGCACACAAATGCTCGCCAAAGGGCATCATTTTCCAAATGTCACCTTAGTTGGCATCGTTGATATTGATGCCGGATTATTTAGTTGTGATTTTAGAGCCAGTGAACGCATGGCTCAACTTATTACACAAGTTGCCGGGCGCGCAGGTCGAGAAGAAAAACCGGGGCGTGTCTTGATTCAGACACACCAACCCGAACACCCTTTACTGAATACTTTAATTGAACACGGCTACGCACGTTTTGCAAAAGAGGCCCTTGCTGAACGACAGCAAGCTCAACTTCCACCATACCACTACCATGCTTTATTACGCGTTAACGCTGTCAAAGAGCAAGCCGTTCTAAATTTTCTAACCGATGTGGGTCATTTAATCAGCAACATTCAATTAACGTCCATCCAAATTTTAGGCCCTGTTCCCGCCCCCATGCTTAAAAGAGCCGGACGTTTTCGCTACCAATTGCTCATCGAATCCCCTCAGCGTAAAGCACGGCATCAATTTTTAAAAAGCCTTTTACCCGAACTCGAAAAAATTAAGTCCTCACGCCAAGTTCGCTGGTCGATCGATGTGGACCCCATCGACATTTTTTAACCGCGTTTAGACTTGCAAGTTTTATCCCACAGGCGATAATACACTCCGGTACTGGCATTCAGTGTCTAACCGCTATTCAGCGCATAAATCAACGATTTAAATTTAATATGAAAACACGTTTGGCCTCTTTGCTTCAGCAAGCCATTGCATCGCTTCAGAACGAAGGCGTATTACCTGCAGATTTGGACCCTGTTATTAAAATCGAGCATACGCGGGACCCCTCTCACGGGGATTACGCCAGTAATCTGGCAATGATGTTAGCAAAGCCTGCGAAGAAAAACCCGCGTGAAATCGCACAATCCATTATCGATCACTTGCCTTCTGATAATGATATCTCGAGGGTTGATATTGCCGGTCCCGGGTTCATTAACTTTTTCATTAACCCTTTAAGTCAACACGCTGTTATTCGGGATATTCTTGAGCAAGGCGAGCGTTTTGGCACCTCCAATATAGCCGATGGAAAAAAAGTGCAGGTTGAATTCGTTTCTGCTAACCCGACCGGACCACTTCATGTCGGGCATGGCCGAGGAGCGGCTTATGGCGCAACGGTTTCTAACCTATTAAGTGCTATCGGTTACACCGTGCACCGTGAATATTATGTTAACGATGCAGGCCGTCAAATGGATATTTTAGCCACCAGCGTCTGGCTACGTTATCTAGAAGCTTGTGGGGAAACAATGACGTTTCCGAGTAACGGTTACAAGGGGGCTTATGTGTCTGACATAGCAACGAGCCTTAAAGAATCCCGGGGTGACCAATTTATTGCACCGGCTCGTGATGTTTTTCATAACATCACAGCTGACGAGCCGGCAGGCGGCGATAAAGAACAACATATTGACGCCCTGATTTCTCGCGCTAAAACTCTGCTAGGCGAAAATAATTACCGCACAATTTTCGACACCGCACTCACAGCCATTTTAGATGATATTCGCTTAGACCTTGAGGACTTTGGCGTCCAATACGACGACTGGTTTTCTGAGCGTTCGTTAATGGACAAAGGTGCCATTGATAACGCTGTTGAAAAACTGAAAGCCTCGGGCTATATGTACCAAAAAGAAGGCGCCTGGTGGTTTAAATCAACCGAATTTGGTGATGAGAAGGACCGGGTCGTCATTCGTGAGAATGGGTTAACCACCTATTTCGCCTCCGATATTGCTTACCACTTACACACGCTAGAGCGCGGTTACGATATTATTGATATATGGGGTTCAGATCATCACGGATATGTGCCGCGCGTTAAAGCGGCCTTGCAGGCCATGGGAGCAGACCCCGAACGCCTGAAAGTATTACTCGTCCAATTTGCCGTGCTCTATAAAAACGGCGAGAAAATGCAAATGTCCACACGCTCAGGTCAATTCGTCACTTTAAGAGAATTACGAGATGAAATTGGATCTGATGCCGCGCGTTATTTTTATGTAATGCGGAAAGCCGAACAACATATGGACTTTGATCTCGATTTAGCCACCTCGCAATCAAATGAGAACCCATTATTTTACGTACAATATGCCCATGCACGCGTCTGCAGTGTCATGCGTTTGCTCGCTGAAAAGGGCTTAACGTATAACTCAACGGATGGTTTAAATCATTTAGAAAAACTAACCGAGACTCACGAGATCACTCTGATTGATACCTTAAATCGTTACCCAGAAAAGCTAACCCAAGCCGCCCTGCAATACGAACCGCACCAGCTAAATCATTACCTGCGCGAACTCGCCACACACTTTCACAGTTATTATAATTCGCATAAGTTTATTATTGATGATGTTGAATTAATGCAAGCCCGACTCACGCTTATCAATGCGACAAAACAAGTCTTATCCAATGGCTTGCAGCTACTGGGCGTTAATGCTCCGGAGTCCATGTAATGCCAAGAGACTACAAACATCGAGTTAACAACCATAAAACTCGACAAACAAAAAACACTATCCCGGGTTATTGGTGGCTGATCACCGGCCTGCTTATCGGCGGCTTCGCGATGTTTCTGTCTGACCTAAAAGACACCACGAGCAACCCAACAGCCAGCGTCCCACCACCTAACGTGCAAAATGAAACACGTGATGTTAAAAAACCTACGCAAGCCCCCATCAAGCCGATAGAAGACGACAAACCTCGATTCGATTTTTATCAAATATTACCGGACATGGAAATTGTTATTCCAGAACATGAAATTGAAGAGCGGCGACGCTTAGAAGGCACAGGGAAAAGTAAAGCAGGCACCTTTATTATTCAAGTGGGTTCGTTTAGAAAAGCCAGCCAAGCCGACACACTGAAAGCCCGTTTAGCCTTATTAGGTATCGAATCGGTCGTACAAAAAGTCGATCAAAACGGTAGCATTTGGCACCGTGTGAAATCCGGCCCCTATACCTCATTTAGAATGGTTGATAAAATTCAAAATCGATTGCGCCACAACCATATTGATAGCATTGCTATCAAATTAAAATAACCCGCTACATGTAACGGAGGGGCCTCTCTAGTAGACGGCTATTGCCATGAATCGTCATTTTTTTCGATTTTTATTTCCCCTCGGTTTATTGCTGGTCGCGACGTTTATTTTTATTTGGTTCAGCACCTTCCACCCTGCCGACATTCAACCCGAAAACATCACCTGCTCGCCAGATGCACCCAATTTGGCGAGTGGCCAAACCCTAAAAATATACAACCAAAATGTACAATACATGGCTGGAAAGAACTACGTTTTTTTCTACGATTTGCCCAATAACGCAGGGCCTGACAATCGACCATCAAGTGATGACATCAAGGCAACTGTTCAAGGCCTCGCCTCACTCATAAACCAGCAAAACCCCGATATCATACTGTTACAAGAAGTTGATGATGGCGCAAAACGAACTGACAAAAAAGATCAGCTCAAGCAATTGCTCGCCTTACTGCCTAACGATTACGTTTGCCATACCAGCAGCTTTTATTGGAAAGCCACTTATGTTCCGCACCCGCACATTATGGGATCAGTAGGCACTAAACTGAGCGTTATTTCCAAATACAATATGTCATCGGCTACACGTATTCAACTGAGCTTAATACCGCAGGATCCCATTACGCAGTTGTTCAACTTTAAACGCGCCCTCCTCGACGTGCGCCTGCCTATTGACACTGGCGGCGAACTGGCCGTTTTAACTACCCATTTATCTGCTTTTTCCAAAGGAACCAACACACTCAAAAAACAGATAAATCAAATTGACCAACGATTACATTCTCTGAATAAAGCACAAACACCTTGGATCATCGCGGGTGACTTCAATTTATTGCCGCCAAACACCTATTCTCTTCTTAACGAGGAGCAGCGCCACTTTCATGAAAAACACTCAGCTATCGAAACACTTTATCAACAGTATCCCGCCATACCCAAGCTAAGTGCGGTTCATTCTGAAGAGAGAGAAAATTGGCATACCTATTCTCCAAATGGTTCACCCGTCAAACAACCCGACCGCACCATTGATTACTATTTTTATAGCCCCCAATTATCAGCACATGAGACGTTTGTAGAACAAGACAAAGCGCTGACTTTGTCCGACCATATGCCCATCATCGCGTCCTTTACCTTACCGCAAAAACGCTTAGAATAGCCCTATACGCTCTCTATAAACCCATTATTGCACCACAAGCCATAAGGAACCCCCATGCCCTCACCAGCCCGCTATTTTGCAACAACTGCCAAAGGCATGGAGCTCATTCTTGCCGATGAACTGGAGCAAATCGGTGCCAAGCAAATAAAACCCGCTGCCGGCGGTGTTTATTTTGAAGGAGAGATAGACATGGCCTTACGTGCTTGCCTGTGGTCTCGCCTGGCCAACCGGATTCTAATGCCGTTGGCTCGTTTCACGGCTCAAACGTCTGATCAGCTTTACGCAGGCAGTTTAAAAATAAACTGGTCAGAACATTTTGATGTGTCTAAAACATTTGCCATTGATGCTTCTATTCGGCAATCGAAAATTAACCACTCACGTTATGCCGAACAAGTAATCAAAGATGCCATCGTTGACCAGTTTAAAGAAATTTCTGGTGACCGACCCAATGTCCAGCGCGAACAACCGGATATTCGCATAAACGCCTATATTAATGAGAACAAAGTAACACTGAGTCTGGACTTGTCAGGTGACAGCCTGCACCGTCGTCATTACCGAACCGAGTCGGTTGAAGCACCGTTAAAAGAAAACCTGGCTGCGGCCATTTTAATTCGTGCTGGTTGGCCAAAAATCGCTGCCGAAGGCGGCGCTTTATACGATCCCATGTGCGGTTCAGGCACCCTATTAACAGAAGCCGCCATGATCGCCGGCGACATAGCGCCCGGGTTACTGCGCGATTATTACGGCTTTTTTGCCTGGAAGCCATTTAACCCTGCCATTTGGCAACGGCTGATTAAAGAAGCCGAATATCGTCGAGAAAAAGGCTTGCGTAAAATCCCACCCATCATGGGCTCGGATATCAGCATCAAACACGCGGGTATTGCCAAAGCCAATATTAAAGCGGCTCATCTGTCTGAACACGTTAAAGCCGTTAGCTTACCTTTATCTAAAATAGAGGCTGATGAATCATGGAAAGCCGGATTATTTATCGTCAACCCGCCTTACGGTGAACGACTCGGCGAAATGAAGCAACTGGAGCCACTCTATCAGGAAATTGGTAGCATACTCAAAGCCCGCTTTAACGGTTGGCAAGCCTCTGTTTTTACAGGCAATACCGATCTGGCATTTCATGTTTCATTAAAATCGCACAAATCTTACCAGCTCTTTAATGGCGCCATTCCCTGTAAAATCTTTAACTTTTCGGTGACGCCAGAACGATATTTTGAAGGCCAACACGCTCGTGAACAACAACACATCGGCGATCATTTGAAAAAGGCCTTGCTCCCTACCCCTGGAGAATGGACTGAAGGGGCCACTATGCTGGCAAACCGCCTGCGTAAAAACATCAAAAAACTCACGTCTTGGGTAAAGAAAAACAACATTCATTGCTACCGTATTTACGATGCCGATTTACCCGAGTATGCACTCGCCATTGATATTTATAATGGCGAAAAGAAGTGGGTGCATGTGCAAGAATACGAGGCTCCTAAAACCGTCGATGACGCAAAATCTATTCAACGTTTACGTGATGCCCTGGCTGTTATGCCCGATGTTTTCGGTGTGCCTTCTAATCAATTATCACTTAAAATTCGACGTCGCCAAAAAGGGAGCACGCAATACGAAAAACAAGGCACCGATGGGGGATTTCATGACGTTCAAGAAGGCAAGGCAAGATTACTTGTCAATTTTAAAGATTATCTCGACACCGGTTTGTTCTTAGACCATCGCCCCATACGTCAATGGATTGGTGAAAATGCAGGCGGCAAACAGTTTTTAAACTTATTTGCCTATACCGGCTCCGCCACGGTTCATGCGGCACTCGGTGGCGCAACCACCTCCACAACCGTGGATATGTCTAAAACCTATTTAGATTGGGCAAAAAATAATTTTGAACTGAACAATCTAAATTTGGAAAAGCACCAACTCGTTAGGGCCAATTGCATGGAATGGCTGGACAAGGCCATCGAAGAACAAAAAAAGTACGAACTGATCTTTATTGACCCACCCACTTTTTCCAATTCTAAGCGGATGGATAATGTGTTTGATATTCAACGTGATCATGTTGAGCTGATTAATAAATCTGCCCAGTTACTCACAAAAAAAGGCACGCTGATATTTTCAACTAACTTCCGTAAATTCCAATTAAACGAGGCATCTCTCACAGGATTAGCCGTGCAAAATATCAGCCGCGAGACCCTGCCAAAAGATTTTGAACGTCACCCAAAAATACACTATTGTTGGAAACTGACCATTAAACATTAAGCACCACAAGCTAATAACACCCTCACCTTGACCTGATCAAGCAAGAACTTGCCGTCATTGCGCTCTTTAAATGATCGGCCTATACTGAATTTCCTTGCCAGTGAATCATTAAAAAGGAAACGACTATGTCTGTTGATATTATTTTAGATTTACACGTAAACCCCGAAAACAGAGAAGAACTCCTCAGTTTTTTTTCTTCAATACTCCCCGATACGCGTGCTTACAAGGGGTGCCAAAATATTACAGTAACCAGCAACGAAGACAACTTACATAATATTGTCATCCTAGAAAAATGGAACCAGCGAAGCGATTATGAAAACTACATGGCGTGGCGAACCGAACGCGGTGATATTGAAAAAATTGCTAACTTATTAGCTTCCCCTCCAAATCTCCGCTACTTGGCCGCGATTGCTATTTAATTTTACTGGCTGTTTAAGCGCAGGCTAATCAGCTGATAATTACTAATTTAAGCCCGCAGACGCCTTGGGGTATGGTTCTCCATCAAAAACCGAACACCATGGGCACTCAACACACATTGACCCTAATAAAAATACATTATTATAGATGCTCCAAACATTTGCTTTAAACGCCTTTGTCGTTGCCCTTGCAGTCATTATTCATTACGAATTTTTATACCGTATCTCTCGGTATATTCCTACCATGACACTTAGGCACCGCTTAAGGATTCTTTTTGGCGTCTTTGCGGCGCTTATCGCCCATGCTGTGGAAGTTTGGGTGTTCGCTTTAGCGTTTTATTTCATGCACCATGCTGAAGGCTGGGGGCATTTAGAAGGAAACTTTGATGGCAGTTTACTGGATTGCACCTACTTATCGTTCACAACGTTTACAACGCTGGGGTTTGGAGACATTCAACCCATTGGTGATTTACGCCACTTAACCGGTCTCGAATCATTAACAGGGCTGGTTTTAATCACTTGGACGGCTTCTTTCTTATATTATGAAATGCAACGTTATTGGGATAATCAGTAATTAACCAAATCGCCTAATGTTTCTGCCCGACTTGTTTTCTCATCTCAAGAGCCTGTGACCTGTATAATTCTTACCCACACCGCACATTAGGAACATATCATGGTTACGTTGGGTAAAACACATCAACTGGAAGTGATCAAGTCACTCGACTTTGGCTTTTATTTAGATGCCAAAGAACTGGGTGAAATACTACTTCCAAACAAACAAGCCCCTAAAGATCTGGCTGTAGGCTCACTCATTTATGTTTTTGTTTACCTTGATTCAGAAGACCGCCCCATTGCTACAACAAAAAAGCCAAAAGCCGAGGTCGGCGAATTTGCGTACCTAAAAACGGTGGCCCGAACACATGTTGGCGCTTTTTTAGACTGGGGGTTAGAAAAAGATATTCTCGTACCATTTGCTGAGCAGCATCGCCCGATGGAGGTGGGAAAATCTTATTTGGTCTACCTGTACCTCGATAAGAATGATGGTCGCCTTGTCGCTTCATCAAAAATCGACAAATTTCTCGATGATGAAAAGCCGCACGATTTCAAGCCTCATCAAAAAGTGGACTTAATAATCGCCAACAGTACTGACCTGGGCTACAAAGCCATTATCAATAACAGCCATTGGGGCTTATTGTATAAAACTGAGGTGTTCCAAAAACTCAGCTTTGGGCAATCAAAAAAAGGCTTTATTAAGCATATTCGCCCCGATGGTAAAATAGACCTTAGCCTTCAGGGAGGGCAAGAAACGCGTGATAAATACAGCAAAATTATCCTGAACTATTTAGACAAAAATCATGGCTTTGCGCCCCTTCATGACAAATCAGACCCTGATCTCATCGCAGATACATTTGGCATGAGCAAAGGCGCCTTTAAAAAAGCCATTGGTGCTTTATATAAGCAACGAATCATTACCATTTCCAAAGACGGCATCCGTCTTGTGACACAAGACTCCTAACTTTCATTAACCGCTATAACATCATGACTCAACGTAAAAAATACAGTTCCCTCACCCTTCAAGAAAAAGACAGTTGGCGTGCGAATATTCTTCGCCGTGCTAGTGCAAAAAAAACCATTGTCTCAAAAACGCTAGGTGGTTTTAAAACAGAAGCCGAAGCAACTGCGTGGGCAGAAAATGAACTGAGTTTATTTACGACACTACAAAACGAGCGAAACAAACGCCAATCTCAAAAGCGCGCTGAATAGTCCAACATAACAACGCGGTAACGGCACTTTATGGAACAAAGCATACAAAACATTCCTTTACTTAATCTGTCAGTTTCGTTTATTCCCGTAGCGCTCGCTTTATTTGTACTATTTAAGTGGTCGTTAAACTCAAGCAACGCCCTGTATGCCCTGGCGAGAATGCTGATTCAGCTCCTCCTCGTTGGCTATTTGTTAAGTTTTATTTTTGAATCGAATCATTCGGCCATGGTTATTGGTGTTTTGGCCATTATGGTGTTTGCTTCCAGCTGGATTGCACTTGGCACCCTGCCCACTAAACGCCGAACGTTATATCGGCATGCCTTACTCTCCATCTCAGCAGGCGGTGGATTTACCCTGCTCATTATTACCCAAGGCGTATTAACACTAGACCCTTGGTACTCGCCGCCATTAATCATTCCATTAGCCGGTATGGTTTTCGCCAATTCCATGAACAGTGTCAGCCTTGCTGCAGAAAGAATGTCTGCCGAAATACAGCGACAAGTGCGCTATATTGATGCGCGCCATATTGCCCTACAGGCCTCTCTAATACCCATCATCAATTCTATGTTTGCCGTTGGGCTGGTCTCCTTACCCGGCATGATGACGGGACAAATTTTGTCGGGTGTTTCTCCGCTCATCGCCGTTCGCTATCAAATCATGGTGATGTGCATGATCTTCGCTTCATCCGTCCTATCCGCCGCCTTTTTTCTTCTCTTAGCCAAACCGATCTTCACTGATATGGAAACAGAACAAAATTAAGCGACATGCTCCGTATCAATTCAACTATCAACATTCCCGATGATGACATAGAGCTTACTGCCATTCGTGCCCAAGGCGCAGGCGGGCAAAATGTAAACAAAGTGTCATCCGCTATTCATTTACGTTTTGATGTTAGCGCCTCGTCACTGCCTGATTTTATTAAGCGACGCTTATTGCATCGAAAAGATCAACGCCTCAATAAAGAAGGCGTTATTATCATTAAGGCTCAGCAGTACCGCACGCAAGAAAAAAACCGTGCCGATGCCTTGAATCGCCTAAGCGCTATTATTAAGAGCGCAACTATCGTACAAAAACCACGTCGCGCTACCAAACCCAGCAAGAACGCCAAGAAAAAAAGAATGGACAGCAAAACACAGCGTGGCAAACTAAAACAACTACGCAATAAAAACTTCGACTAACAGGACAACAAATGAGCGCCTTACCCAACTGCCCACAATGCCATTCAGAATACACCTACGAAGATGGCAGCCTATACATTTGCCCTGAATGCGCTCACGAATGGCCCATAAAACCCCATGATGTGGACAATGACGAATTAATCATAAAAGACGCTAACGGCAACCGCCTACACGATGGTGATACAGTCAGCGTCATTAAAGACCTGAAAGTAAAAGGCACGTCCACCGTGGTAAAAGTTGGCACCAAAGTTAAAAATATTCGCTTGGTGGAAGGCGACCACGACATTGATTGTAAAATTACCGGCATTGGGCCAATGAAACTAAAATCACAGTTTGTCAAAAAAGCCTAAGGGCACTAACGTCAAATAACACTACAACTAACTTAGCTCGGACGACTTGCGTTAACCTTTTCGTTCCTTCTCATGTCCATAAGGGCTTCATACTTCATAATAAAAAACCACAATAAGGTAACGTATATATTGTAAGTAACTTACAACGTGCTGAACTCGGTAATTAGACTTTCCCTTGCATCGACTGCGCTATTTCACGCTCCCGTCTAACAAATATAATCAAGCCGACAAAATAGCAACGACCGTGTGCCATCAATACACTATGCGCAGTTTTTTGCCGAGTGCTGTTATGTAACAGGGAAAATCAGAGATGCACTTGCCAATTTGATGAGAAAACGATCATCGTTATTGACGTCCATATGAAGAATTCTGATGAAATGCGACCACAAAAATTGGTAGATTATGGGAAAGTTTTATCAAGAGATTACCCCAACCCTCCAAGAAGGTACGACAGTATTTGGTGTTGACTACAACTACGAATCGGATGCTTCAGGAGAATTTTCAATCATGGCAGGATCAGACAACGTAACAAAATCAAAACACACCCGTTTGGAACATGTCAAAATACCAATTGGAAAATTTCTCGTCTTTAAAGAAACCAGTGACATGCCTCCGGTAGTTAAGTACACTCGGTCTAGAATCTGGGATTAATTTTCCGCCGATACCAAAGAGCGTACACAACAGATTTTAAACTTTACAAAAGTCTAAATAAAATTGAGATTGCAGTCAGCTAGTTACATAACAACCGCACCGAGCCAATCTAAAAAATGCTTCACTTTTTTCAGTCAGCTGATGTGAAGCGTAAAATTTAACTGACCCTTAAACTAAACCACTAAGAGGATAAAAAAATGACTGATATTGATATAGGCATTAATGCTGAAAATAGAGTAATGATTGCTGAAGGCCTTAAACGCCTTTTAGCCGATTCATATACTTTATATTTGCAAACACATAATTTTCATTGGAATGTAAGTGGTCCCCAATTCCGCGAACTACATTTAATGTTTGAAGAACATTACACTGAACTGGCCATCGCAGTTGATGATATTGCGGAACGTATTCGCACTCTAGATGTGGCAGCTCCTGGAACCTACAAAGAATTTTCAAGGCTTAGTTCTATTGATGAAATTGAAGGCGTTCCGAGCTCAGAAAAAATGGTTGATTTATTGACAAAAGGACATGAGCAAGTAGTCAAAACCTCTAGAGAAGTATTGAAACTCGCACAGTCGGCGGATGACGAGTCTACAGCGGCTTTGGTCTCTGACCGTATGCGCATACATGAAAAAACATCATGGATGCTGAGAGCGACTAGAAAATAAATTGCCGCTCCAGGCCTTAACCAAGCAATCGCGGATTAACATCCACCTTGTTTAGCTACACTACCGCGCAATTAAACAAGGCATATGAAGCGGGATGACCTTAAAGGAACGAGATCCTTGCTAGAGCTATCGCTTCAAAAGCTAACTGCTTATCCGCCATTGCCGTTATGCCATAATAAAAGGGAACGCTTTAATTTCCCAAATTCAGAGTGCTTTTTAAATCTGCATTAAAAACGATTACGATGATAAAACAATCAACGTTAAGGAGATAAGTCAATGTCTGAAAACAAATGTCCAGTCATGCACGGTGGCGCAACAGAAGCCAGCATATCCAACATGGAATGGTGGCCCAAAGCACTAAACCTCGACATCCTTCACCAACACGACACTAAAACCAATCCTCTTGGAGCGGACTTCTGCTATAACGAAGCGGTCAAAAATCTTGATTTCGCCACATTAAAACAAGATTTGCTGGCGCTGATGACGGATAGCCAGGAATGGTGGCCAGCGGATTGGGGGCACTACGGCGGCCTGATGATTCGCCTGTCCTGGCACGCAGCGGGCACCTATCGTATCGCCGATGGACGCGGCGGAGCCGCTACCGGTAATCAACGTTTTGCCCCGATTAACTCCTGGCCGGACAACGTTAACCTGGATAAGGCACGACGTCTGCTATGGCCCATCAAGAAAAAATACGGCAACAAACTCAGTTGGGCTGATTTGATTGCCTATGCCGGCACCATCGCCTATGAGTCAATGGGCTTGAAAACCTTCGGCTTCGGCTTTGGCCGCGAAGATATTTGGCATCCTGAAAAAGATATTTACTGGGGTTCGGAAAAAGAATGGCTGGCTCCCAGCGGTAGCGAAGGGAGCCGTTATTCTGGTGAGCGTGATCTTGAAAACCCGCTAGCGGCGGTGATGATGGGCTTAATCTACGTCAACCCTGAAGGCGTAGATGGCAACCCCGATCCACTGAAAACCGCACACGATGTCCGTGTTACGTTCGAGCGCATGGCAATGAATGATGAGGAAACTGTTGCCCTGACCGCCGGTGGTCACACGGTCGGAAAATCCCATGGTAACGGCGATGCTGACTTGCTCGGTCCTGACCCGGAAGGTGCCGAACTCGAAGACCAGGGTTTCGGGTGGCTCAACAAAACCAAACGCGGAATGGGTCGCGATACCGTAACCAGTGGCATCGAAGGCGCATGGACCACGCACCCGACCCAATGGGACAACGGCTACTTTCAGCTGCTGCTCAATTACGAATGGGAGCTCAAGAAAAGCCCGGCAGGTGCCTGGCAATGGGAGCCGATCGATATCAAGGAAGAAGATAAGCCAGTGGATGTAGAAGATCCATCCAAACGCCACAACCCAATCATGACCGATGCTGATATGGCGATGAAAATGGATCCGGAATACCGCAAGATTTCCGAGCGTTTTTATCAAGATCCAGCTTATTTCTCCGAAGTTTTTGCCCGCGCGTGGTTCAAACTTACCCACCGCGATATGGGCCCGAAGGCGCGTTATATCGGCCCCGAGGTGCCCCAGGAAGACTTAATCTGGCAAGACCCTGTGCCCGCCGGGAACTCAAATTACGATGTCGAATCGGTAAAAGCCAAAATTGCTGCGAGTGGTTTAAGCATTAGTGAAATGGTCGCCACCGCCTGGGACAGTGCCCGGACTTTCCGTGGCTCCGACATGCGCGGCGGTGCCAATGGCGCCCGGATTCGCCTGGCTCCACAAAATGAATGGTTGGGCAACGAACCTGAACGTCTCTCTAAAGTGCTCGGCATACTCGAACCCATTGCAGCCGAAAGCGGCGCGAGTGTAGCGGATGTCATCGTGCTAGCGGGCAACCTGGGTGTTGAGCAAGCGGCCAACGCTGGGGGAGTTGATGTCATGGTGCCCTTCGCGCCGGGTCGTGGAGATGCCACACCCGAAATGACCGACGCGGATTCCTTCGCCGACCTGGAACCTCTCCATGACGGCTATCGTAACTGGTTAATGAAAGATTACGCAGTGAGTGCTGAAGAGCTGATGCTGGATCGCACCCAGTTGATGGGCCTGACCGCTCCGGAAATGACGGTGCTGGTCGGTGGTATGCGTGTACTGGGTACTAACCATGGCAGCACCAAACACGGGGTATTCACTGACCGCGAGGGAGTCCTTAGTAACGATTTTTTCGTGAATCTAACCGACATGAAGTACACCTGGAAGCCCGCGGGAAGCAACCTGTACGAAATCTGCGAGAGAAACACGGACGCAGTTAAATGGACAGCAACACGGGTTGATCTGGTGTTCGGCTCTAACTCTATTCTGCGTGCCTATGCCGAAGTCTATGCGCAGGATGACAACCAGGAGAAATTCGTTAAGGACTTCGTTGCTGCATGGGCGAAGGTGATGAGTTCTGATCGCTTCGATCTTACCTGACAATCGATAAAAACCTCCACACCAAGAGTATATGGTGTGGGGTTTTCTGAACTAAAATACACAAGCAACAACAAAGCTTACGCTCCATTGCCGCCGGTAAGCTTTGTTGTTAGATCGGAAAAAGTCCCATTAAACTATTTATAGAGGATGAAGTAATTCAATAAGTACGATAACCAATAACGATGATCCTTTAGCTCAATTGCTTGGAGAAACAGGGAGGTCTGCTTGCTGGCCGGTGGAAAGCTTCAAAAAAATAATGGTGAAAGTATTTTTAATGTAGAGGCCAAAACGGGCAGCCAAACATTTGGCATTGCGCAGTCACCTTTCATGCTGGACAAAGCTAAAACAAAAGCCTTTAAAATGAACCTATCCGTTAAAGGTGATGAGTTAAGCTATCATGAGGTCACTTCGTTGCCTGTTTATGGAAAAGATTTCGAGCATACTGATCAAAGCACTTTATCGTGTGACATACGAGCAGGAGTAAAAAAGTTAACGAAGGCGTCCAGTGACTGTAAAAACTTTATTACGGTAACGACGGCAGGCATTAGATTTTTAAACAACATTTTCGGAGGCAAGAGTGACTGAACTACCTGAAAAGAACCTATCGATTTTTGAGCGCTATTTAAGTGTTTGGGTTGTGCTTTGCATCGGTGGTGGAATTTTTCTAGGTAAAATTGCACCCAGTGTGGCGACAACGCTTAATGACTTTTCTTTTTATCAAGTCTCCATCCCCATTGCGGTGTGCTTATTCTTCATGATGTACCCCATTATGGTAAAAATAGACTTTGCACAGGTGCTTAAATCGGCAAAGACCCCTAAGCCCGTGATGTTGACTTTGTTTATCAATTGGGGAATTAAGCCCTTTAGTATGTTCGCCATCTCTTACTTATTCTTGGGGCATCTATTCAAAGATCTGTTACCGGGCACAGAGATACTGGCAAACGGTGAAGAGGTGGAATTGTGGCGCAGTTATATTGCGGGAACAATTTTGCTTGGTATTGCCCCTTGTACCGCGATGGTTTTAATGTGGGGACACTTATCTAAAGGAAACGATGGCTTGACGTTGGTGATGGTTGCTATCAATTCACTTATGATGTTGTTTCTCTATGGCCCCTTGGGCGGGCTATTACTCAATGTAAACGCCATGCCCGTCCCTTGGGAAACGATGCTTCTTTCGGTTTCTGTTTATGTTGCGCTCCCCTTGGTTGCGGGGTATTTTTCAAGAAAATGGATCATTCAATCTAAGGGCATGAATTGGTTTAACGACACGTTCTTGCATTGGCTAACGCCGGTGAGTATTTCTGCGCTCTTAGTGACCTTAATCCTGCTATTTTCTTTCAAAGGTGAGGTTATTGTGTCGAACCCCTTAACCATTTTGTGGATAGCCATTCCTTTATTAATACAAACCGTCGCTCTCTTTTCCTTAGGGTACTTTGTGTTGTCCAAGTGGTTTAAACTTCCGTACCAAGATGCTGCACCCGTCTCGCTGATTGGCGCTTCTAATCATTTTGAGGTCGCCATTGCTACGGCGATTATTCTTTTTGGCCTGTCTTCTGGGGCAGCATTGGCAACAGTTGTGGGGGTTTTAATCGAAGTGCCCCTGATGCTGATGCTGGTAGCTGTATGCAAAAAGACGTCTAATACCTTTGACAAAAAATAAACCTAGCGCCTAACAAAAATATAAGCGACGAGTGTCTGTTTATAGTATAGGTGTTCAGCTCTTCGTATTGCTTTCTCGACAGGCCAACGAAGCCTAAAAAGTAGTGCCAAACTGCTCTGTATATTCTGCTTTTATTTCTTCCAGCGTTACCGAGTGGTTTTGTGTGCCGGCATGAGCTATTTTTATCGCCCCCATCAAGCCGGCAATACGGCCTGTGACGTCCCAATCTAAATCGTTCAAAAGCCCGTATAACAAACCGCCACGGTAAGCATCACCGCAGCCCGTTGGATCAATAATGGCTTTCGGTGTAGCCGGTGGAATATCAACACGTTTGTCTTTTGTGTAAATCAGGGAACCTTCAGCGCCTTTGGTGATAATAAGCGCCTCGACCTGCTCGGCTATTTCGTGAGGAGACAAACCGGTTGTTTCTTGTAACATGGCCGCTTCATAATCATTCAACGTTATCCACGTTGCTTGCTGGATGAATGTTTTTAACTCATCGGCATCAAACATCGGCATGCCTTGGCCGGGGTCAAAAATAAAGGGAATGCCGGCCTCCACAAATTGTTCGGCGTGCTCGATCATGCCCTTTTTTCCATCTGGGGAAACAATGCCTACTTTAATATCGGCATCATAAGGCACACGGTTTAATTCTGAACGGCTCATTGTACCGGGGTGAAAAGCAGTGATCTGGTTATCGTCCATATCGGTTGTGATATAGGCTTGGCCAGTGAAGTCATCATCCAGTACAGTCAAATAGTCACGGCTGACACCTTTTTGATCCATCCAATCAGCGTACGGGCCAAAATCTTTACCCACCGTTGCCATCGGCAAGGCTTTTTCACCTAATAAGTGAAGATTGTAAGCAATATTACCGGCACATCCACCAAACTCTCGTCGTAACTGTGGCACCAGAAACGACACATTTAACATGTGGACTTTATCCGGCAAGATGTGGTTTTTAAATTTATCATGGAAAACCATGATGGTATCAAATGCCATAGAACCGCAAATTAAAGCTGAATTAGACGGATTGCCTTTTCCATCCGTCTCAATGGAACTTATGCCCTGCGGGTGAAGTGCACTCATGCCTTTAACGCCTCCGTCTTTTTCCAAACGACATCCAGCTGCTTCACGGCTTTTACATCATCCAAGCGCCTAACTGGTAAGGTGTAGGGTGCTTGCCTCAAAAGCGCTGAATCCTCTTTTGCTTCTAATAAAATTTTTGCCATGGTATCAACAAATTCGTCGAGTGTTTCTTTAGCCTCTGTTTCTGTTGGCTCAATCAATAAACACTCTGGAATAAGCAAGGGGAAATAAGTGGTTGGTGCATGGAAATCATAATCCAACAAACGCTTAGCGATATCCATGGCCGTCACATTCAGTTCTTTTGCTTGCTTTTTAAGTGTCAGAATAAACTCATGGGTTGCCCGTCTGTCTGGGTAGGCTGCTTCATAGCCCACATCCATCAGTTTTTTCAATAAGTAGTTAGCGTTTAACGTTGCAAACTCAGCGACTCGTGCCATCCCTTCACGGCCAAGCATTTTTGCATAAATATAAGCACGCAATAAGACCCCTGCATTGCCCGCGAAAGCAGACAGGCGGCCAATTGTTTGAGGGCAGTCATTTTCATCTAGCAAAACAAACTGTTCATCCTTTTTACCCACCATAGGGACAGGTAAATAAGGGCGAAGCCTTTCACTGACACCGACTGGGCCTGCTCCCGGCCCACCACCGCCATGTGGTGTTGAGAACGTTTTATGTAAATTCATATGAATAACATCAAACCCCATATCGCCCGGCCGAACTTTACCTAAAATAGCATTCAAGTTAGCGCCATCGTAATAAAGCAATCCACCCGCTTTATGCACAATGTCGGCAATTTCCTTAATTTTTCGGTCAAATACGCCTAATGTGCTTGGATTTGTCAGCATAATGCCGGCTGTCTTAGGGCCAACCGATGCTTTAAGTGCGTCAATATCTACGTCGCCATTTTTTCCAGTAGGAATTTCTCGAACCTGATAACCACACATCACAGCCGAGGCAGGATTAGTGCCGTGGGCCGCGTCAGGCACTAAAATTTCACATCGTTCCGAGTCGTTGCGATCATCGTGGTAAGCCTTAATCATCGCTACACCGGCAAATTCACCTTGTGCACCGGCTGCTGGCGATAATGAAACGGCTTTCATCCCCGTCACTTCTTTTAAAATACCTTGAAGCTCATACATACACGCTAAAAAACCCTGCCCATGGAGGCTAGGGCCTAAAGGGTGACGGCCAGTAAATTCAGGCAAACTAGCCAAGGTATTACATGCCCGCGGGTTATATTTCATTGTGCATGAACCGAGGGGGTAAAAGTGCGTATCGATAGAGAAATTTTTCTGCGATAAACGGGTGAAGTGCCTTACAACCTGCATTTCAGATACTTCGGGCAAGTTCGGCTTTGAGGTTCTGAGCGCGTTGCTAGGCAACGATATCAGTTCATCACAGCCTGTCGGCAACTGGGCTTTAGAAACCCGGCCGACGTGGGATTGTTCAAAAATTAACATGAAAAAAGTTTGTTAGCTTAGTTTAGCAAAAGCCGCATCATAATCGGGCTCATCAGCCACTTCTGTGACTAATTCTGAACTGATCACTGTATTATTTTCATCCAATACAATCAGGGCTCTGCCTGTGATGCCATTAAACGGGCCATCTTCAATAAACACGCCATAATCTTTTGCAAATTTGCGACCGCGCATCATAGAAAGAGGAATAACATTCTCTAACCCTTCATCACCACAAAAACGGGACATTGCAAACGGTAAATCAGCCGACACAATTAACATCACTGTGTTAGGAAACTTGTCCGCATTTTCATTGAATTTCTTTGTTGATAGCTGACAAACAGGCGTATCTAAACTCGGTACGATGCTGATCAATTTCTTTTTGCCTTCATAATCAGCCAATGAGACGTCAGCCAAGGTTTGCATTGTTAGCAAAAAGTCGGGTGCTGTTGTGCCAACAGCGGGTACATCTCCATTCGTATGAAACTCTGTGCCTTTTAAAGTAATAGTTGCCATGGTGTTTCTCCTTAATTATTTAAAACGTTATCTAATGTTACTGCAAATTGTTCAATGTCTTCGTCAGTTCGCGTTTCAGTTGCGCAAACTAAAATAGCATTCCCTAACTCAGCGTAGTCTGTAGATAGATCAAAGCCCGCGAGAATATGATGATTTTTCGCCATATCATCAATCAACTGTTTTGTATCTGCCGCTATTTTTAACACACACTCGTGAAAAGTCGCCCCTTCAAACATAACGGAAACGCCTTCAATTGAACGGAGTCTTTCAATTAATGCCTGCGTTTTTTTATGTGAATCAATCGCCACCTTCTTCAACCCCTCAGGGCCCAGCAAGGACATATAAATTGTCGCTGCCGTTACCAATAAACCTTGGTTTGTGCATATATTAGACGTTGCTTTTGACCGCCTAATGTGCTGCTCCCGTGCTTGTAGGGTTAAGGTAAAACCTTCTTTACCCTCCAAATCAGTTGTACGCCCAATGATACGCCCCGGCATTTGCCTGACATGCTGCTGCTTACAACACATGAAACCAAAATACGGTCCGCCCGATGCCAACGGCACACCCAATGGCTGACCTTCGCCACACGCAATATCCACACCGACATCGGCCCATTCACCGGGTGGCTTTAACAGCGCCATTGCCATCGGATTCACCACAGCAATCGATAGCATTTTATTGTCTGCTGCCCAAGCGGTTAGTGCATCCACATCTTCAATGACACCAAAAAAGTTTGGTTGAGGAATGACTAACGCCGCGAAGTCTTCACCGACGAATTGTGCCAGCGCTTTTAAATCGGTTTGGCCGGTTTGTGTGTCGTACGGCACGTCAATGAGTTCAATGGCCTGATTTTTAACGATCGCTTCGGTCACTGAACGATAAACCGGGTGGATGGTTTGAGGTATTAAAATTTTACGCGACTTAGATTTTCTATTGGCACGCACCGCCATCAACACAGCTTCCGATAGCGCTGAAGCACCGTCATATAACGAAGCATTTGAGACATCCATACCCATCAGGCTGGCCATCATGGACTGATATTCATACAATAATTGTAACGTCCCTTGAGATGCTTCTGCTTGATACGGTGTGTAGGCACTATAAAATTCGCCGCGCGTTGTGATTTCCCAAACAGCTGCAGGGATGTGGTGTTCGTAGGCACCCGCGCCAAGGAAGCAAAGCGGCAAGCCATCTTCGGCGGCACGCTCGCGAAGCAACCGAGTCACCTGCATTTCATTCATGCCCTTAGGGATTTTTTCTAGTTCATCGCATCGTAAATCGGCCGGTATTTCATCAAACAAGTCTTCTATACTATCTACGCCAATGGTCGATAGCATTTGTTTTATATCTTGTTCTGAATGGGGAATAAAAGGCATTGTGTTACTCGTCTTCAGTAAAGCTTTCGTAGCCGTCAGCCTCTAGTAAATCATCCAGCTCAGCCGTATCAACCGGCTTTATAATAAATATCCAACCATCGTCATAGGGCGAATGATTGATCACTTCCGGGCTGTCTTCCAGTGAATCGTTAACAGCTACAATCTCACCGGTAACGGGGCTATAAATATCAGAGGCCGCTTTTACCGATTCCACAACGCTGCATTCATCGCCTTTACCAACGCTTTGGCCCACTTCAGGTAATTCAACAAACACCAAATCACCGAGTAATTCTTGCGCGTGATCGGTAATCCCAACACGAACGTTACCATCGGCTTCTAATAAGGCCCACTCGTGTGAATCAGCATATTTTCTATCATCAGGTGTATTTGACATGTTTTTTCCTCTATTTGCCCCAAAGGGTATCCAGTTTTTTTAAACAAAAATCTTGCTAAATTTTACTCATTCTCTATTTGTACTTTGCCTTGGCGTACAAAACAGGGCTTTACAACAGTCGCTTCTTTTAATTTGCCGCGAATATCAATTTTACATGTTTTACCAATCGTTGCAGGCACACGTGCCAATGCTATTGAACGTTCCATAGTGGGAGAGTACCCGCCACTGGTAATTTCGCCTTTTAAGCCATCATCCAATACCACTGTCTGGTGTCCTCTGAGTATTCCTTTGTCTTCTAGAATCAGCCCGACAAATTGATCATTTGTCTGCTTTCTATTAGCCTCTAGCGCCGATCGCCCAATAAAATCTCGATCTTCCGGTTGCCATGCCACTGTCCATCCAAGACCTGACTCCAGTGGGTGTTTGCTCTCATCCATATCTTGACCGTATAGATTCATGCCCGCTTCCAGCCTCAAGGTATCACGTGCACCCAAGCCACACGGCTTAACACCCACTTCCAACAACTGTTTCCAAAAACCCTCTGCTTTATTTTCTGGCAATATGATTTCAAAACCATCTTCACCCGTATAACCCGTTCTACCAACAAACCATTCGCCAAACCAGCAGGCGCTAAAGGGTTTAATTTCTGCTGCAGAAAAACCCAAACGATCCGGCAATAGCGGACACACTTTTTGACGGGCTTTAGGGCCTTGTACTGCTATCATTGCTAATGTTGGGCGTTCATTCACCGTCACATCAAAAGGACCTGCCTGCTTTTCAATCCACGCTAAATCTTTGTCACGTGTTGAGGCATTAACGACCATTCGGTAATGAGTGTCATCCAGAAAATAAACAATCAGATCATCAATAATACCGGCTGTTTTATTCAGCATGCAACTATATAAAGCGTGACCCTGACGGGTTAATTTCGTCACATCATTCGCCAATAAATACTGTAAAAACGGTTTAGCCTGCGTACCGTTAATATCAATAACCGTCATATGCGATACATCAAACATGCCAACGGCTTTTCTTACTTCGTGGTGCTCATCAATTTGCGAACCATAATTCACGGGCATATCCCAGCCGCCAAAGTCCACCATTCGGGCACCTAATTCACGATGCGCATCATTCAATATTGTTTTTTTAGTCATCCATTTTCCCAGCACAAAAAAAGGGCGGCACGCGCAAACCACATGCCGCCCCTCTGTCCAAAACCTGAAAGTTTAAGAGCCAACGCCCTCTTTCCTCTTCGGTGGGTTTCATAACCGCTCTCCAGAGCCAACTGATCACCAACTGAATGGCGACCTCCCTCATGGTCCATTTGCCTGAGCGATTCCGGACGGGTTGCGCCTTCGGCGTCGGTGCATGACCGATCTCTCCCAAAAGGGGTAAATTGATTGTGCATTGTACCTTGCCGGAATCGCTATTTCCATCTACAAAAAATTTCCGACAACTCCATTTACTCTTTTTGCTCAGCATAAAAAATAGTGTTACTGTTTTAGGCTCAATAATAATGAGGTCGTCACCATGACATTTAGCCAAGACACCCTTGATGAACTTAACATTCTATTGCAATACGACCTGAGCAATACGCAACAAGGCATAAAAATCCATCACGATGCCTCTCAATCAATCATAAAAGCAGCTATACGCTTATTCAACAAAGGGCTGATAGACAAAACTGACGGTGGATATCTAACACCTATTGGCATAAAAGCCGCCGAACACACGCACTCCCTTTCGGGCTTATTAACGGTTGACCCACTTTAATGACCCATCGCATATTTGCAAATTTGATTTTTTAACAGGGTAGATTGATTAATGAGTCTCATCCCCGTGCTCCGGGTGAATTGTGTCAACGTGTCATCTGCGCCGAATAAACGCTTAAACCCGTCCATTATGCTCATCATCAATAAATTATCGCCCTTGCGTTGGCGCTCGTAGCGCCGTAATACCTGTTGACTTGCGATATCTCTTCGAGCTTTCTTCGCTTTTAAAATCTCATCGACTAAAACTTGCGCATCTTTTAACCCTAAATTTGCACCCTGACCAGCCAACGGATGAATCGTATGAATCGCATCACCGATCAGCACCAATCGATCTTGACAATATTCCGATGAAAACTGGAGTTTTAATGGGAACGCTGCCCGTTCCCCAAGCAATTCAAAATGCCCCAATTGATACTCTGAAGCCTCAGCCAAGGCCTTGCAAAATTCGACATCAGATAATTCCAAATAGGCATCAGAGGTTTCTGTCGCTGATGTCCAAACGATAGAGATTAAACCCTCTCGAAGCGGCAATAGCGCTAACGGCCCTTCCGGCAGGAATCGTTGCCAGGCGGTGTTTTGATGTGACTTTTCGGGCTTAACTGTCGCCACCAAGGCCGATTGCTGATAATTCCAGCCATACTGTTTTATTTCACTCAATTGACGTATTTTAGAGTTAGAACCGTCCGCACCCACTAATAACTGCGCCGTCATCTTAAGCCCAGTTGAGAGCTGAATATCTACGGCTTTATCGTTTACCTCAAAACGCTCTAATTGAGTGGATTTAAAGACATCACCGCTAGGAAGCGCTTGTATTTTCCGCCATAGAGCCAACACAGTAATGCGGTTTTCCACCACCGAACCCATTTTCGGTTCGCCAGCATCCGCCGAATCGATCACCAACTCGCCGCTTCCAAAATGATCCCATACACACATTTTTTCAAGACGTTGTTCGCCCAACTGAACGATGTCATCCCAAATATTTAACGACTTTAACAGATTAACGGATGCAAGGGTCAGCGCTGAAACCCTGAGGTCGAAACTGTCCTCAGGCCATGTTTCCGTTGGGTCTGCTGCATCAATAAGCGCAACAGATATATCTTTTTCAGCCAATAAGCACGCCACCGTTGCGCCAACCAGCCCTCCACCAACAATCACAACCTGATAGGCTTTATCACCCATTAATTCACCTTTATTCTCGCAAACCGTGAGCTTAAACCCATTGTTTGTTGCGCAAATTGATTTTTTAACATGGGTAGCTTATCCAATATCAACAATCCACTGTTTCGCAACACACTTAACAGGGCATTATCCGTCGAAAATAACTTAATAAGATTGTCCGTAAGGCCTGTGACCAATTGTTGGTCTGTTTTACGACGCCGCGCATATATTTCAAGCACCTCATCAACCCCTTTATTTTGTAGATTATGGGCTAACACATCGGCCAATATGGCCGCGTCTCGCAAACCAAGGTTAAACCCTTGCCCCGCGACAGGGTGAAGCTGATGAGCCGCGTTACCAATTAGCACCACACGTGCAGCGGTATTATTTGGAACGTACTGTAAATTCAAAGGAAACACTTGACGCTCACCGGCTAGCGACAGCTCCCCAAGCCATTGCCCGAAACGGGCCTGCAATCTTTCAATAAACGCGTCTTCCGACAATTTTTTTACCTGCACCGCCTTATCCGACGACATTGTCCAAACCAGGGAATATTGCCCGCCAACGTGCGGCAACATAGCAATCGGCCCTTCCGAAGTAAATCGTTCGTAAGCGACGTCGCATTGGGCTGATTCCGTTTTGATGAGGCCGGTCACCGCTTGTTGATCATACGCGTATTCTTTCAGTTCAAACTGACCTAATTGGCGCACTTTGGATAACCCGCCATCTGCCCCCACCAATAAATGACAGCATAATGTTCTTTCTTCGCCGTCAAGATTAACCGTAACAACCGCTTGGCTATCGTCAATTTGGTAATCTATCAACTCTGCTGGGCATAAAATAGTAACGCCCGCCTTTGTTAAGCGGGCCGCCATTACTGACTCTATTTTTGCCGCCTCTACAACATACCCTAAGGCATCAACCTGTTGGGCTTTCGCTGACAAGCGTGTTTTACCAAAGTGACCCTTGTCTGACACATGAATATCGCGTATCGGCATGGCACTTTCATTAATTTGTTGCCAACTATTTAATTGCTCCAAAATACACCGGCTTCCCCAAGATAAAGCAATCGCTCGCTGACCTGCGCTATCAGTTTGTTTTTCAGCAAATGAACTGGCCTCAACAACCACAACCCGAAGTGGCGTCTGACTTAATGCCAACGCTAAGCACCCTCCGACCAGACCACCGCCGATGATGATCACATCATAATCAACTTGCACGCGCCTCCCCCATTAACGCCTCGATATCTTTTATTTCTTTTGGCGCGCGATCTGTGAGTACTTCATGCCCTTTTTTAGTCACTAACACATCATCTTCTATGCGTATGCCAATGCCTCGCCATTTTATGTCCACTTCCTTTGCATTCGGTTGAATATACAAACCCGGTTCAACCGTTAGCACCATTCCTGGTTCTAATAAACGCCATTGATTATCTAATTTATAATCACCCACATCATGCACATCCATGCCCAACCAATGGCCGGTACGGTGCATATAATAGGGTTTATAGGCCTCATTCTTAATCAGTGTTGGCACTCGGCCTTTTAATATGCCGAGCTTTACCAAGCCCTTGGTTAACACCTGAATGGCGGCTTCATGCGGTGCATTCCAGTGATGCCCAGGTTTTACCTGCTCAATTGCGGCATACTGCGCATCCAACACCAGCTGATAGAGTGCTTTTTGTTCCTCATTAAACACGCCATTAACTGGAAAGGTCCGCGTAATATCAGAGGCATATTTTTGCCACTCACAGCCTGCATCAATCAGCAATAGATCGCCATCGTTCAGCACCGCCTTGTTGTCAATATAATGAAGAACACACCCATTTTTTCCGCCCCCAACGATAGCAGGATAAGCTTCATGCTGGGCGCCTTGAGTCATAAAACTGTGCTTAATGTTCGCATCTACCTGATATTCATACATCGTTGGCCTGCATGTCTGCATGGCCTGCCTATGTGCTTTAACGGATATTTTTGCTGCCTTTTTCATCAGCTTGATTTCGTGCGCTGATTTGATTAACCGCATTTCATGCAATATATGATCGGATGAAATAAATTCTGCCGGCGCAGAAATACCCGCTCTTGAGCGATTTCGTACTTGTTGCGACCAGTCCATTAATTTCTGATCAAATTCTGGTTGCGCGCCCATTGGAAAGTACAAACGATTTTTATTTTCAAGCAAGCCCGGCAAAATATCGTCGATATCATCAATAGGAAACGCATCGTCAACGGCATACTGCTTGACCGCACCCTCCAGGCCAGCATTCGCTCCAACCCATAAAGCGGTCTGCTCATCAAACTCACGGCAAAATATAAGGTATTCACCGTTCTCTCTGCCCGGCACAAAAACAATCACGGCCTCAGGCTCATCAAAACCACTTAAATAATAAAAGTCACTATTCTGTCTAAAAGGGTACTCAACATCTCCATTACGGTGCACCATCGACGCACTGGCAATAACCGCAATATTTCCTGCGCCAACCATCTGCAAAAACTGTTTTCTTCGACGAGCGAACTCTTTTTGTTCTTCTAACACGTAACACCCTCTACCGTTATGTTAATGAATCGTCGGCGACTCATCATCCGACTCATCATCCGACTCAACATCTTGTTGCAGCTCTTGCATTAAAACATTTACACCCATCCGCACGTACTCCTGCAACTCCATAAAGGCTTGTTCGTCCGAATCATCCGTATTATCTGCATCCAGACGCGAAATTTCCATCAAATCGCGCAGAACGCCTCGGCTATCTTCGCTCCAATTTTTATCATCCCCTACACCCATATAGGCAACACCATACAAGAAACCCTGGCACCACTCGCCCATTGCAACCGCACGATCGCTGATACGAACATCATCGTCGGGCAATAACAAATCAAAAATAAACTCATCCGCCTGGAGTAACTCCAACGTCCCTTGGAACAAATTAATCAAACTTTGCTTATCATCATTCGTCAGCGCATTTAACTGTTCTTCGGTATCAAAAATTGCGCTCACCCAACGATTAAAATCTGCATCAGTTTGCACACAAAGCATACCCGACGCTAAACCATGTGCCTCTGAAACATTCATGTCTACATCACGTTCATCAAAAATTAACTGCAAATCATCATAATTACCCAAACGTCTCACTGCCTACTCCAAACTGTTTATAAACAAACCCTATGCTATCACCCTGTGACCAAGGTACCAAAATTTAGCAACTAAAATTCATTGTAGTATTGACCTCTACAACGATCACACCTACTATTTAGCGTGTGAATGACGAACAAAATCCAGAAGTTGCCCTGCAACACCTTGAGAAAAAAATTGATGCGCTTGTCAGCGTATGCCAAACCCTGCACGAGGAAAATCAACAACTCAAGAAACAACAGGCCGATCTCATTCAACAACGCAGTGCATTAATGGATAAAACTGAAAAAGCAAAAACCCGTGTTGAGTCGATGATCTCCAGACTTAAATTAATGGAAATATGACCATGTCGACACCGACAACCGCCACTTTACACATCTTAGACAAAGAGTACCGAGTTAGCTGTACTGAAGAGGAACGAGCCGGGCTTGAGTCTTCTGCTCGATTCCTAGATGAAAAAATGCAAACCATTAAAAACTCCGGTCGTGTCGTAGGCCTCGATCGTATTGCCGTCATGGCCGGTCTTAATATTACCCACGACTTTCTCGCTGAAGAACAGAAAAAGAGCGGTGCAAATTTAGGCATTAGCGATAAAATAAATGCGCTGCATAATAAGTTAGATTTTGCCATCAACACTTTCAGCAAATAATCTTTTCAGTGCAACCCGCTTTATTCTTTAAGAGAATTAAATAATAAAAACCTTTTTCTATATGCTTTTAAGTCGTAAAAGATTTACTGTTATCTTGCTCACTTCAGAGTACACTGTCAGTGCGTTCCCTGCGGTGTTCGAGATAAGGTGAATTGCCCTTGGACCTAATCACCTACTCGGGAAGAAGGATCATTTACTGGTGTGCATGCTCTTATAGAGAAGCCTGATGTCAATGTCTGACTCCCACTTAAACCATTTGGTTTAAGGTAGAAACCTGAAGACGACACTAGCGGGGAACGTTTTACTTTTATGTCTGAAGACGTCTTGTCATTGAGAAAATCGTTACGTCAACAACGTAACCATCTTCACCCCAATGATAGAAAAATATTTGATCTATCTATCAATCGGACACTGCTAAAAAGCGGCATTCTTCTTCGCTTGCCTCGCATTGCCAGCTACTTAGCCAATGATGGCGAACCCGCTCTCGATTTTTTTTTAATAAATAGTGCTGAAATGCACTGTCAACATTACCTTCCCACTTTATACCAACAACAACTCAAATTTGCCGCATATTCTTGGGGGGATACATTAAAAAACAATCGTTTCAACATTCCTGAACCTGAGTTTAAGCAATTTTTCTCCGCTAAACTGCTTGACATGATCTTAGTACCTCTTGTTGGGTTTGATGCGCAAGGGCACCGCATCGGTATGGGAGGTGGTTTTTATGATCGTACACTCAACTTCATGCTCAATCCCGCATGTAAACGAAAACCTCTGTTAATTGGCATCGCATACAATATCCAGCGTGTACAAATAATCACACCTCAAAGGTGGGACATACCACTGGATGCTATCATCACTGAATTGGGGCTAACCTGTTTTTCAAACCGCGCACGACTGCTCCTAAGAACATCTTAGTCAACGCTCTAAAAAAAACAGCAAATCATTTTTTCTAATCGCCAAGGCGATATATCATAGCGAAAACCCCTCATCACAAAAACTTATTAACTACCTATGCAAGAAAACCTTAAAAAACAAGCCGCCATAGCTGCTCTCCCCTACATAAAAAACTGTCGTATTTTAGGCATCGGTACTGGCTCTACAGTGAACCACTTTATTGACCAATTAGCGCCACTTAAAGCTCAATTTGAAGGCGCGGTGTCCAGCTCAGAGACCAGCACAGAAAAATTACTGTCATTGGGTATTCCTATCCTTGATTTGAATGCCGTTGGCACCCTGGATGTTTATATTGATGGCGCTGATGAAATCAACAACAATCTGCAACTCGTTAAAGGCGGTGGCGGAGCACTCACTCGAGAAAAAATCATTGCCGCTGCCAGCCGGCGATTTATTTGTATTGCAGACCAAAGCAAATTGGTCTCTCGCCTTGGCAGCTTCCCCTTACCACTTGAGGTTATTCCTATGGCCAGAAGCTATGTTGCTCGAGAAGTTATTGCATTAGGAGGCCGTCCCGTTTGGCGAGAAAACTTTATAACAGACAACGGCAACATTATTTTAGACATCCATGGTCTGGATATTTTAGAGCCCATGAAACTGGAAAACACCCTCAACAACATCACAGGCGTTGTCACCAACGGATTATTTGCTAAACGTTCTGCAGATACGGTATTACTGGCCAGCGAAAAAAGCACTCAAACGTTAACGCTCTAAACATTACAAAAGCACTCAATTCATTTCTTATAGGCAAAAAAAAAGGGGCTATAAGCCCCCCAGTCTTTTATTTTTATTATTGTTCTTAACGCAGTTTCTTTATCAAAAACAAAGGAACTGCCTCCTCCTCTCCTTGTTCTTGAAAAACATAATACTTAGCCTTTTGCAAAAAGGCAACAAAAAAAATCACATTAACTCATTGATTTCATTATTTTTTTTATTGCATTGCAACAAAAAAGCAACTAAAGCCCAGCCTCTTCATAGCAAGCAGGGTGGGTTACAAAAATAACCCAAAAAAAATAATAGCATATGCTTATTCTTTATTGGTATATTAAATATGCACTTAAAACTCATTTCACAGGCATGATTCTTTTCACATAAAAGAGTACTCAACACCTACGTTTATATAATGGATGAAACGAGCTCAAGCAGGTTTCGTATGATATTTTTACCCAATTGGTTAAAGGACTATAAAAAAAACCAACTCAACGGAGATATTACTGCAGGCATCATTGTGGCTGTCGTTCTCGTTCCTCAAGCGATGGCCTACGGGATGTTGGCAGGCTTACCTGTCGAAGTGGCTTTATACTCTTCGACCTTACCACTTATTTTATATGCCGCTTTTGGCAGCAGTAGAACATTGGCCGTCGGCCCCGTCGGACTCATGTCGTTGATGACAGGCGCAACGCTGATTGAGCTGAATATTAACAACGTTAACCAAATGGTCAGCGCCGCCCATACCTTAGCTTTTTTAATTGGCATCTTGCTGCTCTCTATGAGGGTTGCCAAACTCGGTGCTGTTATAAACTTTCTAAGCCACCCTGTTATCTCCGGTTTTGTCAGTGCTTCAGCGATTATTATTGCCTTAAGCCAAGCGAAACACCTGCTTGGCCTAGAGATCCCTCGAGGACTACCCTCCTACCAAACACTTTACCATCTTACTATTAAATTACCTGATGCCAATCTAGCCACCACCGCCCTTGGCGTTGGCAGCTTGATGTTGTTGTGGTGCTTTAAAAATCCGCTTTCCAGCCTATTGAATAAAAAAAGAGTGAGCGATTATATCGCTCAATTCATTTCAAAATCAGGCCCCTTGGTCGTCGTCATTTTCAGCACTTTGTGCGTCTACTGCCTTAATTTAAACTCGCAACATAATGTCTCAATGATTGGCAGCATCCCATCTGGATTACCCACACTGCTTATACCCAATGTCGACAGCGAACTGATAAAAACACTCCTGCCTAATGCCATACTGATTGCTTTAATTGGCTACCTAGAAAGCGTTTCCATTGCAAAATCAATGGCCAGCCAAAAACGTCAGAAAATTGATTCTAATAAAGAATTGACCGGCTTAGGCGCCGCTAACCTTGCGTCAGCTTTCAGTGGCGGTTACCCCGTAGCGGGAGGCTTTGGGCGTTCAATGGTGAACTTCTCTGCTGGCGCGAATTCTCCTCTCGCTTCAATTTTCTCAGCCTGCTTGGTTGCTTTAACCTTGGCCACTTTAACCCCTTTATTTTTTTTCTTACCCAAAGCAGCCTTAGCCGCCATTATCGTACTGGCCGTTTTACCACTTATCGATTTCCATACGTTTAAGCACGCGTGGAGTTACGACCGAACCGATGCTTTTTCGATGTTGATTACTTTTTTTACGGTGCTAATCGTTGATGTAGAAAGTGGCATACTTGCTGGCATCATTCTGTCTATCGGACTCTATTTACACAGAAGCAGCCAACCGCATATCGCCGTTGTTGGACAAGTGGAAAATACCGAACATTACAGAAACATTCATCGTCATAAAGTGAAAACTGATAAGGCCATTCTTGCATTAAGAGTCGATGAAAACCTGTATTTTGCTAATACAAACCACCTTGAAGACACCATTATGGAGCTTGTGGCAGATAACCCATCCATTAACCATGTCTTACTTATTTGTAGCTCAATCAGCTTTATCGACACAAGCGCACTAGAATCTTTAGACGACATCCTTTATCGGCTTGAAAAAGCAGGTATTCAATTACATCTGGCTGAAATTAAAGGCCCCGTTATGGATAAACTGAGAAAGACGGCTTTTATCGAAAAAATTGGTGAAACGAATATTTTCTTAAGCACCCATCAAGCCATGGAATCTTTAAAAAAACTTGATAACGCACCGTTAAAAAAGGACGCCAGACTATAGATCAAGCTCACTTAGACATTTGTTCCGTCCAGTCTGTTTAGCTTTATATAAGACTTTATCCGCTCGGTCATAGGTGCTCTCAGGGTCACCTCCCTCACTAAACTGAGCGCAACCAATTGAGGTTGTAATGATAATGCGCTTACCCTTGTACCCAAACTTACAATTTTCTACAAGCTGTCTAAATTGATTCAACCGCTTCATTGAATTATTTAAATCACTACCGGTAAAAATTATCGCAAATTCTTCGCCGCCTATCCGGCCAAAAAAATCGCTGTTTCTTACCTGTTTGTTAATTAACTGTGCGATTGTGCATAACACCTTATCGCCTATCGAATGGCCATAACTGTCATTGATCTTCTTAAAATGATCAATATCCAATATCGCCAACAACAAAGGCTCTTTATGCCGCTTCCATCGCTCATACTCAAGCCGGATACGTTCATCATATGCCCGTCTGTTGGGTATCCCTGTCAACACATCAACTAGCGCTTCTTCATGCGCCTGGTCAAGAGACCGCTTAAGGTCTGAGGCTTCTAATTCTAACTGATTTAATTTATTGGTCACTGAAAGTGCATATTTTTCAGCCTCATTTGCACGTGCCTCTTCTAATTCAGTAAATTTAACGACCGTTTGATTAAATTCCCCAAGGCGTTCAGTCAGCACCGATTTTAATACATCCAAATTCTCTGATTGCAGCACTGAATTCTGCAAGGTATTAATTTGACCTCCCATCAATTCAGTTAAGCGCCAACGGTCTTTATGCGCTTCTAGTTCATGAGCGCCTTCTTTCTTCAAATCTAAAGTCAGCTCGGCAAGCTGATGCACAACCGTTTCAACAAGACCTGATAACTCGACAATAAATTGATTTTTTTTCGCCAGCGGCAACCTTAATCTTTCAAAAACTTGTTTGTAAAAACGTTCTAAACCTTTAACATCCTCCACCTTGTCAAGGTGCTTTCGTAAATCGGTCATACCAATAGCTCCGGCCAACTCAACATCCTGCTCTTCAAGCTGGGCTAATTGGAGCATTAAGCCTCTTTTGATACTATCAATGTCCTCTCTGAGAGACGCGTTCTCCTTACCCAAATTTTTGAGCACTAAAGCCGCAATTTTTTGCCCTATTGCAACCAGCTCCTTTTGTGTCTGAGTGTTGACTAGGCTTTTTTCAATAACTTCAGCGCCCTCATGTAAGTCATCAGACAGTTTTAACATTGATAGTAGCGCGCCAAGCGCGTGGCAGCCCGCCGCAACCTCAGTATCACGATCAAAGTAGCTACCGACCATCTCTCTAATCCGGGATAACTCTTCGATAGGCGTTTGCCCATCCATTGAAATTTTGCCAGGCAACTGATTAATAGCAATATCGACCTCTGGATGTCGCCCTTTTAGCTCTTTTAAAATTGATAGCGATGCTTGATATAACGTTTGAATACGGCTTGCTGCTTCCTTTTCAGCTTCATCAAGCTCTTTAACAGCCCGCATGTATTTATTTTTAAAATCAGCCATTTTCACACCTCTATCATTACTAATGATTATAGACCAATCATCAAAGACCGAAAGGTATACGGCGTTGACCTCTTGACTTTTATCTAGCACAAAAAAAAAGCCCATTTCAAAATGGGCTTTTTAAAACTACTCAGACGAATCGCCTTATCTTTTTCATCACTCTTAACGCTTAGAGTATTGTGGGCGTTTTCTCGCTTTGTGTAAGCCCACTTTTTTACGCTCAACCTCACGAGAATCACGTGTTACAAAGCCGGCTTTACGAAGCGACGGTCTTAGCTCACCATCAAACTCTATTAACGCACGTGTAATACCAAGTCTGATTGCACCTGCCTGGCCAGATGTTCCACCCCCTTTTACCGTGATAAGCAAATCGAATTTATCCATTGCTTCGGCTGTTTCTAAGGGCTGGCGAACAATCATACGGTCAGTTTCACGCCCGAAATAAGTATCTAACGTTGTATTATTGATTTTAATCTCGCCTTTGCCAGGACGTGCAAAAACACGCGCTACTGAACTTTTACGACGACCGGTTCCATAATATTGGTTTTGTGCCATGATAATAAACTCTTGTTATAGTTCTAACGTTTTGGGTTGTTGCGCTTGATGCGTATGTTCAGACCCTACAAATACTTTCATTTTCTTGAACATCTCTCTACCCAATGAGTTCTTTGGCAACATCCCTCTAACTGCTGATTGGATAATACGCTCCGGGTGTTTTTCACGGAGTTTACCTAAAGAGATAGACTTCAAGTTACCAACATAACCCGTATGATGATAATACATTTTATCTTTTTCTTTGTTGCCCGTTACTCCAATTTTTTCAGCATTAATGACAACAATATAATCTCCCGTATCAACATGCGGGGTATATTCAGGCTTATGCTTACCGCGTAAACGGTGTGCTATTTCTGTGGCTAAGCGACCTAACGCTTTGCCTTCGGCATCAACAACATACCAATCGTGTTCTACTTTTTCTGCTTTTGCACTAAATGTTTTCATTTCTTAATTCCACTCACTCGGGATGCAGGTCTATCAAAGAGCCGCGTATTCTATCTATTTTTTCACTCAACCACAATGCTAAGTTTGCATTCTTTATCAAACCTCCATCAAGGTCACTGATCAACCAACCTTTTATGCTAGACTTGAAACTTTTTTTAATTAACGACCCACGCCTAGATAGTCAAAACCATGTAGCTCCATCATTTCTTTATCGAAGACATTCCGACCATCAATGATTAACGGCTGCCGCATCTTTTTATAAAGCTCATCGTAGTTAGGCGACCAATATAAAGACCATTCACTTACAAGTAACAACCCGTCAACATTATCAAGCATCTCCATATGATCTTCATGAAAACTCACTAGTTTTTTGTCTCCATACCGAGCCCTCAAATTATCCAACGCTTCAGGGTCATGAGCACGCACGTAAACGCCTTGAGAAATAAGTGCCTCTATAATTTTCAGGCTAGGCGCATTATCAATGCTCGCAGACCCTGGTTTAAATGAAACTCCCCACAGAGCCACTCTTTTACCTGATAATTTTCCATCGTAATATCGCCATAACTTCCTGAACAATAACTCTTTCTGCACCTCATTTTCATCGACCACCGTTTTTAATAACGATTGCTGGCGATGATCTTTTAACACCCCTGAAAACTTTGAAACATATTCATGAAAATTTTGCCCGCCAAAACCACAACCCGGGGATAAGTAATGACGCCCTATTCTGGAATCTGCACCCATACCATCTTGCACGACTGAAATATCAACACCTAATTGATCCGCCAAATTGGCCAATTCATTGATGTACCCCAATCGAATAGCCAACATGCCGGTAATAGCAAATTTGGTAAATTCTGCTTCACGCGAGCTCATAATTTGCAGCCCTTCCAGCTTACTACTAAACGGTCTTAACAACGCCTTTACTTTTGCTAAAGCAGCGTCATTATCCAAACCCAAAATAATTCTTTTAGGTGTACTGAAACCTTTTAAGGCAACACCTTCTTGTAGATTATCAGGCATGTAAACAACATCGCCCGCATTCCCCAAATGGGATTGTAGACTAGCGGTTGCTCCTACTGAAAAATTACATTGGCTCACAACCAGTATCTTCATAGACCGCAGGCCTCGAAGTTGCCCAATAATTTTTTCTGCTAACTCGAATTCATTGGATTCCAATGCTAACCAATATATATCAGCTTTTACTATTGAATCTTTACTTTGTCTTGAGACCCTTCCCTGCTCCATCTGTCGCTGCAACTCATCCAATAACCCTGCTTCATCTCTAATGACAGAAATATCGCTCAGTTCTTTGTTATCGCAGGCCATCATTTCATTAATGACAACCTCATTACCCACCTTAGCCAAACAGGCTGTCGCCACCCAAGCAGTAAGACTGGATCCATAAACACTAACCTTCATAACCACCAACCTGACGTTTTCTTTGCGTATATTTCAAAAGACCTTGAGTGGATGAGTCTAAACGTTGTCCACCCGTCACATGATCCAATTCATTCAAGAGCGACGTTGCCACTTGCTTCCCTTTTTCAACGCCCCATTGATCGAATGGGTTGATTTCCCAAATGACAGACTGCACAAACACCTTATGTTCATAAAGTGCGATCAATCCACCAAAGGTTTCGGGAGTCAGCTCATCCAGCAAAATGGTGGTACTGGGCTGATTGCCATCATAATGCTGGTAGTCTTTGCTATTGTCATCCTGTTCTAACGCACCCTGCCCAAGAGCCAATAACCTTGACTGCGCAAAGCAATTGGCTAACGACAAATCATGTTGCTGCTGTAGTTCTTCTCCATTATCTTCATAGCGTCTCGCCGGCACGATAAAATCACACATCACATCCTCTGTACCCTGATGTAACAATTGATAAAAAGCATGTTGCGCATTCGACCCCACTTCCCCCCATAAAACAGGGCACGTTCGATAATTAATTCTCTCTCCGTCTCGATTGATACTTTTACCGTTGCTCTCCATTTCCAGTTGTTCAAGATAAGCCGGTAATTGAGCCAAACGTCCATCATAAGGTAATATCGCGTGGGCATGAATATTGAGAAAATTGATATTCCAAACACCCACAAGCCCGAGCAAAACTGGCAGATTTTGTTCAAACGGCGCTGCTTTAAAATGTTTGTCCATTTGATGAGCGCCTTTCAACATGTCTCTAAAGTGCTCCATACCAATTTTCAGCGCAATCGGCATCCCTATGACAGACCACATCGAATAGCGTCCACCGACCCAATCCCAGAATAATAATTGGTTTTTTTTGGGCACACCCCATGCTTTTGCCGCTTTAGGATTGCCGGTTGCGGCGATAAAATGATGCTGAATAATCCGCTCCGCGCTGATTTGACTCGCTTTCAGCAACCACTCACGCGCTGTATTTGCGTTAGCTAACGTATCGACCGTCGAAAACGTTTTTGAAGAAATAATAAAAAGGGTGGTCGCTGGTTCCAATGTCGGCAGTAATTTTTCTAACTCGCTTCCGTCCATAGATGAGACAAAATGAACATCCAGACGCCCCAATTCTTCACTGGCGTACTGCTCTAATGCATCACAAGCTAATAGCGGCCCTAAATTAGAGCCGCCCACGCCGATGTTAACGACACTCTTAATTGGGCTACCATCAAAGCCTCGCCATTGGCCATTTTGAATTTGCTTAACTAACCGCCCCATTTTAGCCAGTGACTGATGCACATCTGCCGTCACAGCTTGCCCATCAATCTCCTTCAATTCATTCCCTGGAAGACGTAATGCTGTATGTAAAGCGGCTCGATTTTCCGAAATATTAACCTTCTCACCCGCAAACAACCGATCAATCCACGACGCCAACTGCTGTTGACGAGCTAGATTAATTAACTTATCCAGGGTATCGACCGTGATTCGTTGCTTCGACAAATCCAGCAAAAAATGCCCTTCTAATATACTTAACGAATCAAACCGATTGTCATCTGATTGAAAAAGGTCGTTAAGGTGAATAGCTGCCATCTCTTCAGCATGCTGCTGCAAGCCCACCCATGCCTTAATATTTGTGTTATTCATTTTACTAGTCTAGCTGAGCTATAAACTGCTTCAAGCCTTCTGCCGTTTCTCCATGAAGCAAGCCATACGCTATATTTGCCTTCAAATAACCAAGCTTTTCTCCGCAATCATAGGTGTTACCGATCATCTTATAGGCCTCAACGGGTTGTTTAGCCAATAAACCATCAATCGCGTCTGTTAATTGAATTTCCCCCCCAGCTCCCGGTTTCCCTTCGGCCAAAAAACCCATGACTTCGGCTGGCAAGATATAGCGACCTATAACCGCAAGATTAGAGGGCGCTTTATCTATAGCAGGCTTTTCAACCATGCCTTTAATGTCTACTGATTCTCCTGCTTTTGGCATCACTTGATGACAATCAACAACACCGTATAAATGGACTTTATCAAACGGCACCTCTCCCACCATAATCTGAGCAGCTTGCCGGGTCTCAAATTTTTCAAGCATGCCCGCCAAATCATTCGCCTGTGTCACTTCATTTTTGACCAAGACATCGGGCAACATAACGGCAAAGGGTTCATCGTTAATCATTGTTGCAGCACAGTGAACAGCATGCCCTAACCCTTTTGCTTCAGGCTGACGGATAGACACAATAGTCACATCATCAGGCACTATTTCCTGTATTTGCACCAACAAGGCTGTTTTGCCTTTTTTTGCTAGCTCGGCCTCTAACTCATAATGCTTATCAAAGTGGTCTTCTATTGAAGATTTACCGCTACGCGTCACGAGAATAATTTCCTTAATCCCTGCCGCAACAGCTTCTTCCACCACATACTGAATAACCGGCTTATCCACCACGGGCATCATTTCTTTGGGTATCGCCTTGCTAGCGGGCAAAACACGTGTGCCTAGGCCAGCAACTGGTATAACTGCCTTTCGAACCTTAATATCCTTATTTATCATTCAAACATTCCTCTTTCTATAATACTATTCAGCCTCAATACAGCCCAAACGCTCTCGTTGATAGCTGCCATCTTGTACATTCAAACACCACTGCTGATTATTTAAATACCACTCAACAGTTTTACGAATGCCACTTGCAAACGTTTCTTGCGGGACCCAACCGAGTTCACGTTTTATTTTACTGGCATCAATTGCATATCGCACATCATGACCGGCTCGGTCTTCGACAAACGTTATCAAGTCTTGATAGGCACTCACGCCCTCAGGTTTTTGTGGAACCAGCTCTTCTAATAACTCACAAATGGTTTGTACCACTTGGATATTTTGCATCTCATTATGCCCACCAATATTGTAGGTTTCATTTAACGAACCTTGTGTGGCCACGAGGACTAGTGCACGCGCATGATCTTCCACATAAAGCCAGTCACGAATTTGATGCCCTTGGCCATAAACAGGCAAGGGCTTTCCCTCCAGTGCATTCAATATCATGAGAGGAATTAATTTTTCAGGAAAATGGTAAGGCCCATAATTATTTGAACAATTTGTAATAACAGCAGGAAATTTAAACGTCCGCTGCCAGGCTCTCACTAGATGGTCTGAACTGGCTTTACTGGCTGAATAAGGTGAACTTGGCGCGTAAGGAGTCGTTTCGGTAAACAAATCTTCTGTGCCTTCCAGATCACCGTACACCTCATCTGTCGAAATATGATGAAAACGGAAGCCCGTCTTCTTTTTAGGGTCTAACCCAACCCAATAGGATCTGGCCTGTTCAAGCATATTATAAGTACCAACAATATTGGTTTGAATGAACTCTCTCGGCCCATCAATGGAACGATCAACGTGCGACTCTGCAGCAAGGTGCATCACCATATCAGGGCTATATTGCTTAAATACCCGCCTTACCTCAACTTCATCACAAATATCAACTTGTTCAAACACATACTTTGGGCTACTACTACAATCGGCGAGGGATTCTAAATTACCTGCATACGTTAACTTATCAAGATTTACCACACTAAAATCGGTATCGTTAATAAGGTGCCGAATAACGGCAGACCCAATAAAACCAGCCCCGCCTGTAACCAATATTGTTTTCACGCTTTACTGTCCTGTATTTTATTTAAACACTGTTTCAAGCTGTCTTTCCAATACGGAATATTTATCCCGTAAGTTTGCTTAATCTTCGATTTATTTAAGAGGCTGTAGTTTGGGCGCTTTGCAGGCGTAGGATATTCTTTTGTTTCAATCGGCTTAACGAGACACTTTTTGTGACTTATTTCAAACACACTGCACGCAAAATCATACCAACTACAAACACCTTCATTAGTATAGTGGTAAATATCAGTTTTAAGGTTTGTTTGACTAAATGTGTTATTTTTTATAATCCGTAAAATCGCCTGAGCTAAATCCCCCGCATATGTCGGCGTCCCCACCTGATCATAAATAACATTTAGTTCTTCTCTTTGCTCACTTAAACGAAGCATTGTTTTAACAAAGTTATGGCCAAATTCAGAAAACACCCAGCTCGTTCGAATAATCATCGCGTTGACCGGCATAATTTGACTTAAAGCTTGCTCACCTTTTAATTTACTTAAGCCATAGATACTTTGTGGGTCAACCGCGTCAGTTTCTTCATACGGTTTGAAGTGCTTACCCGAAAAAACATAGTCTGTTGAAATATGAATAAGCTTGGCTTGTTGAGCTAACGCCGTGTTAGCTAACTGTTTAACCGCCAGATGATTGACCTGATCAGCCAACTTTTGTTCAGATTCTGCTTTGTCCACTGCTGTATACGCAGCGCAGTTGATTATTATGTCAACGGCATGCTCTTTAAAATAAGCCTCTATGCTCTTAGCATCACTTAAATCTAATTCCTCTCGTGTGGGAAAGCTAAATTTGAAGCACGTGTTTTCATCAACCAAACTTTTTATCGACTGCCCTAACTGGCCTCGACCACCCGTAACACAAACAGCTGGTATTTTAGACATCATTCTTTGCCATGTTGAAGCATTCCGGCAAGTCAGCAAAAAGCGGCTGACGCCTGTCCTTTTCCGACAAAATCAGGTCTTTTTTTGGCAAGCACCAATTAATATCTAACTCTGGGTCATCAAAAGCCAGTCCACGATCACACTCAGGTGAATAATAATTATCGACCTTGTACACAAACGTGGCGGCCTCACTCAAAACCACGAAACCGTGCGCAAAACCTCGAGGCACAAATAATTGACGTTTATTATCGGCCGACAGCTCAACAGCCACATGCTGGCCAAAATTAGGGCTCCCAACACGAATGTCAACAGCCACATCTAAAACACGGCCCTCAATAACTCGCACCAATTTACTTTGCGCAAAAGGTGCCAGCTGAAAATGCAAGCCTCTTAACACACCTTTTGAAGACCTTGATTCGTTATCTTGTAGAAAGTTAACTTGATATCCCACGGCTTTTTCAAACAAATCCTGTCTAAATGTTTCTGTGAAATATCCCCGCGCATCCCCGTGCACCGTTGGCTCTATAACGATAACATCCGGTATTGATTGTTTGATAAATTGCATTAGATACCCGCCTCTTCGGCGCACCGTAACAAGTATTGGCCATACTGATTTTTTGCAAGCGGTTGTGCCAAGGCGATTAATTGTTCTTTATTAATGTAACCCTGCTCAAAAGCAATTTCTTCAAGACAAGCGACTTTTAAACCTTGTCGCTTTTCGATAATTTCTATGAATTGCGCGGCTTCTAGTAAACTTTCATGGGTACCTGTATCAAGCCACGCATAACCACGCCCCATGAGTTCTACTTTTAAGCGTTCTTCATCTAAATACAATTGGTTTACCGAGGTAATTTCAAGTTCACCACGATGCGATGGTTTCACCTCTTTTGCTTTTTGGATGACATCATTAGGGTAAAAGTACAGCCCTGTCACAGCAAAATGACTTTTTGGTTGAACGGGCTTTTCCTCCAAGCTTATCACCTTACCTTTCTGATCAAACTCAACCACTCCATACCGTTCAGGATCAGCAACACGGTACCCAAAGACAGTCGCGCTTTTTTGCTCTTTCACGTTTTTAACGGCTTGGGCGAGTAGGCTAGTCAAATCATGTCCATGATAAATATTATCCCCCAGCACTAAACACACGTCATCTTCAGCAATAAATTCCTCGCCTAAGATGAACGCTTGCGCCAACCCATCAGGAGACGGCTGAACAACATATTCAAAATGGACCCCTAACTCTTCACCATTTCCCAGCAAACGCTGAAAACCGTTCTGATCTTCCGGTGTTGTGATAATTAATATATCGGTAATACCCGCTAACATCAAAACTGAGATGGGGTAGTAAATCATTGGTTTATCGTAAAGAGGGACCAACTGTTTGGACACCCCTCTCGTAATCGGATACAACCGTGTTCCACTACCACCCGCTAAAACTATTCCTTTCATTCACTTATCCCCTCGCGATGACACTTTTATCACCTAATGACTAAATTAAATTTTATCACGTGGTGCCATACCCAAAAAAACACGCACTACCTTTTTTTATAAGGTGTCATTCCACACCTATCTACCCACTCAAATCATCTATAACAACAGCATGACCTGTTGATACGCCCTTACCAGTCAATTTCGGTTCTATTGATAGGGGTTTTTGGACATTTGATATTGGATTAAAACCACTGACCACTTCTGCCAAAAGTGTTCTCATTTCGGCCACATCATCCTGCTTAGCGGCCTCCGTCAGCCTGATTAATAACGGCTCTAATACTTCCCACGGGACAACAGATTCTTCTGCACGCATTATTTTAGGATGCTCAGTCGACGACACATTATTGCCAATCAGCAGTTCTTCGTATAATTTTTCACCGGGCCTCAACCCTGTGTACACAATTTCCATATCTCCATCAGGCCGGTTTTCATCGCGTATCTCCAAACCACTCAAATGAATCATCTTTCGCGCCATCTGGAGAATATTTACCGGCTCCCCCATATCTAACACAAAAACATCCCCGCCTTTCATCATGGCACCGGCCTGAATAACTAACTGAACCGCTTCAGAAACAGTCATAAAATATCGAATGACTTTAGGGTCTGTTACCGTGACTGGCCCACCTTGTTTGATCTGCTTTTTAAACAAAGGAATCACCGAGCCTGATGAGCCCAACACATTGCCAAATCGCACCATGCTAAAGCATGTGCCACTGACTTCTTGATCCAGAGCTTGCAAAACCAGCTCAGCCACACGTTTAGAAGCACCCATTATATTGGTTGGGCGCACCGCCTTATCTGTTGACACAAGAATGAACGAGGCAACCTCTGCCGAAATAGCCGCTTGTGCAGTATGCAGTGTCCCCAATACATTATTAAAAACAGCTACACTTGGGTTTTGCTCCACCAAAGGCACATGCTTGTAGGCTGCCGCGTGATAAATCGTTTCCACGTTGCATTCACGGCATATCTTCTCAACCCGGTTTTTGTTATACACTGAACCTAATATCGGTAAAATATTCACCGTTTCTCTACTGCTCAAGGTGCCCAGCATTTGAGCAAGCTCTTTCTCTAAGCGATAGAGCGCATATTCACTATTTTCAAATAAAATTAACTTTTTGGGTTGTAAACGCAAAATTTGTCGGCACAACTCTGACCCTATGGAACCACCCGCGCCGGTAACCATAACCACTTTGTCGTTTATATTTCTCCCCATTAGCGATTCAACTGGCGCAACGGGATCACGACCTAGCAGATCTTCAATATCAACATCACGGATATCATCAACCGTTACCTCTCCCTTTGCTATTTCAGCCAGTGTGGGCAATGTTTGCACTTTAACAGGGTAAGGCTCCAGCAATGCCACAATTTGTTGACGCCGACCACGAGGAACAGAGGGCATTGCCAGCAAAACATCCGTCACGCCCTGGCGTTCAACTAAGCGACTTAAATGTGTAAATGGAAAGACTCTAATGTCACGAATTTGGCGCTTATGTAACGACACGTCATCATCAATAAAACCAACAACTACTATGTCACTTCTAAGGGCTAATTGAGCTGCCAACTGCACACCTGAAGAACCCGCACCATAAATGAGCATTCTGTTCGCAATTGCCGGCGTTTCGTTATTACCCAAAAGTCCAGCAAACCACCAACGGGCAATCATTCGGCTGCCACCAATTGTTAATAACACCAAAAACCAGTTAATGATATGCACTGAGCGCGGCACAAGTTCCAGCCCAACCAACAAAACAAAGAAGGCTAAAAGCAAGGCATAAAGCGACACCGCTTTTACCACCACCCATAAAGAATAAAAACCCAAATAGCGGATAATGGCTCTATACAAACCTAACCGAATAAAAAGAGGGACTGCAATGAATGGCGCCAATAGAAATAAAAACCCCACACCAGTTGTAGGCCAATAAAACTCACCCAAACGAAGAGAAAAAGACAACCAAAGCGTCGCAATTATTACTACGGTGTCAAATAATAATGTAATACTTCTCTTTACTTGTCGATTTTGAGAAAGAAGCCACCTTGGCAATAAAGACAACGCCTTATCCATGCTAAAACTTATATGGTTGAGTTAGAATTTAAATATTACGCTCAGTATAGCGCTACAGAACGAAAACAGGATCATTTTACTGCACCTTTTCTTCCCCCTTAAAATAACAAGGGGTTGTACTAAACAAATAACCCTGAACATTAAACAAGGCTCACCACAGTCACAAAAAGCCGTTTTAAAATAGCCTGTTAATCACCCACGCCACCATAAAACTAATGCGACACCCCATCGCGTTTTATCACCTTTACAAAGGTAAGCCACAAAACATAAAGATCAAAGAAAAACGACCGTCGTTGCAAATACTCAACATCTAAAGCCACTTTCTGAGGAATTGGCAGCTCATCACGCCCGTTCACCTGCGCCCAACCCGTTAGGCCAGGCAGCAACTCATGAACTTTCTTTTCTGTACGAAGTGCAACCAAATCATCTTGGTTAAATAAAGCAGGGCGCGGCCCAACAAAACTCATATCACCTTTTAAAATACACCATAATTGAGGCAACTCATCTAAGCTCGATTTACGCAAAAAATCACCGATTGGCGTTAATACACTTTTAGGGTTTTCCAACAAATGAGTCGCAACAGCAGGCGTGTCAAATTTCATACTGCGAAACTTTGGCATTTTAAAAATTGCGTTATTAATCCCAATTCGGTTAGACCAATACAAGGCAGGTCCTTTTGATGTTAAACGCACTGTTATCGCTATCAAAAGAACAGGAATAGCAAATAAAATCATGGCACTTAGCGCTAAGACTAAATCAAAGGTTCTTTTCACTTAAGTACCACTCCGCCGTTTTATGTAATTGCTCATCCATCCTGATCACAGGTTTCCAACCTAATACATCACGCGCTTTAGAGCTATCTACCTGCAAAGAATTCAAAACCTTACCCGCCTCATCTTCTCGCCCCAATATCTTAGCCACTGATCTCAGCCATCGCTCTGGCACAGGCATTAAGCAACTCTTTTTACCCAATGCTTTCGACATTTTTTGTAAAAGCACTGTTGTTGATACGTCTTCACCATCAGAAATCAAAAAAATCTCATTCGCAGCTTTAGGGTGATCGATGCAATGAATTATAAAACTTACTAAATTATCTAACGCAATAAATGAGCGCCTATTATCGATAGCGCCAAAAGGAAGAGGGATTCCTCTTTGCATCCATCTTATCATCGAGGCAAAATTTGCTCGCACACCCGGACCATATACTAAAGGCGGCCGGATAATCACCACTTCCATGCCAGTTTCTGCAGCTATCGTCAATAGGCCTTGCTCAGCCTCGTATTTAGACAATCCATAGTGATCTGTTGGAATATGAGTATCACCCGCTCTAAAAGCCATGCCTCTTGATGTAGATTCACCATTGACTTTAATTGAACTCAAAAAGATGAAACGTTTTGCCCCAGCCCTCGCGGCTTGCTGAGCTAAACGTAGTGTTGCCTGAACATTTATGCTTCTGAACTCTGCTAAGGAAGAGGCGTCATCGTTACTCATCACATGAACACGAGCCGCTAAATGAATGACCACTGGTGTCATTTGTAAACTTTGCTCAAGCTTGCATTGAAACAGAGAATCAGCGCTGTCTATCGATAATTCCCTTAAATCACCAGCAATTTGCTCAACCTTAGGTGGCAAATCACTTGAATGTTGCCGTAAAATCGAAACCACTGAATGACCGGCAAAAGCAAGTGCCTTAATAAGCGACCGCCCTACATATCCAACCCCACCTGTAACCAATACCTTCATCTGGTTTTTAATCTAAATAACAACATTTGGAAGAACTTAATGGGCAAGCGTAGCAATATCATTAAGTAGTTAGAATAGATATTATTTTCTCTTAATGAATACAGCATTTCTTTTGTAGATGTAATGTAACTTTTGACCCCTGCCGTGCTAACGCCCCCTATCCTCATTCGGACGAGTGTTTTATTCATTTTAAAATATGGTAATTTTCCCACAACAAGCATCCGTACAAACATGTCAAAGTCCGCAGCAATCCGATAGTGCAATTTATATGTTCCAATCTGATGATAGGCGGAGCTTTTTATAAAAGCAGCTGAGTGCGCAGGCATAAAACCAAATCGCATCTTCCACGGTTCGAACCTAAAAGATGAATAATATCGAATGCTCCTACCTACTTTCTCTGGTGTTATAAAATCCACATTACCAAGTAATAAATCAACATTTTTATTATTGTGAAGGACCTTAACAACATCGGAAATAACATGCGCATGAAGATAAAAGTCATCCGAATTTAAAATTGCAATAACATCACCTGTCGCTAAAGCAAGCCCCTTGTTTATCGCATCATAAATGCCTTGGTCTGGCTCGCTAACAACCGCAGTAATGCGTTCTTTATATTCATTAATAACTCTAATTGTCGAATCACTCGAGCCTCCATCAATCAACAGGTATTCAACATTATCGTAATCTTGCAAAAGCACAGACTCTATTGCAGAGCGAATAAACTCAGCAGCGTTATAACAAACCGTAATAACTGTAACTTTCAAAATTATATGCTTGGTAGGCGGTAACAGGTTATAAAAGCCAGCCCATTAACTAATATGTACAAACACTTTGATACCAGCTTTCCAAAAGCACCTAGCTGATCCAACCCTTTCACTATTTTCCCTACATATTTTAAATATGTAGAACGCACTGAGTTTCGCCCAAACTTTATTTCCTCAAACAGTGCTAACTCAGCAATTCTTTCAGGCCGAACCGTCATAGATTTATTCTTACCATGCAAACGATATCCAACTATTGGCTCTGGAAATTCAACCCATTTATACGCCTTTTGATAAATACTATAAAAGAACACCACATCAAACACGTAGTTAAACTTTCTGGGCCACCTGGTAGCATCAAAGACATCTTTTTTCCAATAAGTAGCTGGTTGTAGCACCGCTGTGCGGTATCGCATCAAGTGCTGCCCATCTAAAGGGTGATACCGGTAGTTAATGGGCTTAGTATATCGCCCCAACTCATCGATATAATATCCGCCGAAGCTAACAATTTTTACGCTCTTATCAGACATGAAAGCATTAATTACGCAAGCGAGGGCATCACGAGAAATGTAACAATCATCAGCATTCAAAAAACATAAAATACCTCCCGTTGCACGCCGAAATGCCTTATAAATAGCATCAGACTGGCCATCGTCTTCCATGCTCACAAATTGGAATCTACTATCGTCACTGCAATAACTTCGAATTATGTCTAACGACCCATCTGAAGAACCACCATCAGCTATCAATACTTCGAAATCTGTATAACTCTGGTTTTTTATACTATTAAGGCAAGCTTCTAAAAACACTGCATAGTTAAATGAAGGAACCGCAATACTTATTTTCATATGATTATTCCAATCTTTAACTGCATTAGGAATGACTTCTTTTCATAGCAAACCTTTATCGCGACAACCCCAGATTTTTAACCATTCTATTATTTAAAAAATGGGGCGAATTCAGATAATTACGCCATGCCCTCTTTAAGCCATCATTTCAATAAGCGGGCGTTAAATTTCTGTGTTCAACGCCATACATACAAAATAACTCAAGCGCTATCATAAGCTTCAATTAATGAATAAGCAGAATGTGCAATGCTGCTATTACCAAGGTTATAGCGCTCGCAATCGCCTTTAAAAGGCATCTAGCTTGATATTAAGCTTACATTAAACGGTGTACGTAACTTATAGACAGTTAAAACCACTCAAACTTTTTCATCAACAACTTTAAGTTAATTAACGTGAATTCCCATTCGTGTCTTAATTCGATAAGCTAAATCTACAATAATATGACTTGCTAAAAAAGGCATTATTTTTATTCTTATTGTATTCTCAGAAGGCTCATAACCATTCTCTCTACTGCGAATACGAGTCATTTCCTGAATTCCAATCTTATTTATTACTGAGGACGTTTTTTGAGCCCCATGTATCCGAAACGCACCCAAGAACCGCGGAATATGAGCAAATTTAGCACCTGCTTTTTTGAATCGCATAATCAAATCCCAATCCATTGCAAACCGGAATGACTCATCAATTTCCCCGCCTGACTTATCCCAAATACTACGGCGCCAAAACATTGTCTCTTGGGGAATAAAATCCGCCCAATTCAGCGCTTTATTACTGTGGTAGGGCAGAATCCATCGACCAATTTCCATGTCTTCATCATCAATCATCAAACGGTTACCGTAAACAACATCCACATCAGGATGTTTATTAAAATATTCTGCAACAATACGCAAAGTATCTGGCAGGAGTAAATCATCAGAATTCAACCAGGCCATAATTTCACCCGAGGTTTGCACGAGCCCCCTATTAATAGCCTGTGATTGCCCATTGTCTGACTCTGACTCCCAGCCAGTTAGCCTATCTCCATATTCCTTTAGCACATCAACCGTCTCATCACTTGATCCTCCATCTTGAACAAAAAATTCAAGGTTAGGGTAATTTTGACTCAATACACTATCGATTGTTTTACCGATAAAATTGGCTTGATTAAATGAAGGTGTGACAATAGAAATCATAGGGTAAGCATTTAGCTGCTCACTTTCAATTAAAAAGGAGCGCTCCTGCTTTAAAGGCCTACCTTCATATTGATTCAACCAACCCAAACGTGGACGAAAGATTATTGGAATCCTTGCTGGTATTGACATGAGCGTTCTTAAGCCAACGGCGTCAGCAACAATCCGAAGTTTTTCTTTTCGCTTTCGTCGTGACTCGTATGCTTGTATAACGCGCTCTTTTTCTGCAGCTAATTTAGATAGGTTCTGTATAGATTTTTCTTTTTCTTGTAACGAAATTTCCTGAGCTTGATTAGTATCTTCTTTTTCTTGTTGCGAAACTTCCAAGCACTTAACTACCTGTTCTTTTTGTCGCAATGATGCCGATAGACCTTGTATTACGGCTTCTTTTTGTTCAAGCTCTGACTGGAGCCTTGCTATAAATTTACATTTCGAACTATAGGAGTTTCTGGATAATTCTTCAATAAATACTTCCATGTTTGTATAGTTAAAATCCTTGTGGACAAAAAATACATTTCCCCAATCGCCCTTTACAGACCAAGAAGTATTACTTTCGACCGTTTCCATTTGGCCATTTCTGCGTACAACCACAGACTCACAATACCCATTCTGTTTTGCCCATTCAGTTAGATCTCTAAGAGTATATTCACTAGTTCCACTTGTTTCTGGAAGATCATCCCAGTACTCAGCCATAATAATAGTCGGCCTTATTTTGCCTAATCCATGCAGCACATTTAAATCATGCCCATCCGTGTCGATTTTCAAAAAATCGATATGATTCGGCTCAGAACAATTATTAATAAAATTAGCTAAGGTTGTAATTTCTACATTAATAACTTTAGCCGTTCTGTTAACTGTGGCAGAGTCTCCTAAATCACTTAATGTGTGATGGTAATCCAGTTCATTCCCAGCACTATCAAGCGCCACATGAAATTGTGCGTCTCCCGTTTTATCAGAAACAGCATATGGGTTGATGGTGACCAAATCTGATGTTCCATACTTTTTGTTCAAGTATTCAAGATGTCTAGGCAAAGGCTCAAAGCCATCAACTTTTTCAGCACCGTGCTGCACTGCCAACTCAATAAAACTTCCTCGTTCGACCCCAATATCAATAACATACGGCTCAGTAAAACAACTTAAAAACTTAGCTGCAATATCAAATTCTACTTCTTGCCCATAGTCATCCGTATCAATATAGCCATATTGACGTAGCCAAGTTGAAAACTCGGCCTGGACTTGATCATAGATTTGCTTATCCACCTCTGCTAGGTTTTCTGGCTCAGGTTGAAAAGTCCTATGACCAGGTAATATCATCGAGTCTATTGAGTAGTTAACTTCATCCGTAGTCTGTTTGCCTTGAAAACTTTTTTCAACTTGTTGGCGCACTGCTTGACTATCTTCATACAGCTTAAGTCCTGGTTTTTTTCGTCTAATCACATCAATAATCTTGATTAAACCCTCTTCTTCATTGTTAACGAGATCTTCATATTGCAAACTTATATCCGCATAATTCATCCATGCTTTTTGGGCATCAATCCAAGACGCAATAAAACCATAGGAATATTTCGAGTTAAATTTCCTATGACAGCTAACCGCCGCAGCCCTGATATCTCTATATGAATAAATAATGAAATCTGCATTATCAGCCAACGCTTTACTATAGTGATGACATTTAGCAATACACACGCCTTTTGAGGTCAAGAATTGTTGTTCGGCATCATGGTCAGATGGATCGATCCACAGTTTTTTGGGTTGGTAATCAGACGTTAATTCGGAAACCACATTAAAAATCCATGTGGTCATTGATCGTGGCATACCACAAATCAATATTTTAAAATTTTGGTGTGTAATATTATCCTTCATTTATTAATCCTCTATATGCTGAACCCAAACTAATTGCACATCCAAGCGTCTCTAATATTTTTCTAAATTTTGTTGATATCCAAGTAAAACCATTTTTTTATAGCTATCATGGCGCAACTGCCCTATATGACTTTTTTTACTTTCGTTAGAATTAACACAGGTAGCTGACTCTATATCTACCGGTGCTAAATATATTTTTTACGAAACCGCCCTCTGTAGCTGTTTGTTCTGTCGCATATAAACTTGACCATTGTTTAATATACTTTCTGCGCTCAATAATAGACGGCATATCCGTATCCGATGACTCAATAATATCCTCTGCCCTTAATCTTGATTTATAGCTATACGAATCAATGCTCAATAATTCATTTATAGCAGCCATCTAAAGCTTAAATTTCTTTGCCGATAACCCTTGTATTACTTTTTCTTTTTCCTTTTCAATTAACTGCAGCATGTTGTCAAAACGTTCTCTAGCTGTTTGTAGCGTAGATAACATCAGCTTTTGATGTCTCCTCTCAACACCAATAAAGTCTTTTGCTAACTGAAGCTCTTCTTTTGTTGTGCATCCTAATTTTTTCATCTGAGAACCATGAGTAAATAAAAACATCTTCTCATCCAAGTCTGTTCTATAACCCGGTCGCTTTCAGTGATTTATGCCACGCTTCCTTTCTAACAACTTCTTCTTCTTGCTTACTCATTAACCTTGTTAAAAAGGCCTTACCTCACCACGATATCTAAATGAAATGAGCTATTCCCTCAAGTATTTCTTGCGTTGGTTCAACAATGTCTTCGTAACGCAAGACAACTCTCTTTGTTTTACCCCACTGAAGCCAAGCACTATAATGATTATTCCAATCTGGGTAGTAGCCTCTTCCAATAACTAGTCTGAATAACCGGTAACGAAAACATCAAAGATGGGTGATTCAATTGCCCTCTTTTGATAGTGTTTACGTAACTTTATACGACAAGGCGTCCGTCCCGGACAATATACATCACAGGGAAATCACCTGTAGGAAAAGAATGCGTCTTGATAATTACTGTTTCGTTACTATTTTAGCGCTTTCGTAACACTCATCCCATGTGCCCCCACACTTTAAAACACCATAATCGTTAACTAATGCTTCTGTTGAAGCAATGGCGCTCCCATGTTTGCTGTAAGACGTCAGCCCCATGCTTTTTTTTAAAATATTCCTCATCAACGTATTTCCACTTCTGGGATATGAGGCCAACCAAATAATCACTTTAAACTCTTGTTTCTTAGTCGATAGCTAATGCAGCTGTTACTGAGCTTGTACCCAAAAGCTTCTAATATATCTACAAATTTTTCTTCCAAATCTTGCTGAGTTTGGACAGAGAGTTTGTTCTTATAATCGTTTGGATGCACGTTTCTTACGTGAGAATCTTGATCTTCCTTTTCAGGAAAAACGTCATACCTTTTACTGACTGTTGCAATATTGTTTTTTCCAACATTCCATTCAAAGAAATCACAAATATCAGCTAAAAAATTTTCCTTTTCATAGATAATATCTTCATACCTATATACTCTCGTGTTTTCATACTCTATGATTTTCAAATAATCAATGAACTTTTTGTAGTGTCGATCCGCTTCTTGTAGCACAAATTCATCAATACTTTGAGCCTTGGCATTTTTTCTATTCCTCTCCCATACTTTTTTCAACTTCCCTAACTTGGGTATCTCATGCGTTTTTATCGTAGAGTAATACCATGAGACCAAAGCATCCATTGGATTTCTCACCAGTAATATTTTTTTAGCAGTCTTAATGTTTGGTATCAAATAATTATCTGGATAAAGTCTAAACCCACCAAAAACATACCCATTATCATCAAATATATTTTCTATTTTCTCTAAAGCAGGAGCTTTCATCATGGCGGGAACTCCTTGCTTAAACATTTGATCCTGAATACTAAAATAAGTATATTCAGCATGAGGTGCTATATCTGCAAGCATGTTGAATAAAAGCGTACTGCCCGACTTATGTAATGAAAAAGCATAGACGCTTGGCACTTTATTATTCGCAGCCTTAGGAAGCTGTAATTCACTAACAAACTTTTCATACTCGCCCATTTTTATATAACCCTCTCATCATATTATTCACCATTTTGCATTTGTTTCGATAAAAATTGAACCTGTGAAGGCATTAATTATCAGCCTCCTCCTGCTTTACTAGACTACCTTTACTACTATTTTAGGCGCTCTTACTGTTGTATTGCTCGAAAACTTCATTTGTTGCCCCATCCATTTTGACCCGACCTTTTTCTAACCACACAACTCTTTTACACAAACGTCTAACTTGGGATTCATTGTGAGAAACAAAAATCACACTTTGCTGAGAATTAATTTTTTTCAACAAGTATTGCTCTGCCTTTTGCCGAAAAGAAGCGTCCCCCACTCCAAGCACTTCATCCACTAGTAATAAATCCACTTTAAGGGTTACCGCCACTGAAAAACCGAGACGCGCTTTCATTCCTGTCGAGTAAGTCTTCATTGGTTGGTAAATAAAATCTCCCAACTCCGAAAATTCAATAATACCTTCCAACAGCTTCATTGCCTGTTTCTTAGTTGCACCTAATAACATAGCGCTAATAATTGCATTATCTCGACCAGATAGCTCAGCATCGAAACCGACACCTAAAGTCAATAATGATATACGCTCACAGAATTGAGTAATACTGCCTTTATCGGGCTTATAAATACCGGCCAACAATTTAAGTAACGTGGATTTTCCACAGCCGTTTTTACCTATAACTCCTAGGGTCTCACCTTTTGATACATTAAAACTGATACTATCAAGCGCTGTGAACCTTTTTTGTCGAAAAAAAGCCAGCCGCGTCCGGTAACTCAGCGTTACATTGTCTATGATCAAAAGATTGTTTGCCGTCATTATTGCATCACCAAACGCGCGTAGGTCGTGTCTGTTTTCTTAAACCAGACATTCATCGCAATAATAGCCAGTACACTAGCTAAGCAAATCACCCCCAGCGCATGCCAATCTGGAGTGATATTATCAATCAACACCTCTCGATAGTTTTTAAATAGATTGGCTAAAGGATTCATTAAAAACAGCTCTTGGTGACGTTCAGATAAGAATTCTTTGTAACTGTAGAAAATGCCAGAACCAAACATTAGTATCATTAGACCCGTTCCGACTAGAAACTTAAAATCTGGAATAAATGGGGTGATCGCCGACACCAGTAACGCACAAGCGGTAATAAGCAACATTTGAGTTAGTATTACCGGCAGTACATAAATCCAATGTGCAACTGACCCATCACCATAGATCGCTAGAAATACGAAAAGAAAGAAAAATACAAATAATTGTTTAATAAAGTCTTGTGCAACCACCAGTAATGGAAAAAACTGTTTTGGAATTGCAATTTGAAGAATTAAGCCTCTGCCAGCTACAATGGAATTAGATGCATTAGAGATTGATTTGGAAAACCATAAAAACGGTATTTTGCCACATAGTAAAAACAACAAAAAATCGTCTGTACCACGGTTGAGGATAACACTAAACACCAAATAAAATACTGAGACATACAAAGCCGGTTCTAACAGCCACCATGCATAACTAAGGTACGTTTTTTTTGTTTCAGACTTTAAGTTCAGCCTTAGTTTTGTAAAAAAAACTTCGACTATATGATGCTTTGTATTAACCACAATATTTACTTTTCCTATAAATGTACTGTAAGCATAAAAAGAGCTTGTCAATTAACTAACCCGTTTCCTACTCCGAAATAGTTAGCCCAAAGAATAACCATTTTAATTTTTCAACTTGATACGGCTTTACTATGTAAAACCTGAAATGTAATTGCGCCCAATATAGGCACTATGACTCTACCGCGGGTGTTCATAATTCGCCCATCTCGTACGCTGCGAACACACCCAACCATCTCCCTATAGCCTCAAGTTATCATCTGTTTGATTAGCCAAAAACCATCGATATGTTGCAGTTAATCCTTGTTCCAGACTCATGCTAGCTTTCCAACCTAACTGTTCTAACCGTGATACATCCATCAGCTTGCGCGCTGTTCCATCTGGTTTTGTTGTATCAAATGTTAACTGGCCTTTAAAATCCACCACTTTTTTAAGCGTTTCGGCTAACTCTCTAATGGTGCAATCAACACCGGTACCTACGTTAATGTGGCTTAACATCGGCTCGGTATTAGCCTGATACAGTTGTTCCTCTAATTGCATCACATGTATAGAGGCTGCAGCCATATCATCTACGTGTAAAAACTCTCGCATTGGTTTACCTGTACCCCACACTACCACTTCGTTTTCGCCCTTCTCTTTTGCCTCATGAAAGCGACGCATCATGGCCGGAATGACATGGCTGTTTTCGGGGTGAAAATTATCATTCTCGCCATACAAGTTTGTAGGCATAACACTGCGGTAATCCGTACCGTATTGTCGATTGTACGACTCACATAGTTTAATACCCGCAATTTTGGCAATGGCATATGGCTCATTTGTTGATTCTAATATGCCTGTTAACAATGCTTTTTCTGTCATTGGTTGTTCCGCCGCCTTAGGATAGATGCATGAACTGCCTAAAAATAGCAGGTTACGACAGCCTGATTGATAAGCCTCGTTAATCACATTGGCTTCCATCATTAAATTTTGATAAATAAACTCTGCAGGATATGTATTGTTAGCATGAATACCCCCAACTTTAGCGGCTGCTAACACCACATAATCAGGTTGCTCTGATTGCATAAACTCTCGAACAGCACCCTGATTACATAAATCTAATTCTGCATGTGTTCGACAAATAATGTTGCTATACCCTAACGATTGTAACTGTCGAATAATAGCCGAACCCACCATACCCCGATGGCCCGCCACATATATTTTAGATGTTTTTAACATAGACGTTTCAGATCAACCCTTAGTTTTCCAAAGCGACGGAAACATCATGGCCGTGTAGCTTCAACAGCGCATGACGTTTTGCACTCTCCAAATCATTGGCAACCATTTCCGAGCACATTTCTTCAACGGTAATTTCTGGCACCCAACCTAGCTTTTCTTTTGCCTTTGCTGGGTTGCCGAGCAAAGTTTCTACTTCGGCTGGGCGGAAATAACGCGGATCAACCTTAACAATCACATCGCCAATATTCACAGCATCTGCTTTATCTCCTGTTATTGCCACAACGGTGGCCACCTCATCGATACCCTTGCCACTAAACTCCAGTTCGATACCTAATTCGCGTGCACTTAATTGTATAAATTCGCGTACTGATATTTGTTTTCCTGTCGCGATCACAAAGTCTTCTGGCTGATCTTGCTGAAGCATCATCCATTGCATACGAACATAGTCTTTAGCATGCCCCCAGTCACGAAGCGCATCCATATTACCTAGATACAAGCACTGCTCTAACCCTTGTGAGATATTGGCTAATGCACGTGTAATTTTTCGCGTTACAAACGTTTCGCCTCTGCGCGGTGATTCGTGATTAAACAATATGCCATTACACGCGTACATCCCATAAGACTCGCGATAATTGACTGTAATCCAATAGGCATACATCTTAGCAACGGCATAGGGTGAACGGGGATGAAAGGGTGTGGTTTCTGTTTGTGGGATTTCTTGTACCTCACCATATAGCTCTGAGGTTGATGCTTGATAGAACCGCGTTTTCTTTTCTAACCCTAAAAAGCGTATCGCTTCTAGTAAACGTAGCGCACCCATCGCATCAACATCTGCCGTGTATTCCGGCGATTCAAACGACACGGCAACATGTGATTGAGCACCCAAATTGTAAATTTCATCGGGCTGTACATCATTAATGATACGCGTCAGGTTCGAAGAGTCTGTTAAATCGCCATAATGAAGATGGAAGTGACTATTTGATTCGTGCAGGTCATGATAAATATGATCAATACGCTGCGTATTAAAAGAAGACGCTCGTCTTTTAATCCCATGAACTTCGTACCCTTTTTCTAATAAAAACTCAGCTAAATACGAACCATCTTGCCCTGTTACACCTGTTATTAGTGCTATTTTTTTCTTTTTCACTTTTATCCTTTAATTAACATGAGAAAAAGCAAGATTGACTTCACTTGTATACATCACCCATACACTTTCCCACGGTCCTAAATATTATACGCCAACAGTAATCGTACAAAATTTCTCAAAATCTAGTTTTTCTAAGGTAACTGATTTTTTACCAATTTTTCGCTTCACCTAGTCCATTGCTCTCAACAAAATCTTTCGCTTTTTTCAGTTTTTAAGAAAAACCAAGCAATGCTCAATCACTTTTTCATATTTTTTAAACCCAACAACTGATCACCCCCTAAACAATCAACCGCTCAACTTTTTCATTATACTGAAGATGCTGTTCGAAAATTTCATCAATGTCAGATTTTGACTGATAGCGATACCATGTTTCATCCGGATAAATCACTAATATTGGCCCTAAACCACACCGATCTAGGCAACCAGCATTATTTATCCGGACACCATTGGGTCCATTTAATTTATATTCTTTAATTTTTTTCTTGAGATAGTCGCGCATTTCTTGTGCCTGATGATCCTGGCACGAGGCGCGACCGTCTGTTCTTTGGTTTGTACAAAAAAACACGTGGTGTTTATAAAATGACATACAGACCCCTGATCACTATTTAACTGGCTACAAATTATAGGTCATTATTATGCTTAATAACTCATACTACGCACAATGAAAAATAATCGTCGTAATGTGCAGGGTTATTGAAAAAATCAACACTCAGCTTCGCTACACCCACCATCTTTAGGTTATGCCACTATAAAAAACGGATTTAGTAAGTTTTGTTTATTGTATGCCAAACCAGCCATTTTTTCGCCTTGCTGATAAACATTGATAACCTTGCCAGCTTCTAAAACAACCGCATGTGCCGCGGCGGTATCCCATTCCATCGTTGGCCCAAGTCTTGGGTATATATCAGCCTCGCCTTCTGCAACTAAACAAATTTTTAAAGAGCTGCCGATAGAGACCAGCTCTTTTTGTTTATCTGTTTGTATCGCGTCAACATATGCTTGCGTCTCTTCGGACATGTGCGAGCGACTTGCCACTATTTTATAGGTTTCTCGTTGATGCGCTTTTTTTATTGGCAGTTGCTTTGCGTCCTTAAAAGCCCCTTCGCCTTTTTTTGCCCAATACATTTGGTTTAACGCGGGGGCATAAACAACGCCTAAAACGGGGACACCTTGGTGTATCAGCGCAATATTGACCGTAAATTCCCCATTTTTTTTAACAAATTCTTTCGTCCCATCCACGGGGTCTACCATCCAGAAATAGTCCCAGCTTTTTCTTTCTTCATAAGGGATATTTTTCCCTTCTTCAGACATTAGTGGAATTGACGTATTATTTTGTTGATCTAAAACTTTTAAGCCACGCTCAATAATGGCATGTGCCGTTTTATCTGCTTCAGTCAAAGGCGATTCATCGGCTTTATATTCAATTTCAACGTCTTTTTGATAAATGTCCATGATCGCTTCACCGGCTTTTTTTGCCAACGCGACAACATCCTGTACGTCTATTTTATTTAGCATGTTAGATATAAGCGTGTTGTTTAAGGTAATCCACCACCTGTGCCGCTGCTTCTTCGATACTGATGCCGTGATTGACTACGTGTAGCTCGGGTGTTTTCGGTTCTTCGTAGGGGGAGTCTATACCGGTAAAGTCTTTAATTTCTCCCGCCCGTGCTTTTTTATAGAGGCCTTTTGGGTCTCTTTGTTCACAAACGCTCAAGGGCGCATCAATAAAGACTTCAACAAATTGGCCTTTCATCGCCATGTTTCGCACCATTTCCCGGTCTTTTTCGAACGGTGAAATAAAAGCCGTCACCACCACTAAACCGGCATCACAAAATAAATTAGCCACTTCGCCAACACGGCGAATATTTTCTACGCGATCTTCTTCACTGAAGGTAAGCCCCTTATTCAGCCCTTGGCGAACATTATCACCATCCAATAAATAGGTATGCTTTTTCATCCCAAACAGCAGGTTCTCTACGGCATTTGCAATGGTTGATTTGCCACTGCCGCTCAGCCCTGTAAACCATAAAATACAAGGCTTTTGCTGCTTTAGAATCGCACGCTGTTGTTGACTCACATGATGCTCATGCCAGACCGTATTGTTAGTCATTTTTTATAATTCCTGAATTTTGTACGCTAATTAATGCCACCGTGACATCCTTGTTTTGAAACCCATTATTTCACGTAATGTTTCTTGATGTATTTAACAATGAGCGAGGCCGCCTCGTCCACACTTGTTGTCTCTGTATTGATCACAATCTCTGCTCGTTGCGGCTCTTCGTAGACCTCATCGACACCCGGGAAATTTTTAAATTCTCCTGCTAATGCTTTTGCATAAGCCCCTTTATAATCACGGCTTTTGCACGTTTCAACGTCGGCTTTCACATACACGATAACGTTGTTTTTGACCATATCACGAATAGCACGTCGTGACTCTTTGTAAGGGGAAACAAACGAAGCCACTGTAGATATTGAGTTATTCTGCAGCGTACAGATCAGGTTGCCAATGCGATGCATATGACGATTTCTATCCTCTCGCTCATACCCAATGTCGGGGATTAAATCGCGAATATCTTTCGAATCAATGCGTTCCAGAGGAATGTCAATTTTCTCTAATTCGTCATACACCTTGTCGGCAATGGTCGTTTTTCCACTAAGAGGCAAGCCGGTAAACCATAAATTAAAAGGCTCAATTCTTTTTTTACCCCAACGCACTTTAAACCAGGCCCTTTCATGAAGCCAAAACAAGCCAATTTTTAACGTGGTTTCTATCGCACCTGCGGCAATAGCCAGATCAAGCCGATCAAAGAACACATAAACAATAACAATGGTGGTGGTGGTTGCAACAAGCCGCCACGTAATTCCTTTTACGATAGAACGTTTATTGGTCTCTTTGTACATTGATTACATACATCCTGAAACTTCAAAGGATCAATCTTAACTGTTCAGGCTTGTTTACACCAACTATATGATGACATCCATGTCATTTTAGCTACAACTCATCAAGCGAGCGACAACCCCATTCAGGAAAGTTTTCCCGGATCATTTTATTCAGATCTTTTTCAAACGCCGAATACTCACGAACCCTCTTTTGTTGATCAACTTTGGTCGACGCTTTCTGAATCATTCCCGCCGCCAGCGTTGCGTGGGTGTACTTATCTATAACAATAAAACTCCCTGTCCCTTTAATATCGGCATACGGATCAAAGGAGATTGCTTTATTCAACACCAACTGGCACTGGGCAATTTCATTCAGCTGAAGTTCTGCCGCCTTTTTCTTCTCCAAGGTGTTTACGTCAATCTTATGATGGATTTGTTTAAATTGTCCCGGCACAACATTCGTGGCTCGTTTAATTAAATAGTCTGTGTTTGGCTGCATTGGAATCTCGCCCATCCAGACTAACATCACTTCTAATTGATCGGCCATTTCAGGAATATCGGCAGTTTTGACCATCATATCGCCACGGCTCACATCCACTTCATCTTCCAATGTCAGTGTTACTGCCATCGGCGCAAAGGCCTCACCCACATTCATCTCTTCTTCATTCACGGCCGGTTGGATCACCTGTTTAACGATGGATGTTTTCTTTGATGGCAACACCGTGATTGAATCACCAACTTTAACCGTGCCTGCGGCAATCGTGCCACAAAACCCTCTAAAATCCAGATGAGGCCGATTAACGTATTGAACGGGCAAACGGAAATTATTCAGGTTAACGGTCTCTTCCAATGGAATGGTATCCAGCTGCTCCATCAAGGGAGCACCCATGTTCCAAGACATCTTCTCACTGCGATTCACAACATTGTCGCCTGTTAGTGCTGAAACCGGCACAAAAATAGGTGATTGAATACCGATCTCTTTGGCAAAGTTCAGGTATTCGTCTTTTATTTCATTAAAACGCTGCTCACTAAAATCCACCAAGTCCATTTTATTCACGGCAACAATGATATGCTTGATACCCAACAGGTTAGTAATAAAGCTATGGCGACGTGTTTGCGTTTGCACACCATGACGCGCGTCAATAAGAATAATAGCAAGATCCGCTGTCGACGCACCGGTGGCCATATTTCGCGTATATTGTTCATGGCCGGGCGTATCCGCGATAATAAATTTACGTTTATCGGTGGCGAAAAAACGATACGCAACATCAATCGTAATTCCTTGCTCCCTTTCAGACTGAAGCCCATCTACTAACAAGGCCAAATCCACCTCTTCGCCTGTTGTACCGTGTTTTTTAGAATCTTTATTGATCGCCGCCAATTGATCTTCGAAAATCATTTTACTGTCATGTAACAATCGACCAATTAAGGTGCTTTTGCCATCATCCACGCTACCGCAAGTGATAAAGCGCAATAGCTCCTTATTTTCATGCTGATGAAGATACGCCTCAATATCTGATTCGATTAGATTGTTTTGCTCAATCGCCATTAGAAATACCCCTCAATCTTTTTCTTTTCCATAGAGCCTGATTCATCGTGATCAATCAATCGGCCTTGGCGTTCTGACACCTTTGTTAACAACATTTCTTGAATAATTTCAGGCAAGGTTTCTGCATTTGACTCAACTGCGCCCGTTAAAGGATAGCAGCCCAAGGTTCTAAAGCGCACCTTTTCCATCACCGCCTTGGCGCGTAACTCTTCTGGCATACGGTCATCATCCACCATGATCTTCGTACCACCGTATTCAACCACAGGGCGCTCTTTAGCAAAATACAAATCAGGAATTGGAATGCCTTCTAAATAGATGTACTGCCAAATATCCAACTCAGTCCAATTAGACAGTGGAAACACACGAATGGACTCGCCTTGTTGATGACGACCATTGTAGACATCCCATAACTCTGGACGCTGATTTTTTGGATCCCACCGGTGATTCTTATCACGAAATGAATAAATACGTTCTTTCGCACGAGACTTTTCTTCATCACGTCGCGCCCCACCAAAAACAGCATCAAATTGATACTGGTCTAACGCCTGCCGTAACCCTTCTGTTTTCATGATATCCGTATGCATAGAAGAGCCGTGCGTAAAGGGCGAGATATTCAGCTCCTCGCCTTTGGGATTAATATGAACAATCAACTCCATTCCAACATCTTTTGCACGTTGATTACGAAACGCTATCATTTCTTTAAACTTCCATTGCGTATCCACATGCACTAGCGGAAACGGTGGGTTTGCAGGAAAAAAAGCCTTTTGCGCAAGATGCAACATAACCGACGAATCCTTGCCAACACTATAAAGCATGGCGGGGTTATCAAATTCCGCGATCACTTCACGTATAATATGGATAGACTCGGCTTCCAATCGCTTAAGGTGTGTTAATTGTTTTTTACTTATAACCATAATGTTTGTTTTAATTAAATTATATATTATTTAATTATAATGAATTCTTTACATTTTTGCTTGTCTTATTGCTTTGACCATTCAATCTAAATTTTCTGATGTCGATCTCTGCGTCAAATGTGGATTATGCCTGCCACACTGTCCTACGTATACCCTTAGCCAAAATGAAAACGAATCTCCCCGCGGCCGTTTAGCGCTCATTCAAGGCTGGTCGGAAGGCCAACTTGAACTGTCAGACACCTTAACCCAACACATCGGCAACTGCCTGACCTGCCGTGCGTGTGAAAAAATGTGCCCCGCTCAAGTGCCCTATGCTGAAATCAGCAATCGCTTTCGCAGCGAGACCGCCACCTCCAGCACGCATCAACTTGGCCTGTTGGAACGTTCAGCTATAAAGGCGCTCACAGGGCCTTATAGAAAAGCCTTTAACGCGCTACTGCGTTTTTATTTAAAAACCGGCTTAAACAAATGCTCTTTAACGCTGAACGAGGTGCTTCCTGGCAAGGTGTTGGCCAATCAATTAAAACAAACCTACCCTTCCCTTGCACCCGTTAAGCAAGGGCATGTTGCACTTTTTACGGGGTGTGCCAGCGAGGTGCTGGATTCGAAAACGATAAAAGACGCCATTTTCCTACTGCAACATTGTGGCTTTAACGTCACGCTACCTAAAACACAACGCTGCTGCGGTGCGATTGATCTTCATGCTGGGAACAAAAAGCAGGTCGAATTATATACCCAACAAAACCACCTTGCCTTTTCTGATAACAACTATGACGCGATTATTACCGTCGCCAGTGGTTGTGGCGCGACCTTATCTGAGTATGACCCTCCCTTAACGACTCAGGTCATCGATATAAGCGACTTTATTGCGCCTTTTTTGCCTGCTTTATCCTTTAAACCGCTGACAGCTTCAGCCTGGCTCCATACCCCTTGCACACTAAAAAATGTGCAGTCCAAGGGGACTGATATCGTAGAGCTGCTCAACAACATCAGTGAGTTGGACATTCGCTCTTTCAACACGGATCAAATGTGCTGTGGAGCCGCTGGCACACAAATGCTCACCCACAAAAAAACAGCACAAACCTTGCGCAAACAAACGTTAATGCCAATAAAACAACGACCCGCTGATTATTTACTAAGCAGTAACATCGGTTGCGCCCTGCATTTAAACGCAGGATTAAAATCCGAAGGACTTAACAGTCAGGTCTTACATCCGGTATCATTGCTGTCACAACAATTAAAGGTTTAACCATGCAAAGAGCCTACTCTCCTGCCGACACCCTCATTGCTCATACCGACCGCGTATTACGCACCTTGACTGGGCACGCCAAAACAACAGGGCGAGATAATCCGGCCAACACCCGTGATGAAAATGAATTAAGCGCGGATGAAGCAAAACTATCCGCTCAATTAATGCGCGTTAACCATGCCGGTGAAGTAGCGGCGCAAGCCTTATACCAAGGCCAATCATTAACTGCTCGCAACAAAGATGTACAGGAAAAACTCACGCAAGCGGCGGAAGAAGAAAACGATCACCTGGCGTGGTGTAAATCACGCCTTAATGAACTGGACGAAAAAACCAGTCTGCTAGACCCCTTTTGGTACTTCGGTTCTTTAGCCATTGGCGCCACCGCCGGCCTTGCCGGAGATAAGTGGAGTCTTGGTTTTTTAGCCGAAACCGAACGGCAAGTTGTGCAACATATTGACAGCCACCTCGAAAAATTACCCCATACCGACCAGAAGACACGGGCCATTCTTGAGCAGATGCGCGAAGATGAAAATCAACATGCCACCACGGCCATCGAACAAGGTGCTGCTGAGTTACCAAGCTTTATCAAACAAGGCATGCGCTTAACCTCAAAAATAATGACCAAAACCTCTTTTTGGATTTAACCCCAGATGAGCGACAACTGGAACGCACTGGTCGATTTCGACAAAAAACACCTATGGCACCCATACACCAGCCTGAGTCACCCCTCACCTGTTTTCCCAGTTAAATCAGCCTCTGGCGTCCGCATCACATTGGTTGACGGGCGCGAACTGATCGATGGCATGTCTTCTTGGTGGGCAGCCATTCACGGCTACAACCATCCTGCCTTAAATGCAGCCATTGAGAATCAACTCAAATCCATGTCGCATATTATGTTTGGTGGGCTCACTCATCAACCTGCCGTTGAGTTAGCTCAACGCCTCATTCAAATGACACCAAATGATTTACAGCACGTATTTTTTGCAGACTCCGGCTCGGTTTCTGTTGAAGTCGCCATCAAAATGGCCATTCAATATTGGGCTTCACAAGGTCAACCAAAAAAACAGCGCTTACTGACCATCAAAAATGGCTATCACGGCGATACCTTTGGCGCAATGGCTGTCTGCGACCCCGATAACGGCATGCACCATTTGTTTAACGATGTTCTTGCTCAGCACCTCTTTGCACAAAGCCCAAACTGTTATGGCCAAGAACAATACGATCAAGAAGCCATTGATGACCTTGAGCAATTGCTGAAAAGCAACCGACCGACCATTGCAGCCGTTATGATCGAGCCCCTGGTTCAAGGTGCTGGTGGCATGCGTTTTTATAGCGCCGCTTACCTAAAAAAAATCCGCGACGTATGCAATGAGCACGATGTTTTATTGATTCTTGATGAAATAGCCACCGGGTTTGGTCGCACTGGCAGTCTTTTTGCCTACGAGCAAGCCAGCATCGTCCCCGATATTCTCTGTGTTGGCAAAGCACTAACTGGAGGCTACCTAAGTCTGGCGGCTACCCTATGTTCCACCAAGGTTGCTCATGGTATCGGCGAAGGCCAGCACCCCACCCTCATGCATGGCCCCACTTTTATGGCCAACCCTTTAGCCTGCGCGGTGGCAAATGCCAGTTTAGAACTCTTGCTCAATTCACCTTGGCAGCAGCGTGTCAATGCGATAGAACAACAACTGTTAGCCGAACTTCAGCCATGCCACCAGCTCAATGCCGTTAAAGATGTTCGAGTAAAAGGCGCTATCGGCGTCATTGAAATGCACAAACCCATCGATATTCAGTGGATGCAACCACGTTTTGTGGAACTGGGCGTCTGGGTTCGACCTTTTTCGAACCTCGTTTATATCATGCCTCCCTTTATTATTGAAAAAGCAGAGCTAACTCAAATGACCTCGGCCATGAGACAAGTCGTTTCTGAAGTTCACTAAGTTTCAACTCAACCTCTGTGAGTTTAAAGTAACGGAAGGGCTTTGAATTATCGCCTTAAAGGAAATTTTATAATGAGCAAACTCGTACAATGACGCGCCCTGTTATTGTTAAATAAACAGCGTTACGCGGAGCCTTTGTAGCTCTATTCAAAAAAACAACGCCAAGCAAAGGAGAAACTCTGATGATTTATCAACGTATCGGACTGATATTTTTTATGGTGTTTGTTTCGTCTGTCAACGCCGCGAACTCAGACAAACACCTCTTTATCCTTTCAGGTCAGTCGAACATGGTCGGTCTCAACCCCAGCACCTCTTTCACACCGATAGTCAAGGCAGCCTTTGGAAAAGATAACGTCACTGTTGTAAAGAATGCCCAGAATGGCCAACCGATTCGACGCTGGTACAAGCAGTGGAAACCGGCAACAGGAAACAAACCAACGGCAACCGGTGACCTGTATGACCGACTGATGAAAAAAGTCCATGCTGCCACCAAAAACGAAAAGTATTCAACCGTAACATTCGTTTGGATGCAAGGCGAGAGAGACGCACATGATAAACATGGAGACGTTTATGCCGACAGCGTTCGAGGTTTAATACAACAACTCAGCTCAGATATGGGCCGCGATGATATTAACTTTGTTATTGGTCGGCTCAGTGATCATGACATGGACAATACAATACTTCCGCATTGGACACTGGTAAGGCAAGCACAAGTTAAGGTATCGGAAGCTGATCCTCGCGGTGCCTGGGTCAATACCGACGACTTGAACGAAGGAAAGAATGAAAAGGGCCAACACATCATGAATGACCTCCATTACTCTGTCGACGGTTACAAAATTCTTGGCAAACGATTTGCCGAAAAATCCATTGAGCTGATACATAATAATGCCCAACAAATGGGTGCAGTAGAAAAAAAATAGCTGTTCACTGATGCACACAATACTTTCTAATAGACTAAAACGTTTTATATCGTGTACATTCCTAACAACCAACGCTCTCTATTCGAAACCCTAAAAAGGAGAAAAAATGAATGAAGTAACGCAACAAGCACCCAGTTCTGAAGGCACGGCGAAGGTCGTCTATATTCTTTATTTAGTTGGCATCATCTTTGGCCTGACTGGAATCATCGGGGTAGTGATGGCTTACATCAACAAACGTGAGGCACCCGACTGGTTACAAACCCATTATCAATTTCAAATCAGAACATTCTGGATTGGGCTGCTTTATGTATTGATTGGCATGATATTGTCGATCATTCTTATCGGTTATCTGGTGCTTTTATTCTGGGTGGTATGGCTTGTTATTCGTTGCGTTAAAGGCATGAAGTCACTCGACCAAAAAGAAGCCCACCCTGATCCTGCTGGTTGGCTGTTTTAACTCTCTTCCGCAGAATGTAAAGTTAGCACATTCATCCATGTCGCGGGTTATCAGGCCCTTTATAACCAGCGACATGTTTTCAGATCGCTAAAATGTTCAGCCGCTAGCGAAACAGCTATTTCCCAACCAACGGTGGGTGACAAATAATTTGTACTGTCACGCCCTCTGGGTCATAGCAATAAAAACTTTTCGCGCCATCACGGTGTTTACGTGGTTGTGTTTTCATTTTAATGTCATGATACTTTAAGAAGGCAAACCAATCGTCTACATCTTCTTCTGAATCAAGAAAAAAACCAATATGGTCCAGTGTTGGCACGCCGCTTTGTTCACCGTTCACTTTGTGAAGCGCTAAATTATCATTGCCGGAGGTTAAATAAACATTATCGCCATCGGGCCGCCACTCAACAGACATCCCCATTAAATCCACATAAAAATGCTCCGCCGCCGTCAAGTCACGAACATTAAGCGCCACATGCCTTAAACCTGTTGTTGCATTAGGCCGCTTCACGGTGCCTCCACGTCGATAATTTCATAATCGTGTGTGATTTCAACAGCTTTGCTTAACATAATGGATGCTGAACAATATTTTTCAGCTGATAAATTCACTGCGCGCGCCACAGCTTTATCGGTTAAGCCTTTCCCTGAAACAATGAAATGTACGTGAATTTTGGTGAAAACCGCGGGAACGGTATCTGCCCGCTCTGCATGAATTTCCGCTACGCAATCAGTCACCTGTTGACGCGCTTTATCCAATATCATTTTTACATCAAAGGCGGTACAGCCCCCCATACCCGTTAATAACATTTCCATGGGTCGAAGACCTAAATTTCTACCGCCATTTTCTGGCGCACCATCCATCACGACAGTATGCCCGCTCCCAGATTCACCGAGAAACATGGCGCCTTCAACCCATTTTATTCTTACATCCATCGTCATACCTTAGTTTTCATTTAGCGCAAAGAATATCACATAATCGTTTAACCTCTGGACTTTGCCAACGTAATTCATTGGCTTATTTTTGCTGACTGTTATTTTATAAATCTCTGCTACACTTCAGCTCATGAGCAGACAAAAGCCTATTCTCAATTTTTCTGGTATGCCGGATGACTCCTTTGCCCGTTTCATCAGTTTTTGCCATCGTCGGGAATACTCTAACAAAACAGATATTATTCAACCCGGTGATGATTTAGACACCTTGTATTATTTTGTTGAAGGGTCTGCTCACGTCCGTGTTGACGAAGTAGATGGCCATGAATTTATTGTGGCCACCCTTAGCCGAGGAGATTTTATTGGCGAAGCAGGGTTTTTTGAACCTAATGAAAATCGAGAAAAACGAGATGTTTATGTGCGAACCAGCTCGCCTTGTCAGCTCGCTGGCATCAGTTATAACCGATTAAATTCCCTGTTAGATAATGAACTTAAAGCTGATAGCAGAGCGATTATTACCGCGCTTGGTCAACAGCTTGCTAAACGTTTATTACATACCAGTCGAAAAGCGGGAGATCTCGCCTTTCTGGATGTCAGTGGCCGTGTTGCAAAAACATTGAAAGATTTAACCGAAGCACCCGAAGCAATGACTCACCCCGAAGGCATACAAATCAGAATTACTCGCCAGGATATTGGTCGAATGGTTGGCTGTTCTCGTGAAATGGCAGGGCGTGTTTTAAAAACACTGGGTGAACAAGGGCAGATTAAGGTCAATGGCAAAACAATACTGGTCACAAAACAAGCACTAAGCCATTAAATTTTTCAGTGCCTTCCCTGGATCATCGCAACGCATAAAGGCTTCACCAATCAAAAAGGTATGGACTTGATGCTCTTTTAGCATCGTAATATCTTCTGGCTTATGCAAGCCGCTTTCACTTACGACAATAATGTCATCAGGGATACTCTTAAGCAAATCCACCGTCGTCGTTAATGAGGTTTCAAATGTTCTTAAATTACGATTATTGATCCCAACCAAGTCCAGATTTAATCGTAAGGCACGTTGCAGCTCTTCCGCATCGTGCACTTCTACCAACACATCCATCCCCAGTTCACCGGCTAATTGGTACAAGTCTGCCAACGTCGCATCGTCCAAGGCGGCAACAATCAACAAAATGCAATCTGCTCCTATGGCTCGCGCTTCATAAACTTGATAACGGTCAACAATAAAATCTTTACGAATAACAGGCAAGCCACAGGCAGCACGCGCCTCTTTTAAATAAGCTTCGGCACCTTGAAAAAAGTCTTTGTCTGTTAATACCGACAAACAAGCCGCCCCACCGATCTCATAACTGAGGGCTATCTCAGCTGGATTAAAATGCTCACGCAACAAACCTTTACTCGGCGAGGCCTTTTTCACCTCAGCAATCACCGCTGTTTCACCTTGGCTTAGTTTTTTCTTAATTGAATCCATAAATCCTCTAACCGGCGAAGCTGTCGAAATTTGTCGTTTCAAATCCTCAAGGGAAGTCTGCTCAAGCCGCTCGGCAATTTCTTCATGTTTTCGAGCCAATATTTTTACTAATACGTCGGGGGTGTCGGTCATCTTAAAAAGCGCTGTGTTTTTTCTTTTAGTTCAACAAGTTTTTGCAAGGCTTTGCCAGAGTTAATCATGTCTTGAGCTAAGGCCACACCGGATTTAATGCTGTCTGATTTGCCACAAACGTATAAAGCAGCCCCTGCATTTAACGCCAGCATATCGGCGGCGTTTTTTCCTTCTACCGTTTTTTGCGAGCCTAAAGCATCGTTTATCAAAGCTAACGACTCTTCGGCACTCTCAACCGTTAAACCAATCAAACTTTGGCTCTCCACACCCACGTCTTCGGGCGTTATTTTATATTCTTGAACCGTGCCGTTCTTCAATTCTGCAATATGTGTCGGTGTGGCCAGGCTTATTTCATCCAGCCCATCTTGTGCATGAACAACCAACACGTGCTCACTACCCAAACGCTGTAAAACATGAGCGATGGGCTGACACAGCGCTTCGTTAAAGACGCCGATCAACTGAGATTTCACATCAGCCGGGTTTGTCATTGGTCCCAGCATGTTAAAAATGGTGCGTTGTGCTAACTCTTTACGTGGCCCAATAGCATACTTCATCGCACTGTGATGAGCAGGCGCAAACATAAAACCGATGCCAACGTCTTGAATGCAAGTTGATACTTGTTCAGGACTTAAATCCAAATAAATACCCGCCGCTTCGAGCACATCGGCACTCCCAGTTGAACTGGAAACCGAACGATTGCCGTGCTTTGCTACTTTTCCACCCGCAGCCGAAACAATAAATGCGCTTGCGGTTGATACATTAAATAAATCTGACCCATCACCGCCGGTACCGCAAGTGTCTACTAAAAAATCTCCCGTCACCGCCACTTTTGTAGCCAGCTCGCGCATGACAATGGCCGCCCCTTCGATTTCATCGAGTGATTCGCCTTTCATTCTCAACGCCACCAGAAAACCACCAATTTGTGCGGGCGTGGCTTCACCTAACATAATTTGACGCATCACGTCGATCATCTGCTCAGTAGAAAGGTCTTGATAATTAATAGCCGCTTCAAGCGCTTGTTTAATATCCACGATTCACCCTTTGTTTAAAAAATTTCTTAATAAATCATGCCCGTGCTCAGTCAAAATAGACTCAGGGTGAAACTGCACGCCTTCAACCTCTAATTCACGATGCTTGAAGCCCATAATTTCATCCATCTCGCCCGCTGCTGTTTGTGTCCAAGCCGTTATTTCCAAACAATCGGGCAGCGACTCTTTTTCCACGACTAGCGAATGATACCGAGTTGCCTTAAAGGGGTTGCTTAATCCTTTAAAAACGCCCACTTCGTTATGGTACATATCGGACGTTTTGCCGTGCATAATATTGTTCGCGTGCACGACTTTACCACCGAACACTTCACCAATACTTTGATGGCCCAAGCAAACCCCTAAGATGGGAACAGTGCCGGCCATCCTTTTAATCAATTCAACAGAAATACCGGCTTGCGTTGGCGTACAAGGCCCCGGGGAAATGACAATTTTATCAGCTTGCATCGCGATCACTTCGTCAACACTGGCCTGATCATTACGTACAACGTGAACATCCGCACCTAATTCTGCAAAATATTGCACCAAGTTATAAGTGAACGAATCGTAATTGTCGATCATCACTAATTTACACGCAGCCATTAGGCTTTACCTCCTGTTAAACCCCGTTGCGCCATGGCCACTGCTTTAAAAATTGCCCGCCCTTTATTCATTGTTTCGGCCCACTCGTTCTCAGGTACAGAATCATGCACAATGCCCGCACCTGCTTGTATATTTAACTTTCCATCCTTTATGACTGCTGTTCGAATAGCAATCGCGGTGTCTAAATTCCCCGACCACGACATATAGCCAACAGCACCAGAGTAGATACCGCGTTTAACCGGCTCCAGTTCATCGATGATTTGCATGGCTCTAATTTTCGGCGCACCGCTAACGGTACCTGCGGGAAACGTCGCCTCCAGCACGTCAATCGCATCAAGGCCGGGTTTTAACTCGCCCGTCACATTTGACACAATATGCATCACATGGGAATAGCGTTCAATCACCATTTTATCGGTCAGCTCCACGGTCCCTGTTTTCGACACACGACCTGCATCATTGCGGCCTAAGTCAATCAACATTAAATGCTCGGCACACTCTTTTGGGTCGGCCAACAGTTCTTTTTCTAGTGCGTCGTCTTCTTCTCGCGTTGCGCCTCTTGGGCGAGTGCCGGCAATCGGTCTAACGGTTACTTCACCGTCATCTAAACGGGTTAAAATTTCAGGTGATGAACCGACCACGTGAGTATCGTCTAAATTTAAATGGTACATATAAGGTGATGGGTTTAAACAACGTAACGCTCGGTACAAATCAATCGGGGACTCTTGGTAAGGAATTGTCATCCTTTGCGATAAAACCACTTGCATCACATCGCCCTCAACGATGTAGTCTTTCACTTTGTTTACTGCGTCTTGAAAACCCTGTTGGGTAAACCCTGAAATAAAATCAGCCTCGCCGACTTCCGTTGTCTGGCTCTCCCCAAATGTTGAGTTAATGTCTGTTGTGTTTAACGTTTTAATAATCTCTTCAAGGCGAGCCACACCCAGTTGATAGGCATTTTCTTGAGCTGGATCCACATGTGTCACAATCATCAGTTGATTGTTGACGTTATCAAACACCAAGACCTCTTCAGAAATCATCAACAAAATGTCGTCTGAACCAATGGGGTCTTGTTTTTTATTCTGTTCATTATTTAGGGCTACTTTTGGCTCTATATAATGGATGGTTTCATAGCCAAAATACCCAACCAGTCCCCCACTGAAACGGGGCAACCCTTCAATATCGGGTATTTTGAATGTCTCTGCATAACGACGCACCCAATCCAATGGTGAAGCACTATCAACCGTTTTAACGACCTGACCTTTAGACTGTATGCTAACCGTGCTGCCATTGATTTTTATGACCTGTTGACATGGCAAACCGATAATGGAATATCGCCCCCAATTTTCGCCCCCCTGTACAGATTCAAAAAGGTAGCTATAGGGCTTATTTGCCAATTTCATATACGCACTGAGGGGGGTTTCTAAATCAGCTAAAATGGTTTTCATCAGGGGAATTTTGTTATATCCCTGATCGGCATATTGTTTAAATTGTTCGGGTGTCATGACTCTTTCTCTTAATTACTTCTTCAATGGACTGCTGATACGTTTAGAATCGCCATCGTCTTTTCATTAAACTTTTCTCACCCGTACTCAACATCCGTCTCACGCTGCCTGTTGAATCAATTGAACAATATCTGGAAATTGGCTGATCACCCTGTCGGCACCAAGCTGATGGACGTTATCGCCACCATGATAGCCATAGTCCACACAAATAGAGTAAAAACCGGCCGCTTGCGCCGCTGCTATGTCATTCACTGAATCCCCCACCATCATCGATTGCTCTGGCAGCACATTAAAAAACTGCGCTGTTTCTAATAACGGCATCGGGTGAGGTTTACGCTCTTCAAAGGTATCACCGCACACCACTTTATCAAACAAGCCTTCAAGGCCGAGTTGTTTTAATAACGGCGTTGTGAATTGCTCGGGTTTATTAGTAATGCAGGCCATCGCAATACCTTTTGTCCTTAATACGTTCAACGTTTCCTCAACGCCATCGTACAATACGCTAGCCACATTTAAATTGTCGGCATAATGTTTCAAGAACACTGGATATGCCTTATCAAAAAGTTCTGCAGGAACATCCCCATTCATCTCTCCCGCTAACGCACGTTTAACCAATAAACGCGCGCCATTACCAATCCACCCACGTACTTTTTCTTGATGATGAAGCGGCAAATTTAGCTCGGCCAGCGTTAATTCTAGCGACGCTGCCAAATCAGGAAGGCTGTCCAATAAGGTTCCATCTAAATCGAAGGCCAGCAATTTTATTTGGCCATTGTCGCCTAATTTTTTCAACCCACTGCCTTGGCTATCTGTTGTCGCATATCTGCAATTGTTTTCGTGTAATCATCGGTATTAAATATGGCGGAACCTGCAACAAACATATCCGCACCCGCCGCCGCAATCTGACCAATGTTATCAACTTTTACACCACCATCTACTTCCAGGCGAATGTCGCAGCCACTGTTATCAATGCATTGGCGAACTTGCTGGAGCTTTTTCAATGTCGATGGGATAAAGTTTTGCCCTCCAAAACCCGGGTTGACCGACATTAATAAAATCACATCTAACTTATCCATGACGTGATCTAGATAATTGAGCGGTGTTGCAGGATTGAAGACCAAACCAGCTTGGCACCCTTGTTCTTTTATTAAACCCAGGCTTCGATCTATGTGCTCACTTGCTTCAGGATGAAAGGTAATATAACTCGCTCCTGCTTTTGCAAAGTCTAGAATCATTCGATCAACTGGTTTTACCATCAAATGCACATCTATAGGCGCGGTCACACCATGGTTCCGTAAGGCATCACAAACCATAGGGCCTATTGTTAAATTAGGCACATAGTGATTATCCATCACATCAAAATGGACAACATCTGCGCCAGCATCAAGCACCTTATCAACATCTTCACCTAAGCGAGCAAAATTGGCCGATAAAATAGACGGAGCAATTAAAGGTGTTTTCATCTGTTAAGCAAATTATAAATAAAAAAAGAAGGGTAACCGAAATCACGATTTATTTCACCCTAATTACCTTTTAGACTCTAAGATATTCAATCATCTTAAGCGTTTGATAGATAAAAACTTTTGTTCTTCTGTAATTTCCATTTCAAACACGCCAAAAACCCCTTCATGCGTTAAGAATTTGCGCACCTTATCAGCAGAAAACTCGACTCTCCTGCCATCAACCGCCAGCGTAGAAATTTTCTTCGCATGCCCTTTATAAACAGCCAAATAGGTCTCTGCGGGAATAGCCAGTTTGAAAATAATGCGTTCCGTTGTCATCGGTTAATTTTAATGCGAAAAACATTTCTTTTCATTATGCAATAAAAATGCAGTCCGTATAAAAACAACATCAACCAAGCTTTTCTGGATTTTTTACTCTCTCTCATGCACCATAATCATTTTAAAAATCAGTTAATCCACTTGAACATGCTAAAAACCCCCTTATTACTTTTAGCGATACTTTTTGGCCTATTAACGAGTTACGCCCTACTCGCTTCTGACTTGGAGCGCGAAAAACAAATCAATGAAAGTGTTAAAAAAAGCATTCTCATTGGCGATGTAGTGACTTTAGAAGCAGATGGCACAGAATTCCTCGGCTTAATTAACGACAAAAAACTCGACACCCTGTACGGCAGCGTTATTATTTTACATGGCAAGGGCTCAAATCCTAATTCGCCTCAACTGATCCAGCCCCTTCGCAGCCAACTAGCTGAACTCGGCTGGGTCACTCTCTCCGTGCAACTGCCCGTGGCTTCCAAATACGCACCAATCAAAGACAGTCTGGCCTTAATCAAAGACAGCGTGGGCAGAATACAAGCGTCGTTACGCTACATGGGCGAGAACTACAAAAACACCCCATGCGTACTGATTGCGCATAGCTTGGGTGCTATGATGGCGACAAACTTTATTGCCCAACAAGAAACATTAGCTTGTGACGCGCTGACGCTGATCAGCTTGCCAACAATAGCCTCTGATCTGCCCGAAGCCCAATCGACCGAACTGCTGGAAAAAATAACGATACCGGTTCTCGATATATATGGCAGCCAAGATTTAGACAGTGTTTTAAAAACAGCGCCCACAAGAAAACTGGCACTCATGAACAATAACATTCATAATCGTCAAATTGAAATTTCGGGTGCTGACCATGCATTTAATGGTTTAGATGAAACGCTTGTCCGCTCGATACATAACTGGCTGATACACGTTTTTAAGAACCCTCAATCAACAACTATAAAAGGACCTTCAACATGATCCCTCTCGCTTTCAGTCTACACGTTCTATCTGCCACAATTTGGGTAGGCGGAATGTTTTTCGCCTATGTCATTTTACGCCCTGTTGCCGCCACTCAATTTGAACCCGCTCAGCGACTCACCTTATGGTCTCAAGTTTTTTCCAAATTCTTTCCTTGGGTCTGGGCTTGCGCAATACTTGTGCTTGGCACAGGTTTCTGGCTTATTGCCAATAAATTTGGCGGCATGAAAAACCTTGCTCCGTACATTCATATCATGATGACGATGGGTATCGTAATGGTCTTAATTTTCATGCATGTCTTCTTTGCACCGACTCGTAAATTAACCCGCGCTGTTAAAGAACAAAACTGGGAAGAAGCCGCTAAAGGCCTTGCTCAAGTTCGCGCATTAATTGGCGTCAACCTTATCATCGGGCTCAGCGTGATTGCACTGGCAACAGCTGGCCGTTACTACCTTGGATAACTCCTGATTCTTTATAAAAAGCCATGGAATCTAATAAAGCCACGCCTGCTTTGAATAAAAGTTTAATAACCAACCTCATTGCAATCAGCATAATCGCTGGCAGCTTTGTCACGCCATATTACGCTGAAAACTTGATGGCCATCGGGGTCTTTGCTTTGTCTGGCGCAGTAACCAACTGGATTGCGGTGCATATGCTTTTTGAAAGAGTCCCTTTTTTATATGGCTCTGGGATTATTCCCGCCCATTTTGAAGACTTTAAAAAAGGGATTCATCAACTCATCATGCAGCAATTCTTTACGCAAGAAAATATTGAACGGTTTCTTCAGCATGAAGAAAACGCAGCCCAACAATTATTTAATGTAGACCCTCTTCTCGACCGATTAGATGATGACAAAATTTTCCAAGCACTCGTAGACGCTATTGCCGACTCTTCATTTGGCAGCATGCTTTCGATGGTTGGTGGCGTCGCTGCACTTGACCCGCTGAAGGAGCCTATTTGCAAAAAAATTCACTTAACACTCACCGAAATGACCAAAAGTGAAGCCTTTATTGAAGCCATTCACGACGGCCTTAATACACAACAAATCAGTGATGATTTAATTAATGATATTGAAGCTATCGTTGCAAAAAGGCTGGATGAATTAACACCCGAAATGGTGAAAAACATCATTCAACGAATGATCAAAGAGCACTTGGGCTGGCTCGTTGTTTGGGGCGGTGTCTTTGGTGGGTTAATCGGTCTAATTTTTAGTTTTACATAACCTCATCACTATGCAGACGGGCAATTGAACGTCAATCCGCTACTCGCAACACAAGAGCAACGCGCCTATTTTCACCTCGCCCGACCTCATCATTATTGCTGGCTATAGGTCGAGTATCCGCATAACCTATGGCACTTAAACGCGTAGGCGAAATACCACGCCCTATTAAATACCGTGTCACGCTCGTCGCCCTTGCTGAAGACAATTCCCAGTTTGATAAATAACGTGGTGTTGAGATGGGCTGATTATCTGTATGCCCTTCTACTAAAATATGCCAAGGCCGCTGTCTTAACATAACGGCTATTTCATCTAACACCCGTTCACCGGATCGACTTAAAGTAGCATCTGCAGGAAAAAACAAAATGCTGTCACTCATTGCTAATTTGATCGCATTTTTTTCTTCAACCACACTGACCCGGTCCTTTAAATGGCTCAGATATATTTGATCGACAAATGCACTTTCACCCAAGCCTTTAGCTATCGGTATGTCTTGTTGTTTATTTTCTGAGGCTTGCTGAATCTTGTCCTGTTGATAACTCAATAGTAAAACAAACAAGGTCGCCATTAATAATAAAAGATCAATATAGCTGAGTGCCCAGGACTCATTATCCTCTACCGGCAATAAGGCCTCATCACGCTGAACAACCTGAGACCGGCGCTCAATCGACATGGGACGCCGCTAAAGGTAATAATTTCGATAAACGGCTTTTTCTTGCTTTCTCGGGATCGTGAAATTTCTCTTCAGGAATCCCATGTGCTTCCAACATATCTCTAATCACCATCGGATGCTTCCTTGCATGCATCATTTCTAGCCCTTCTAATAAAACATTCAGGTGTGCTGCATGCTCAGCCGTTCTTTTTTCTAATTTAATCGCCAGTGGCTTGCAAACTAAATTGGCAACAATCAAACCATAGAGTGTTGTCAGCAAAGCAAAACCCATTGTCGCTCCCACTTCTTCTAGGCCGACATCACCCAAGCCATACAACATATGGATCATACCCAGCAAAGTGCCCAACATGCCAAAGGCAGGCGCATAACTCGACATTAATCGTAATATTTGTGACTTCTCTTGGTCGGCTAGCAACAAGCGGGCTCGTTCTTTTCGCATAATATTATTCACATCTTCTGATGAACAGCGATCTAGAATGAGTTGAACCCCCTTGATCAACAAGGGCTGTTGAGCCAGTTTAATTTCCTGCTCAAGCACTCGAATTTGTGACGAGCGATATAAATAGGCGCAACGAAGCAATTGTTTGAATTCCGCACGGCCATGAAAAGCCGCGACCTGACCCCGAATAGCCTCGGGTATGTCGCGTAACAACTGAAGCACTTTATGATGAGGCTTACTCAACATAACAGCACATAACGTACCGCCTATAACGACTAATAGGCCGGGAACATTAACCAGGGCAAATAAATGCCCCGGAGAAATCAAAACAACCACCGAAACTAATAGCACCAATAAGGTTAAATTAAAAACCGTTAAAAAGCGCATAACTGTTCACCTTCATCTAATAACAATAAAAAGTAAACAGCAATTGACGTGCCGATATTGAAAAAACTTTTAAAAACAGTTAGTTAAAATTTTTTATGCGCTTTAATAACACCATGCGCCTGTGTTTATTTTGCTGTAACGGCAACTGTTTGCCGCCTTGGTCAAATTAATCGCGGAGATTCTTAAACTGCAAAGGAATGCCCAGCCCTTCTGCTTTCAACATCGACATCACGGATTGCAAGTCATCACGTTTTTTCCCGGTCACACGGACTTGCTCATTTTGAATTTGTGCTTGAACTTTAAATTTTTTTTCTTTAATCAGCTTAGTAATTTTTTTTGCTGACTCACTATCCAGCCCTTCCTTGATGATAATTTTCTGTCTTGCTTTTAAGCCAGACTCTTCAGCGGGTTGAGTCTCCATACAATCAACATCCACACCTCGACGAGACAATTTTATACGGAAAATATCAAGCATTTGCCCTAATTGAAATTTAGACTCCCCCAGCAAGGTGACTTCATGGCCACTCAGCTCAAAAGACGCGTCTTTTCCTTTAAAATCATACCGCGTTGTCACCTCTTTGTTTGCCTGATCAACTGCATTAGTTAACTCATGCATATCCACTTCTGAAACCACATCGAACGATGGCATAAACCCTCCTATTTATTGTCCATCGGATTATTTTATCGAGCTGAGAAAAAAAGCCAAGGGCTAAACTTTATAGAAACAAGCTTACTTATTGGATAAAAGCCTTCTGTTGCAGCTCATCAAGCATTGAGAACATCTCATCGACTAACGCATATAAATCTGGGCATTTTTTTTGAGCCAAGCCCGTTTGCCCATCAACATACAAATGGACAATCTCATTTCCAACACGATGAAACTCTCTGTGAATTGGATCTATATCTCTAAACACCTGTAAATCGCCAAAACGTTGAAAACCATCTGACTGATACCAAGCACCAAATCGGCACTGTGATTCATGTGTAAATTGAGCACGTTCTAGCGGCAAAACCCCCTTTTCAATTTGTTTAGCGACTTTGTTCACCCATTCTTTAATATCGTACTGCGCCACCAATAATGGGAAAGCATTTAAATCCCAATCTGAATTTGACCAGGCTCGCCACTTAGGGTCCAACACGAATTGTTTTGCCCAATGAGCCACTTCACCGGACGGCATCGGCCCGGAAACCCCAAAACCTTGCGCCACATCACAACCTAATCTCATCAGGAGCACACCTTGCTCAATGGTTTCCACACCCTCGCCAATAACTTCATGCCCAAAAGTCACTGCCAAACTGGAAATAGCTTGCACTAACGCCAAATCCCCCTTATCGTTCAATATGTTACGTACAAATGATTGATCAATTTTGATCACATTGACAGCTAAACGCTTAAGGTAACTCAGTGACGAATAGCCTGTTCCAAAATCATCCAGTGCAAAACGAACACCTAGCGCTTTACATTCTTCTATGACTTTTTGCACATGTTGAAGGTCGCCTAATACAACGGACTCAAGAATTTCTATCTCTAATTTTTCAGGTTTTATATGTGGAAACCGGCGTAAAACAGATTTAAGCCTACTGGTGAAACTAGAAAGGTGGAAATGCTTCGCCGTGATATTAACACTAACCGACCAATCATGCCCTTGCTCCTGCCAATTATCTAATTGGGTCAACACCCTTTCTAGTACCCAATCACCTACACGAATACTCAGCTCATCCTGTTCAATATACGGCAGAAAATCCAAAGGGGGAATAACCCCCTCTTCAGGATGGTTCCATCGTATTAAAGCTTCCATACCAACAATATCACCCGTCCGCATATTCACTTTTGGCTGATAATAAAGCTCAAATTCATCCGCTAACAACCCTTGTTCTATCCTGCCAATTAACTGTTGAGAACTGCTGACTTGTTGATCTTGTTCCACATCAAACCAATGCACTCTGTTTCTACCTGCCTGCTTTGCAACAAACATGGCTTGATCAGCATGTCTCAGCAACAAATCAGCATCCGCATCATCGTCAGGGTACATCGTCACCCCAATACTACAGGAAATAACAAAACGCTTACCTTCTAAAAAATAGGGTTCCGCAATAGCGGATCGAATTCTCTGAATGGCTTGATAAAATTCTGTTCTGTCATCCATATTACCCAGTAACAAAACAAACTCATCTCCCCCAAGACGAGCAACGGTATCATCCTGCCGTAAATATTGCTTAAAACGGCTGGCTATCTCGATTAATAACAAATCACCTACTGCATGGCCATGTTCGTCGTTCACTGGCTTAAATTCATCAATATCCACCATGCAAACAGCCAGCGATTTTTGATGCCGATCTGCAGCATACACTGCCTGCTTAAATCGCTCGGCTAGTAGCACCCTATTCGGCAGTCGCGTTAGTGAATCATGTGTAGCATGCCATTGCAATTCACTGTCCTTTTGTTCCGACAGCTCATTAAGAGTTAAAACATAGCCTAGCGCTGTTCCATCATTCAGGCATTGCCGTTCTAACGAAGCTTCAACTTTAACATCCGCTCCAGCTGCCCCTCTCACTATACCCATTGAAAATCGAAAGGGCGCTTGCTCATCGCCCTGAAAGCAATCTTTAAACGATTTACCCGATAATGAATCAACCAAGCTCAACCGTGACGTCACCGGTTTACCCATTGCGTCTAGAAGCGAGTAGCCCGTTAATTGGCAAGCCGCCTGATTCATATAGGTGACTTCTCCCGTTAGCGACGTGGTAATAACGCTGGTTTCTTTGGCTGGCGCATGAAGTGCAACAGTGTCTTTTTTTGAATGAAGGGCGTTTTGCCTATGTTTTTCCTGTGACAAATCTATCAAACTCAGCTGATGAAATACGTCATCATGCAGTTTAAAAGCACTCACGGTAGCCTCAACGGGGAAGGCATCATCCGACCCATATTTCTTGCAAATGCACTCTGCTGTCGCCGTCCCTTCAATATTGGCCACTTGGACAAGATCTTCAAACAAATTTTTTAATGTAACACCATTCGGCTGCATCAACGGCGCTAAATCTTGCCAATGCGTATTGAGAAAAACATCAACGGTCGGTATAGCAAACATTGTTAGCGTTGCTTTGTTTAAGTCAACGATCCCTGATTCACCATAGATGATGATAGGATGGGGGCTTAAATCAAAGATTGCGCGATAGCGATCAATTTCATCACTATGCAATTGCTCGTCACCCTTCTTTAAGCGTAAATGTATTCCACATTCTTCCATAAAATTATCGAAAACTTGTCCTTCAGTTCTCTAAAGTTGCGTCAAATTACTTGAAGCATAGATCAGCTTTTTTATAAATCAATGATAGTATTCATATTTTTTATTTCTCAGCAAACAAACATCACTTTACTTTTTTCGAAGATCTCGAATCGTGTCGTATGCTTCTGTTATTTCTTGAGTCTTTTCTTTTGCTATTTTCATCATTTCATCCGGCAACCCTTTAGACACTAATTTGTCGGGATGATGCTGACTGATTAAACGGCGGTATGCTTTTTTTACGTCCGCATCTGTGGCCGTTTCACTCACACCCAAAATGGCATAAGCTTCTTCGGGCGTAGAGCGGCTTTGTTGATGCGTCCCACGTCGCTGACTGGCGCCCAGCATGCGTTTTAACTGCTCATAAGCAAAGTGTGGGATACCTAAACGACCGCAGATATGGATCAATATCTGGTCTTCCGCCTCATCAAGCTCTCCATCAGCAAACGCCGCTTGAAGCTGAACTTCAATAAACATACGAATTAAATTCTTCTGACGCTGACACGCTTGTTTAAACTCACCTAATTCAGCATCCAAATCAAAGCCCGCTTCCTTACCACGATTAAATTGAGCAATCGCCTCTTTCTTCATGTCAGCGGACAACTCCATTTGAGCCATGACCCGCTGCGCCATTTGAATTTCTTCTTCCGACACCTGCCCATCTGCTTTGGCAATATGCCCCATAATGGCGAACGTTGATTTGAAAAAAATCTTTTTAATGCGCTGCTGGCGTTCGGGGTCAAATGGGTTCTGCGCCATCCCAATATCAAAACGATGACCGATGTAAACGCCCAATAACGCTCCCAGTGTGCCGAGCGTCATGTAACCAAACACACCACCTAATAATTTTCCTGTCCACCTCATCGTTCCACACCTTTTACTTGCAAAATTGTTAATAAAATTAGATCATTAGCAGTTTTTCAACTCGGTAAATTTAAAATCAAATGACTATTCCCGCATCACTACACGACGCCAACCTAGATAGCCTACCCCTGATTCACAAAGGCAAAGTACGAGACATTTACGATATTGATGATCAACACATGTTAATTGTAACAACCGATCGTTTATCTGCTTTTGACGTTATTCTACCTGATCCTATTCCTGGCAAGGGCATTGTGCTCAATGAAGTCTCTAACTTTTGGTTTGAAAAACTAGCACACTTCATTCCCAACCAATTATCCAAACTGACTCTCGATCAAGTGCTCGATAATAAAGACGATTGCCAGCGGTTAGAAAAACGCGGCATCATCGTTAAAAAGCTAAAGCCCTTACCGATAGAAGCCATTGTTCGTGGTTATTTGATCGGCTCCGGATGGAAAGACTACCAAAAATCGGGGCACGTATGTGGTATCCAGTTACCGGCTGATTTACAGCAAGCCTCACAATTGCCCGAAGCGATCTACACACCCTCAACCAAAGCAGCCGTCGGCGATCATGACGAAAACATTTCATACGAACAAACCATTGAATTACTGGGTGAAGAACTGGCCAAGCAAGTACGGGATATCAGCCTAACCCTGTACACAACTGCGGCTAAATATGCGCTTGAGCGCGATATCATCATTGCCGATACTAAATTTGAATTTGGCTTAGACGATAACGGGACCTTACACCTTATTGATGAAGTACTCACACCTGATTCATCACGTTTTTGGGATGCTAAAGAATATAAAGTAGGCACCAGTCCTGCCAGTTTTGATAAGCAAATCGTTCGAGACTATTTAGAAACTCTCGATTGGGACAAAACAGACCCCGGCCCCACCCTACCCGTGGAAATTGCAGAAAAAACCGCCGCAAAATACCGTGAGGCTCAAGCACTGTTAACCAGATAAACGTTTTTTTTAAAACAAAAAAAGGGCGCCTGAGGCGCCCTTTTTTATACCTACTAAGGTGATCTCTTATTGTTTATTCATAAACTCTGGGTAAGCTTCCATACCACACTCACTCAGATCAACACCTTCGTATTCTTCTTCCTCTGAAACTCGAATACCCATAACAGCTTTCAGGATACCCCAAACGATAAGGCTTGCTACGAAAACCCATCCAAATATAGTCGCCGCACCAATTAATTGACCGGAAAAGCTAACGCCGTCATTTGTTAAAGGCACCAATAAAAGGCCCAACAAACCACACACACCATGAACCGAAATAGCACCCACAGGGTCATCAATTTTCATTTTATCTAAAGTCACAATTGATAGCACAACCAAGACACCCCCTGCCGCACCAAATAAAGTCGCTTCTAATGCTGTAGGTGTAGAAGGTTCAGCCGTAATGGCCACAAGACCTGCCAATGCACCGTTTAGTAACATCGTTAAATCGGCTTTGCCAAACATCATACGAGCAACGATAAGCGACGCAATCGCACCACCTGCAGCAGCAGCATTTGTGTTTAAGAAAACCATCGCAACTGAGTTAGCACTGGCAATATCGCCTAGCTTAAGCACTGAACCACCGTTAAAGCCAAACCAACCCATCCATAAAATAAATGTGCCTAATGTGGCTAATGGTAAATTCGCACCTGGAATCGGATGGATTTCACCATTTGGACCATATTTACCCTTACGAGCACCTAGCAATAAAACACCTGCTAAGGCAGCTGCTGCACCCGCCATATGCACGATACCTGAACCCGCAAAATCTGAGAAACCAAGGTCACCCAAGTTATACAGTCCAAAAACATTATCGCCATTCCATGTCCATGCGCCTTCCATCGGATAGATAAAGCCAGTCATCACCACTGCAAATGCTAGGAAAGCCCAAAGCTTCATACGTTCAGCAACCGCGCCTGACACGATAGACATCGCAGTCGCTACGAATACCACTTGAAAGAAAAAGTCAGAAGCATTTGAATAAACAGCACCACCATCAAAGCCAGCTTCTTTAGACTCAGCCAATACAGTCGCTGTCAGGGCATCTGCATTCGCTGCGCCATCAAGTTCAATACCGCTCAGCATTACACCACCGCCGTACATTACTTCATAGCCGTACACTAGGTACATAATGCAAGAAATGGCATAAAGCGCAACGTTCTTCGTTAAAATTTCTGCCGTGTTTTTTGAGCGGACAAGGCCTGCTTCTAACATTGAGAAACCGGCTGCCATCCACATAACAAGTGCGCCACACATTAAGAAATAAAATGTGTCAAGCGCGTATTGTAATTCTAATATTTGATCCACGTTTATATCCTCTATTAATTACAGCGCTTCAGCGCCAGTTTCACCAGTACGGATACGAACTACTTTTTCAAGTTCAGTGACAAAGATTTTGCCATCCCCGATTTTGCCTGTATTCGCCGCCTTTATAATAGAATCCACAGCATGCTCAACTTGATCGTCAGACAATGCTATTTCAACTTTTACTTTTGGCAGAAAATCGACGACATACTCAGATCCGCGATATAACTCAGTGTGGCCTTTTTGACGACCAAAGCCTTTGACTTCAGTGACCGTAATGCCAGAGACGCCAATTTCGGATAATGCTTCACGCACATCATCCAATTTAAATGGCTTTAATACAGCTGTTACTAGTTTCATTATTTATTCCTCGTTTCTTTTTGTCTTATGACGGAGCATATAATGCATAGGTCATGCCAAACATATAAACTCTTTTTTTATCAACAACTTAATAAAAAACGATCGATTAAATATTATGCAGACCTCATATAATTGAACCATATTGGTGCGCCTTTTATGCTGGTAAAAAGAACTCATCTTTTTACTACGCGCACAAAAAAACGCCCCTCATTGAGGGGCGTTTTTAAAACGAATGAACGTTTAACTTACAGAGACTTAGAAACAGTCAATACTAAGTTAGGGTCATCATCATTTGCTGCATCAGCATTGTCCACATCAGTGTACGCAACTTCCCAGTCGACACCAAACATACTTGTTGAAGCAGCTAACTTCCAGTCCCAAGCATCGCCAGTATTGTCGTTCAAATCAAAATAACCAACGTGTGCAGAAAGCGCCACGCCATTATACTCACCAAGATCAACGCCTAAATCAGTGTAATCACCAAGGTTGTAATCACCCAAGTCATCGCTACCAGAATCCAAACCAAAATATTGAGTCAAACTAAACATACCCATTGAAAGACCCACATAAACTTCTGTGAAATCTGTTTCAGTACCTGAAGTTGGGTAAGCGTAGTGTAAAACACCTACATCAACACCAACACCATTGAATTCACCAGCCCAACCAGCATAAACGTCAAGCTCCATGCTTTCGTCACCGCCGAAATCGACATTCGAACCCCAAACACCTGCATATAGGCCGTTACCTAAGTCAGCATCAAATCCACCTTGTATTGCTGGCGAACCATCCGTTTGAGAAACACCACGCCATACGTAGTCAGTTGTTAATGCAACATTTCCACTTAACTCAATTGCAGATGCTGCTCCAGATGCTACCAGTAAACCAGCAACGGCTGTCGTTTTCAATAATTTCATTTTAGCTCCTTGTCATTGTTAAATTATGATATTGTTCATTGTGCTTTATTTCTTCACACAACTGTAATATTCATGTTGTTAGATTAGCACAAAAAAAAGGAATTTAATAATTTTTTGTAACCAAAAAACAACTAAATTGCACTAAACGCTTCCATAATGATTATTTTTTGCACCAAAGTTGCGCAAAAATAGCTAATATAAAAGTTCACTAGATGATTGACTCAAATACCCTTGAAACCTTAACGAAAACACTAAGCGACCGTTTGCCTTCCGAGTTCACTGCGATAAAAGAGGAAGTAGAAAAAAACTTTAAATCTATTTTGCAACAGCAATTTGCCAAATTGGATTTAGTCACACGCGAAGAGTTTGATGCCCAAAACGCCGTCCTAATAAGGACACGCGCAAAACTTGAAGCACTCGAAAAAACGCTGGCCGACCTAACAGATTGTAAAAATTAAACGCCTGTAATCAACCATGGCCTTTAGGAAAGGATTCCATCATGTCCCTCGCTACTATCTACACACGCAGCTCTGCCGGTATTCAAGCCCCCCTTGTTACCGTTGAAGCGCATTTAGCAAATGGCTTACCGAGCTTAAACATCGTTGGCCTCCCTGAAGCGGCCGTCAAAGAAAGTAAAGACCGTGTTCGTAGCGCCCTTATCAACTGCCAGTTTGAATTTCCTGCTAAACGTATCACCATTAATTTAGCACCTGCCGATTTACCCAAAGAAGGCGGTCGTTTTGATTTGCCCATTGCGCTGAGTATCCTGGCCGCTTCTCGCCAAATCCCTGATAACGAACTAATGCTTTATGAGTTTCTTGGCGAGCTTTCCCTAAGCGGTGATTTAAGAGCCATCAAAGGCGCCTTACCCGCTGCTATTGCCTGTAAAACAGATAAACGCACGCTATGCCTGCCCAACCAGAATGAGCAAGAAGCCTCTCTCGTTTCAGGTGCCAACATAATAAGCGCGCCACATTTGTTAGCCGTCTGCTCTCATCTTCAAGGGCAACAAATAATACCGCTGACCTCTCCTTCAGTGCATTCACGAAAAACCATCTCTTCCACCCTTGATTTTTCTGATGTCCAGGGGCAACAACACGCAAAAAGAGCACTCGAAATAGCTGCTGCCGGACGGCACAGCTTACTGATGAGCGGCCCTCCGGGTACCGGCAAATCAATGCTCGCTTCTCGCCTGCCCAGCATTTTGCCTCCTCTTAACGAAAAAGAAGCCGTGGAAACGGCTTCGATTTACTCTATCAGTCAGCAGACTATTGATAGCGGCCATTGGTTAACGCCGCCTTTTAGATCACCTCACCACACGGCATCATCTGTTGCTCTTGTTGGCGGAGGCAGCCCGCCAAAACCGGGGGAAATCTCCCTGGCACATCATGGCGTACTGTTTTTAGATGAATTGCCTGAATTTAATCGAAAAACATTGGAAGTCCTAAGGGAGCCTATTGAAAATGGCAAGATATTCATTTCGCGCGCAAACCACCAAACTGAATTTCCAGCAAACTTTCAGCTGATTACCGCAATGAACCCATGTCCTTGCGGTTACCTGGGTGACCATTCCAGACGTTGCCAATGCAGCTCCGCCCAAATTATTCGTTATCGAAACAAAATCTCTGGCCCATTACTCGACAGAATGGATATGTACATTGAAGTACCCCGAATAGCCACTGAATTACTTCGGAAAAACCCAACAAGTAATGAAGAACGTAGCGCTATCATTTCGCAGCGAGTACAGCAAGCCCAGACAACGGCTATCGAACGACAAGGTCAACCCAACCACCTGCTATCAACCCCTCAAATTGCACAATATTGCCAACTGTGCGATGACGACCATCAATTATTAGAGCAAGCTATCGATAAGCTAGGACTGTCTCACCGCGCTTATCACCGCATTCTTCGCGTTGCACGAACGATTGCTGACCTCGACAAACAAGAGCGTATTCAAAAAGGCCATTTAACAGAAGCTTTGAGTTATCGCCGCTTGGATAAACAAATCGGTTAAATCAGCAAAAGCGCTGAAATCGTTAAGTAAACGAAGTAAAATTTACTTTTGCGTTTAACCAGTTGAAAACCTTTGCCCAAATTAAACCCTGAACAACATCAAGCTGTTATCACCCTTGATACGCCTTTATTAGTGATTGCGGGCGCGGGCAGTGGAAAAACCCGTGTTATTACTGAAAAAATATCTCATCTACTGAATGAAGGCGTCGAGGCGAAACACATCATCGCTGTGACCTTCACCAACAAAGCTGCAAGAGAAATGCGCTCGCGGGTTGACCAACTGTGTTCATCTAAAAAAACAAAAGGCATCCGCATATCGACTTTTCACTCTTTAGGCTTAGAAATTATTCGTAAAGAGTATCAAGCACTTGGATTTAAAAAGAATATCAGCATTCTAGACGAGCAGGATAAATTTAAAGTCCTTCAGGATATTCTCGACAACAGTCAGCAGCCGATCGATAAGGCTCAGCTATCTCCCTTGTCCTGGCAGATATCAACCTGGAAGAATCAATCTATTTTACCAGCACACGCCATGTCGATTGCGGAAGATGCCGTTCAGCAATTTGCTGCCGCCTTATATGAACAATACCAACAATATAACCGTGTTTGCAATTCAGTAGATTTTGACGACTTAATTCTTACACCACTGACTCTCTTTAATGAACAGCCGGCTATTTTAGAGAAATGGCAAAATAGCACGCGCTATCTCCTCCTCGACGAATACCAAGACACCAATACCACTCAATACGAATTATTTAAGCACTTAGCCGGCTCGTTAGGGCAATTCACGGTTGTTGGTGACGATGATCAATCCATTTACGCATGGCGGGGCGCTAACCCAGAAAACTTATTTACACTTAAAAAGGACTTTCCGCGCCTCAATATTATAAAACTGGAACAAAACTATCGCTCAAACCAGCGCATTTTAAAGTCTGCCAACCAACTCATCAGTAACAACCCGCACCTATACGAAAAAAATCTATGGAGCAACATCCGTAGCGATGAAAAAATTCAGGTCATTAAATGTAAAGATGAATTTTCCGAATCACAACAAATCGCAGCCGAAATTTCCCGTGTAAAGTTCAAACACCGGGCCAACAATGCGGACTTTGCTATTCTTTATAGAAGCAATCATCAAGCAAGACTGTTAGAAAAAAGTTTGCGTGAACTGTCATTACCTTACGCCATCAGTGGTGGCACTTCATTTTTTTCACATGCTGAAATAAAAGACATTCTTTGCTATATCAAACTGCTCATTAACCCAGACGATAACAGCGCCTTTTTACGTGTCATCAATACGCCTCGCCGAGAAATTGGAACAACCACAGTCGAAAAATTAGCCCTGTATGCTCATGATCGACACATTAGTTTATTTGATGCCTGCTTCGAGATCGGTCTTCAACAACAGCTCAATGAACGAACTTATCTCAAATTACGCTCATTTTGCGACTGGGTCGTCAGGCTATCTGACAGAACCCAACAAGAGGACCCTATCGCTGTTCTCCACGAAATGATTCAAGACATAGATTACTACGATTGGATAAAAGCCCATGCTAACAGCGACAAACAAGCCGATCGCAAAATAGACAATGTACTGGAACTGATCAAATGGATTGAGAATAGTGCAAAAAAATCCCAAGAAGAACGCAGCTTAGGCGATATCGTGTCGCGTATGATGCTTCTTGATAGCCTCGAACGAAATGAAGAAGAACAAAAAGCAGATCAAATTAAACTCATGACTTTACACGCGGCTAAAGGACTAGAATTTCCCTATGTTTATTTAATCGGCATGGAAGAAGGCATTTTACCTCATCAAAACAGCATTGATACTGAACACATTGAAGAAGAGCGCCGACTTGCCTATGTTGGCATAACCAGAGCCCAACAAAAGTTAACTTTTAGTTATTGCACCCAGCGAAAAAAGTACGGCGATATCGCTTCCACCGAGCCCAGTCGTTTTCTTACCGAACTACCCATTGATGATTTAGACTGGCCCGCTGTAAACCAGCAAAATCCAGAAGAAAAAAAGAAAAAAGGCCAGGAAAATCTGGCCCTTATGAAAAGTTTATTAAGCTAGCTAGTTATTGACTCTTCTCTATCATAAATTCAACCGCCGCAATAACGTCCTCATCCGATAGTTGAGAAGACCCTCCACGCGCTGGCATCCCTTTAAAGCCCTTAATGGCATGCTCAATTAAGACATCTTTTCCTTGCCCAATGCGTGGCGCCCATGAAGCAACATCGCCCATGACTGGCGCACCTGCCACACCTGAAGCATGACAAGCCATACAAGCCGTATTATAAATTTGCTCTGGTGTCGCAGGTTCCTTTGCAACTGCCACCACCGGCTCTTCTACAATCGGGCTAGCTTTTTGCGCTTCTTCCAGCGTTGTCGCCAACTCACCCAATGGTTTGATACGCTCTAAGATCTTCATTTCTTCCTTAGCCGTATCCACCTTATCTTCAACCAGGTTCGTCGCAACCACAGAAATTATAATGGCAATAACAACCAACACCCCAATCGTGACGGCCAAGCTGTTTAAAATCTTCTTATCTTCACTCACGTACTGACTCCATTTAGCGATATTTTTGCGCAATTATAAACCCTAAGCCTCTAAACTCGAAATAAAAACAACGCACTATTATCTCTACAATAACCCTGCGGCAGGTCGAATCAAAATAACACATTCATTTTTATGGAACCGAGCCATTGTGGCTCAGAGTCTCGCCACCCAAAGCTAACATTCGGTTACAATATAAACCCTGAGGCAAAACATGGGCCTCTTTTAAGTTTTACCCCTTGCGCTCGTAGCTCAGCTGGATAGAGTGTCGCCCTCCGAAGGCGAAGGTCGTGGGTTCGAATCCCGCCGAGCGCGCCATTCATTTTCTGCGCAAACTATCTCACTATTTGAACTATTTTAGTCCGTCTATCCAACGTTAAATAGTGCCTTGAAATTAAACGCCATTAGAAAAACCCTTTAGCCATCAGCTTTGTCTTAGAAAACACAACATTGAACCGCTGTTTGCAACAGCTCGCGTTCCATTAACAAACTTTTTCAAAGGGCGAAACCCGCAAAAAAATTATTTTTTAGGCAAACATTGCTTGATAACGGGCAGCTGCTTGAACAGCGCTTTATCGACCAGACCAGGAAAAACTTTATTCATAAACGTGAATATTCTTTCTGGTCGGCCAACAGAATAGCGAGGCTTATTGGTTTGCATAAAACCCATAAATTCCTTAGCTACTTGCTCAGGCGTGTCAATGTTCACTTTCAATTCCTTGTTTAAAACCGCCACATCAGAATTATTGAAAGGTGTATCAGTTCCTCGAGGCGCAAAATAACGCACAGCAATGTCACTATCCATCAATTCACGACGCAAGGCCTCTGTAAAGCCTCGCAAACCAAATTTGCTGGCACTGTATACCGTAAAACCGGGAAAGGCGATACCAGCAAAAGCAGAGCCAATATTCACAATTTGAGATTCTCTGTTCTTTCTTAAAATGGGTAATAACGCTTTCGTTAAAATAATCGTACTCGTGAGATTAATATGAATAATGTTCGTTATTTTTTCTTCACTCATATCCTCAAAACCAGTAAAACCTTCCACACCGGCTGCATTTACTAATATATCTAAACCAGACTCCATGACCTGGCAAGCTTCTACAATGCTTTGTCGACCGTCTTCCGTTGAAATATCGGCCACCAGTGCTTGATGCGTTCCTCCTAGTGTTTGCTGTACCTGGGTGAGCCTCTCTTCATCACGACCAATAAGAATAAGGTTGGCACCTGCGCCTGCTAGTTCATGAGCAATAGCCTTACCGATACCACTACTCGCGCCGGTCAGCGCAATATTTTTCCCGTTAACCATGTTTCACCCTTAAATTAAATTATTGAATCAATGTTAAAGCCTAATATACTTTTATACAAAAAGTAAAAAAAATCGCAATGGAGAATGGCGTTTTTTTAAGTGTATTACTCTGCCATTAAGCAAATTAATATCGAAGCTGCCGCTTACATTTAAGGTGGCTACGACAAATGTAGCTATCAATTTTTAAGATACTCTGTCAAATATCTACGGGGCATCACCCTTTTGGTGCTTAATACAACAATAGCAAGAATAAATGCTGATTCGAGTTTAATCGAACTATTTTTCAAACACTCTTACGTATTTAGAGAAATAGATCAAATAAAAAACACGGTCCTCGTAACACGCCCAATTTAGACCTTAGTCTACTGAATTATCAACTGATTTAAATCAACATGTATATTAATATTCAAATCAATGGCTGACACATCGCCATCCACATCTTCAGCAGTAACATGCGTATTAATATCGATATTTACATCTTCAGAATTATCATCTATTGGCCCTAAAACATTAACGTCATATTTGCCTTCTAAAATACCATCAATCGTGAGAACTTCTGCCCCATTTGCCACACCTATGATTTGGTCATTAAACCCATCTGAGTCTGAGTCTTTTGCTTCAAATGTAATGTCATAACCATTTGACTTTAATGCACCACCAGATACAACGACGTCACTTGTCGTATTATCAAAATCAAAATCAACTATACCCGGCCCGTCCGAACCAAATGAAACTGACTCTACAACATCACCCGTTACCGTAACTTTAGTCCAATCAACATTAAGATTAACGTCGTTATAATCACCATCACTAGTAGGAATCTGCAGATCTTCCCAATTTTGATTGCCTTTTAATGCATTATCTTGCACGTGATCTTGACCATCTTTATTGAGCTTAGCAATATCAAACAACACATGTGAACCGGCTCCTTTGATTGGCGTATCATGTCCATCAAATGCCTGCCACTCGCCAGATACAAACTTAAACGTAACCTGCTGGCCATCCACCAACTTATTCATAGCATTCCCATTTGGGATAATAAAATAACCGATTTGCTCTTGGCTAAAACCTAAAATTGTTAACGGGTTTGTAAAGCCACCGTGATGAAAATGCACGTCCCCTTCCACAATCACCCCAATTGTAGGATCATCAGAAATAACCACCCCGTTTGAATCTAGTGTCTTAACATAATAGCCATAGCTATTATGATAACCTGCAGAACTAACATCATCATGATTTACTATCGTAAATTCTGATGAATTGTCAGTCGATTTTGCAAGTTTTATCACAGGGATGTCATTATCAATATCCTCAACCCTTAATGTCGCAGCCGTATTGATTAATGTCGGCGCCGGACCGTGACTTATTGACGGTGCAGCTAAAGTTAATGTCAATACTTCGGAGGAGTCCTTTATTGCATCATCAAATGCTACCAGATCAACATTAAAGCTATTATCGCTCGTTGAATCCCATGTCACAACTAAGCTAGTCGCTGTCTCACCTGATACAGACAAATTGGCAGCTTCAGCCGCTGTTTTAATTGCAGCAACAACACTTGAATACCCTGCCCCTGAACGACCTTGAAAGTCGGCATCTTTTGCGCTCCCACTGACAGTAATTGTCACACTCGCCGTATTACCGGTCGCCAGTGCATTACCGCTTTTGCTTATAATAAAAATACCTTCGTTATCGCTGGTGTCTTCTTCACTGATAACCGCTAACAAGTTCGATGCATCATTCATTGAATTTTCAGAATCCACCGTAATATCAAAGCTCAACGCCGTATCGTTTTCTGTGATGTCCGTCGTCGTGCTGGCCGTTGTGATGCTCGCTGTCCCATTCGAGACGCTTGCATTGCTTAACTGACCTACGATGGTTTCGGTGCCTTCAACAACGGAGTCGTTAATCGCATCGACTGTGAAGTCAAATTGCCCATCAAAGCTGCTATCGAAGGTCAACGTCCCTGCACTGTAACTCACGCCCGGCTCTAAAGCCGCTGCCGCACTCACTGCCGCTAAGAACGCTGTATAGTCTGCACCGTCGGTCGCGCTCTGTGGACCCAGGCCAATGTCGACGCTCGCCGTCTCTCCCGGTGCTAAGCTGCCTGTCATGCTCACACTGAAGGTCGCCGTTTCTGCGGCGTCTTCACTGATGCTCGCCGTCGAGGCGATCGCAAAGCTCAACGCCGTATCGTTTTCTGTGATGTTGGTCGTATCGTTCTGAACAGGGGGTAACTCTTCATCTGGTTGCTCAAAAACTTGAGTAATGCCCTCTGTATCAAACCCAGATTCTACGGGGGCTCTTGGGTTTAAGTAATCGACACTAACGATAGTGTGTCCATTATTACTCGCTCCTCCCGCATCGGTTACACCTGCTGCTGTTGGAGGCAAAGCCTCTGTCGGATCAATCTCTGGATCAGTCAGTGCTTTTTGTAACGCATCGACTTCTGCTGTGGCTACCGCCAGGTTCTGTGCTGCTTGTTCATTTTCTTGGCCTAACATATCATCGTTTAGCACGGCACTTGAGTAACTGCCCAAGTCCATAACTGCACCATCTGAGAACGTAATAACAATAACACCATCACCTGTTATTACTGTTTCATTTTCAGCCACTGAATCACCTATGCTTAAAACACGCTCGGTTCCATCTTCTTTAATTGCTCTTACAATGCCAGTCACTGATTGTACTGTGCCTATATTGACCATGATATTTCTCCATTACCTTGGATCTTTATTGCCTATCTAGAAATATTGCTGATAATTCGAATTTTTCTATTGTACCAAGGTACTATTTTTTCGAATTTCCAATGATTCTGAGCCTACCTTTATTATAGGATCAATTAATTTGTATTGCCATTTGATGATTTAAACGCAGTGAACGAGCATTCGATGTTGCACCGACTTTTTTTCCACCGATGAAAGTTTTTCTTTGATGGGCAAACTGCTCTACTGTCATCAATCAACTCCTAATTCAGGCTGATCGTAATATATTAAGCAGTTCGGCAGTCATTCTTCGTGATATCCATGCTTCGCCCTTGCTGATCGCACTTAATAACCTTTCTGAGTAACGACCCAGATCCTTAATTTTTATGTAGCCTTGGGCGCCGGCCATTAAGCAAGCTAATATGTCCTTATCACTTAGTGCCTGTGCTATCACTACAACTTTACTTTGTGGAACACTGTTTAATTGCTTTATATATTCGGGGGTTTGATTTTTACGCGCTTCATAATGAAGCAAAATAATGGCTGATGAGGAACCTGCTGATTTATTTAGAGCTTGCATCTCGTTTTCAGCATACTGGACGCTGGCTCTCTCCGCCGAGAATTCGGACTTGATTTGGTCTGCCGCATCAACTATCAGTATGTCTGCCATGACTTCAACTGGGTCTAATTAAACTGCATAGCATGCAGTATAGGTGAGCTTTAAGAAATTAGCCACTCTGCTTTCCATAGCTGGCGATTTAAACACACTGAAATCAACTAGCCACAACTCAATATTCTAGAAAATATTATCGTCATCACTTATCAAGTTACTAAGCGCGTTAACATCATGCCTTAGTTTTTTTCTTGCATTAAGTTTTGCTTGTACAGCTTCAGGCAATTCAGTAAAAACAAACACTTGCTTCTCCATCAGAATGTCGATTAAATCTTCAACGACTCGGACCATTTCGCTATCTGAAATGGCCAACGATTTTTTTAATTCCATCTCATTTGCCGGAAGGCGCAAAAATTCCACTACGTCTAAGTCATTTAGCTCAAGCCATTCACTACCCTCATCAATTGGCTCATCCATCAGTTGAACGACTTTGCCCTGCTGATTACGTTTAACGTAAGGCATCCTGTGGCTCCATTTGCATATTTTAAAATATGCTCTAGTATCACTAAATAAAATTCAATAATCAAACTTGTTGCACTGAATCATGATCTTTGCACATCATTTCGCAATTAATGGGTAAACGATAATGGAAGCCGCTCTAAGCAACTCCTATGAAAGCACCTCCAGACTTACGGGTCATGATGACCCGTTATTGATGGCTCTTTTGTCTGTTTGTCGGCTACTAAACACGCCTCATTCAGCCGATTCATTAACTGCTGGCCTACCCTTGGTAAACAACAAATTAACGTACAGCTTATTTGTTAGGGCCGCGCAACGCGCTGGGTTTTCAACTGGATTGGTTCGCCGCCCACTCGCCGAAATATCCAATTTAGTATTACCGGCTGTTTTATTATTAAAAAACGACAAAACATGCGTATTAATTTCTAAACAAAAAGACACATGCACCATCATTTTGCCTGAAACTGATAATGGCGAAAAAAAGGTTCATTCAAATGATTTAGAAGAAATATACACGGGTTCTGCTTTTTTTATTCAGCCCAACCACGTCTTCGATGATCGCACCGCTGATTCAATTATTCCAAAAGCAAAGCATTGGTTTTGGGATGTTATTTACAGCTCTTGGCCGATTTATAGCGAGGCGTTAGCAGCTTCGTTACTGATTAATTTATTCGCCTTGGCCTCACCGTTGTTTATTATGAATGTTTACGATCGCGTTGTTCCAAACCACGCGCTTGAAACACTCTGGGTATTAGCGCTTGGCGTCACTATTGTTTTTACTTTTGACTTCATTATAAAGAGCTTGCGTAGCTACTTTATAGATGTGGCCGGTAAGCGTTCAGATATTATTTTATCTGCTACGATTTTTGAAAAAGTCATGGGCATCAAGATGGAGCATCGCCCTAAATCGGTTGGCGCTTTTGCCAGTAATTTAAGTGAGTTTGAATCATTCAGGGACTTTTTAACCTCAGCGACATTAACGACACTAATTGACCTCCCTTTCTTGATTATCTTCATTTCTGTTATTTACATGTTAGGTGGTAGCTTGGCCTTCATTCCCCTGGCTGTTTTACCCCTGGCTGTTTTGGCCGGTATTGCCGTTCAGAAGCCCCTTAAAAATACCATTAACGAATTATTTAAGTTTTCTGCACAAAAAAATGCCACCTTGGTTGAATCGTTAAACAACCTGGACTCGATTAAAAGCACGGGGGCCGAAGGGCAAATGCAAGGCAAATGGGAGCAAAACATAGGTCAAATCTCTCGCTTAGGCCTGAAATCTCGCTTCTACTCTTCCATTGCAGTCAATACAACTGCCTTTTTAACACAAATGGCCTCTATTTGCGTGGTCGTGTATGGTGTGTATAAAATTTCTGAAGGCGAGCTCACCATTGGTGCGCTCATCGCCTGCACTATTTTAACTGGTCGCGCTTTAGCACCCGTTGGGCAAGTGGCTTCTCTACTGACACGTTATCATCAAGCCCGCACATCACTAAGCACCTTGACCAACATGATGTCTCTACCGGTTGAGCGGGAACCCGGCAAAAAATACCTACACCGCCCCACTTTTAAAGGTGACATTGAATTTAAAAACGTTAGCTTTAGTTATCCTGAACAACCGGTTAAGGCCTTAGACAATATTTCTTTTAAGATTAAGTCCGGGGAGCGCGTTGGCTTTATAGGAAGAATAGGCTCCGGCAAAAGCACTATCGAAAAACTGATGCTCGGCATGTATGAACCTCAAGAGGGTTCTATTTTGATTGATGGGACAGACATTAGGCAAATTGACCCATCCGACTTACGACGGCAGATAGGCTATGTCCCGCAGGATATCTCTTTGATGTTTGGCAGTGTCAAAGATAATATTACGATGGGGTCACGCTATGCGGATGATGCCTCTATTTTACACGCCGCTGAAATAGCCGGCGTCACTCAATTTGTTAATCGCCACCCTGAAGGGTTTGATATGCCTGCCGGCGAACACGGTGCGTCCCTTTCTGGGGGGCAACGACAAAGCGTCGCAGTTGCTCGCTCCTTACTGTTGACGCCGCCCATTTACATTATGGATGAACCCAGCAACTCCATGGACAACAGCACTGAGGCTCGGTTTAAAGAAAAATTTTTAGAACAACTGCACAAACAAACACTTATTTTAGTCACCCACCGCGCCTCGTTGCTCTCATTGGTTGACCGTCTAATCGTGATGGATGGCTCTAAAATTATGGCCGACGGCTCGAAAGACAAAGTGCTTGAAGCATTGAAAAAAGGGCAAATCAAGGTGTCAAATTAAACGCATGCTAGATAAAATTTCAAACGCAAAAAAGAAATACGAGCAACACGCAGAAGACCAAGCTTATATCACTGACGTAAACGCTGCCAGCTTGTATGGCGCGTCTATCCAGAGCCATCTTCTTTTGTGGGCGTCATTTAGCTTTGTTATGATTGCCATCATTTGGGCTAATTTTGCTGAACTCGATGAAGTCACGCGCGGTAGCGGCAAAACAATACCCTCCAGTCAAATTCAGGTTGTTCAAAATTTAGAAGGCGGTATTGTGTCTGAAATTCTTGTCGAGGAAGGTCAAACCGTTGAGAAAAATCAACCATTACTCCGGCTCGATCCAGTCCGCTTTACCTCTTCATTAAATGAAAGCAAACTTAAATATTATGAATTACTCGCGGCTACCGCTCGCTTATCTGCCGAAGTGGAAAACAAACTTCTAACCCTTCCTGCTGAAGTTTTATCTGTTGCACCCGAAATTGCCAAAAACGCCAGACAACTCTTTGAATCGCGCCGTGATGAACTCAATGCCAATACCAAACTTTTACGAGAACAAGTCGCACAACGTGCAAGAAGCCATGCCTTACTCAAACAAGAAATGGAAATGTCCGCCCCTTTAGTAGATGAGGGCGCCATGTCTAAAGTGGAATTATTACGGATTAAGCGGGAAGTCAACGACCTAAGAGGACAACTAACGGAGGCGCGCAATAAACTGGCTGAAACAAAAGTACGTTTTCAAACCAAAGCGCTGGAAGAATTAAACCAAACCAAAGCCGAATTAGACAGAATAACGGAGTCCACACTGGCGCTGAAAGACAGAGTGACTAGAACCCTTGTTCGTTCCCCTGTTAAAGGCATTGTTAAACAACTAAAAGTAGCGACTGTTGGCGGCGTTATTCAACCCGGTATGGATTTGGTTGAAATCGTACCATTAGAAGACAAGCTTTTAATTGAAGCGCAAATAAGGCCTGCTGATATTGCGTTCCTACACCCCGGTCAAAAAGCAATGATCAAATTGAGCGCTTACGATTTTTCAATTTATGGTGGATTAGAAGCCGAATTAGAGCACATCAGCGCCGACAGTATAACTAACGAGGAAGACGGTGAAAACTACTACCTGATTCGTTTACGGACAAAAAAGAATTACTTGGAAAAGAATGGCGCTAAGCTTAATGTGATCGCTGGAATGACCGCCGAGGTAGATATTTTAACTGGCAAAAAAACTGTGTTAGATTATTTACTAAAGCCCATTTTAAAAGCCAGAGAAACCGCTCTTAGAGAACGCTAATATGTCTTTATTACCAAACTATTTAGCATCAACATACACAGCGAAGAGATAACACATGCGCCGTGTAGCTATTTTCTCTGACAATTCAGTACTTCTAAAACTATGGTCTCACGCCTTGGTTAGCCACTTTGATATTTTTACCGCATCGACCACAGCAGATTTAATAAATGCTGACTTAGTTGTTATTGATTCGCAAAAAGTAGATGATGATGCGAATCCAAGTGCTCTATTCTCTTCCACTAAAGCCCGTTTTCTTATTACAGGAAAAGAATGGTCAGAAAGCAAACAAATAAATGCGCTCGTGCATGGCGCCGCTGGTTATTGTGCTGAATCAGAACCTCCCAAGCTTTTATTACAAGCTGTCTCTAGCGTATTAAAGGGTGATATTTGGATCCAACGTCATCTCGTTCCTCGTGTTATTGGGGCACTAGTAAAAATAGAGCCTGAACCGGCAGATATTACCAAATCTATTGAGTCATCAGCTCTCTTAGAGACCCTCTCATCAAGAGAAAAAGAAGTAGCCGATTTGATTCGTGACGGAGAAAGCAACAAAATCATTGCAACAACCCTTGATATCTCAGAGCGGACAGTTAAAGCACATTTAACATCAATTTTTAAAAAACTTGATGTGCCCGATCGACTTCATTTGGCACTGTATATTAAAGAATATAGTTGACCATCCTATAAGCTTAAGTTAGATTTATATTCATATAACTTGGTGTAATCACCCGATTTTTTTAACCTTAATATAATATAAAGCGAGAGGGAACTATGAGTCTTAAACTAAAAATAGCTGTCGGCGGTATTTTGGCATTCAGCCTGAGCGCAGCAAATGCTGAGACATTGCAAGATGCAATCCAATACACCATTAACGAAAACCCTGAAATTCAATCCGCAAAATCAGAGCGTTTGGCCGTTGAGCAGGAAATCAGCCAAGCCAAAGCAGGCTACTTTCCGACCGTCGATATTGCCATTGGGGCTGGCTGGGAACGTTCATTTAACTCATCGACTAAAGCCGATGGTTCACAGTCCAAGTCTTTAGGTAGAGACGAAGCATCCATCCAAATTAGACAAATGATTTATGATGGCTTTGCGACAGCCAGCGAGGTAAATCGTCAAACAGCTAGAACCAACTCTCGGGCTTACACCGTATTCGGCCAAGCGGAAATCACAGCCTTAAATGCTGTTGAAGCTTATCTTAATGTTTTACGCCGCAAAGAATTACTGGCTTTAGCGGAAGAAAACCTCGCCATTCACCAAAGCACTAACGAGCAAATTGAATCACGCAGTGAACGGGGCGTTGGTCGTAAAGCTGACGTTGACCAATCCACTGGTCGACTCTCATTAGCACAAAAAAATGTTTTATCAGAGATCGGTAACCTAAAAGACGCACAAACAGCCTATTTAAGAGTTGTTGGCAGGCTACCGCACGCCTTAGAGCCTGTTAACTCTGCAGCTGATGCACTACCCGCAACATTTGACCAAGCTGTTGATGCAGCTATCGCCAATCACCCGATTTTAAAATCGGCTAATTCAGACATTAAATCAGCGATTGCTCAACATGCAACGGCAAAAACAGCCTTTTTGCCTCGCGTAGATCTTGAACTTAGCGCCTCACACAACAAAGATATTGATGGTATTGAAGAAGTTAATGAAGATGCTTTAGCGATGGTTCGCCTACGTTATAACTTATATAACGGGGGTAAAGATGCGGCTCGTCGTAAAGAAACCGCACAATTAATCAACCAGGCGAAAAGCATTAGGGACAACACGTATAGACAAGCCGTAGAAAGCATGCGTTTATCTTGGATTGCACATCAAACAGTTAAAAATCAAATGGCCTTTTTTGAAAATCATAAGAATTCCAGCATTAAAAGCCATGAGGCATACCAAAAACAATTTAATATTGGTCGTCGGTCATTACTCGATTTACTGGATTCTGCTAACGAAATGTTTGTAGCCAAAAGTGCTTACGCCAATGCTAAATATGATGAGTTATTTTCACAATTTAGAATCCTTGCCAGTGGTGGCGCATTAAATAACTATCTTGAAGTGACTTTACCTAAAGAAACAGCCATTTTACCTGAGATTCAACCCTGGATTGGCGCATCACAAAGAGGAAAGGTCACCCCTACTTATTCTGAAACGGCAGAATAAATCACTGTTAGCTAACAAACAGGCCATCAAGGTTATTGATGGCCTGTTTTATGACTTAAAAAATAGCAGTAACCATTAAGGGTTAAAAAACTAAAATTTATTGAGTAACATTCTATTTTTTAGCCCGCCCCATTTATTTAGCCGACTCGACGCACCTACTTTTTTTCCGGTTCCGCGCACTTTTGCCAGCCAAAGGCCAGCGCCATTAAAACTGTATACGGGCAGTAAATCATGGCGATTTGATGCTAACTTTATCGCAGGAATTAAATTATCCAACACAACCGGGATAGCACCGGGCTTATCAAAATACGTCAGCACCATATGCGCTTGATTTAACTCTATTGCTTTGACATACGTAATTCGCATTTTTTCATCCGGAACACCCAGCTCGACTAACGTAAAATATTTGGCAATGGAGTAATCTTCACAGTCCCCTGCGCCTTTCGCTAATAACTCAAGCGGTGTCGCCCAATAATCAACAACGCCCCATAAATCATCATCATCAACAAATTCAATGTGTTGATTGAAAAAATCATTCACTTTTTCTAACTTTTCCTTTTCTGGCAAATTGCGCGCTAACTCGATCATGGCTTGCCAGCTTAGCATCCTATTTGATGCTGTCTCGCCATACTTTGCTTTTACCTTGGCAATGAGTTCTGCACTAAAATTTAATGCCGCTGGCGATACCGCAGCCACCGTCAAGCCAATTAGAACAAACATCAGACATAATTGACGCTTGTATAAATTTTTAGCGCGGTGCATTCATCATGCCTTGCTTATCGTCGCCCATGTAACAGCCAACCGTTTTATAGGCTATCGACTAGCCCCTAAAACCCCTATCGTCGTCAAAGCGTCGTAGTCTTTCTCCTCCCTGACATTTTCGGCCAAAATACCCATCTCCAGTAATTCACCGAGTTCGACCATTGTCCTTACAAATTCGGCTTTTTCAGCCTCGTGGTGGAGACCATTACTCATATCACGCGCTAACCGAATATAATCCGGCTTCAAATCTTTAACTTCTTCAGGTGACAATGAATACGTTTCAAATCGTTTCACCATGGTTTTAGCATTTAAGCTGCCTACATAATCAATAAACTCTTTATATGTATTAGGCTCTTTAGCGACCGAATATGCTGAAAAACTAAACACCAATTGGTTGGCAATAGCTTGGTTTTCTTTTAACACGGTGGCTAACCACGCCCTAAAGTGACTGCTTTTTACTGTTCTGGCAGACACATTAATGGCCATTTTATGCGCGACCTTGCTTTCTTTAATATGCTCAATAACCCTTGAAGTGACACCCTTATCAAGCTCAACTATTTTCTCAAATTTTTCTGCAATAGACACAAACGTACCAACAGATAACAGCTCCTTGTTTTTATCCAACGCTTCTAAAAAAGCTTCCTGCATTAAAATACTTGGTGTTTGAAGGTTTTCAGTGTTGCCTATATAAGAGACCTTGTAATCATTGCTATCGACCATATCAAAAACCAACGCTTTCCATTCAGCCATATCTCTAGGCCGCTCTTCATGTTTGCGAAGATAATAACGATTGGCACCAATTAACTGAGCTTGTTCATAAGCCTCATTCGCAGCCAACAGTGTATCTTCTACTGAACTTAATGGATCTAAAGCCGTCACCCCAATATGAGCAATATCGTTCCTTTGATATTTATTGCCTAATTCTGCAAAAGACACACTGAATGACTTGGCTAAGGCCTCAGCCTCAGTCTCATTAGCGCCGCGCATCAACAACACAAACTCAGATCCAACAAAACGGTATACCCTAATTTCGCCTATTGCATTAGCCGTTGATTTTAATTTCAAGATGCCCGCAAAATCTTTAATGAATTGATCTATTGTTTCGCCACCCAGTTCCTTAACTAAACTCGTCAGCGCATCAATCTTAATCATAAAAACGTACGCCTCTTCATCCGACGCCAACATCTCTTCTACGTCTTCTTCAAAACGACCTTTTTTGCTCAAGCCCGTTAAGTCATCTAATTGCAGTTTTTTCCCTACCCTCACCAGTTTTTTATTCAAGTTCCGAATAACTTTCTCTAATTTCCAAGACATGATATTCATCGAAGAAGCAACTTTCCTTACCTCCGTCGTCCATGGTAATCGGTCAATATTATCGAAATGCCCCCTAGAAATAGTTTCTGCCATTGCGCCAATTCTTTTTAAAGATGACAGCGTGATTTGCAAGACCAGCAACAATAAAATTACCGAGGCCACAAACGCAATCAAGGAATAATAGAAACTGGTTTTCACCTGATTGTAGAGCTTAAAATAAGCATACCCAGGGTTCACCGTGACCGACACAGTACCGCTGATATTCCAGCCCGAGCTGATCTCGCTTTTTTCAGCGGCCACTTGCATGGGCATTAACTCAACAAACCAATCAGGCACTGAACCAAATCGCTTATTGTTCGTTAAGGTTATTAATTCTTCCCCATTAACATCAACAAGTTGTATTTCTTTGTAATATCCCCTGTCAAAAATCGCGTTCATCATCGTCTCGATCACCGGGTCTTTATTGTCCACCATATAGGGACTAAGCGATAAACCTAGAGAAGTCGCCGTATCTTGCGCATGAATTTGAGACTCACCCTCTAAATAATCTCTAATATTGTTAACACTCAAGACAAAATTCACACTGAAAATCATCAGAAATAAAGCGGAAATCAGTATTAATAACTGTTTGGATAAAGACATACGGTTAAACCTTGTAAGATGAATTGAAAATTGACTGCTTTTGCCCTTTACCTTTTACGTCGTACAAAATTATTGCACAAAGCCACACAAACCTAACTATAGCTTATTAGAAGGCAGTGCATCACAGCATCTGTTTTTATTTGTGACCCACCCCAAAAGAAAAGAGACATTTTTGTCCATCGACTCTTTTCCAGCCAATCTCTTTAATCAAAGACCATAAGTTTCGTAGAACGAAAAAAAAAACTTTTTCGTTTAACTCAGCTTTATAGTCAAAGACCATAAGTTTCGTAGAACGAAAAAAAAAACTTTTTCGTTTAACTCAGCTTTATAGTCAAAGAC